>VTLG01006970.1_pt1 | contig 51514 bp, 64 predicted proteins | sample 4694571 | NCBI WGS metagenome assembly VTLG01 (sample SAMN12604809, study PRJNA352737) | marine metagenome | biome: ENVO:00000447; feature: ENVO:00000209|ENVO:00000569|ENVO:01000036; material: ENVO:00002151; isolation source: viral sequences binned using virsorter ... | reverse complement strand
TTACGCCCTATTAAATAGAAAAAAAGTTTTTTTTGATTTGATGGGGGGTATAACTAGAATTTGCGTAAAGTCTTCGCCAAACGTGCCCGCTTGCCTGTAACACCCTTCTTTTTCGCCAGTTTATTCAGAGTTTTAGCAGGAATCTTCTTCCCTGCCTTGACCCCTGCGGCCTTGCGAAGTGTTCCTTTTTTCTTAATCGCTTTTTGTATCCAATTTTTATCTTTTGCCATAACAGTCTCCTAAAAATAAGGCCCTTTTCCGTCGGACAGGGGAGCCACGCCTGTTCATTCGCGCAACTTAGAGGATAACGCTCCGACTTTCTTTTTCCGCTTGAGGAATGCTTCCATACGCAAACAATAGCCGTCCATGCCGTGGTCTTTGATTGATTCTGAAATCTCCCATTCCCTCTTCTTGAGGGGTGCCACAGGGTTGATAACGTCTCTGCCTTTCGGTCCGAACCACAATTGCGTCTGGTTCAGTGCCGCTCGGTAACCGATCCGTGGGACGCGGGCGACGACATCGGAAGAATTAACTACCGACACTTGCCGTTTAAAAGCTGGAAAGTCCAGTTGTGCCTGTTTGTCACGTTGAAACTTGGCAAACAGGTTCGGTTTTCCAAAAGCATAGAGATCGATGTGCTTAAACAGCTCTCGCTTGAGCATCAACACTGAGGCTTCTCCGAGTGCCCCGCCTAAACTATGCCCCACCACTACCAGCCTTCTGGCGGGGTTCAAATCTTTTCGGATCTTTTTCCATATGCTTCTGTGAGCGAGCCAGAAACCACAATGAATCCATGAGCCTTGAACCCTGACCGGCAGGAAATTAAAATTGTACGCCCAATCCTTGATCGAATCAGTCCCGCGAAACACGAGCCAGTCTTCGTTTTTACCGTAGTCTCGGATCAAAAAAGCTACCATTGAAGTGCGTTTATTTTCGTATTTGATCGCGCCGGGAATGGTGTCTTGATAGGCTTCTCGGGCTAGATTGGCGGCTTTTAGGAGTTCGCGCATAATCACCTCATAGGTGCCCCGCGAGTCAAGGAGTCCTCGCGGGGCGACAGAAAAGGGGAAAACTTTGCCGTCACTTTGAGTTTACCCGTGCCGACGAGCTTTGTCGATAAGCACAACAAGCTTGTCAACTGTCTCTTCGATGGTGTCGCTGTGCATGGTTTTAAAAACGTCGAGAACAGCCGCTTTGTCCTTAACATACCTTTCCTGCACCCACCGATCATACTCTGTGTCCTCGTCCGGCTCAAAACGCTTGTACTTCGGGCCAAATTCATCCAAATCACGTTGGATCTCAGCTAGGTCTACGGGGTCTTTATCTTTCACAAGTTTGTCCTCTCAGTTGGTTTAAGATAATTTTTGCGTTTGGTCAAAACATAATCCTTGTGAACAGTGCCGTACTTTTCATCGCCTCGGTTGTGTTCACCAATCCACACCCTTTCTCCGCTCTTCTTGTAAACGCGCCAGTGGCCGCGGACGGTGTGCTGTGCTGTGCCGAACTTGCGAGTACGCACCTTTTGCTTGTGGAATTCGGCAATGGCCTTGTCTTTGGGCAGATTGATCGTAATCGTTTTGTACCTGTTTTGGGGGAAAGCGTGAGGGTTAACCGATTTTGTGCCGCGATCCGTGATGCCTTTCTCTTCCGTGGTCACCCAATCGAAATTGAGCAGGGAGATCGCCGCAACAAACACGCGAAAAGCCAGTTGTTCAAATCCGATAAACCCTTCAAGCACATCAGATGGCGGTCTTCCTGTATTAGTAGAAAAGCCGGATTTAAGCGTAGGGATTACCGAGTAAGCCAACTGATCAAGGCCGTCATATTCGTCCAACTCTTCTTCGGGAATATCCAACCAATCTGACCACAACTTTGGCCCTGCCATGAACATCCCCGCTTCCATTGTATGCGTAGCGATAGCATCATTCTTTTCAAACCATGCGTCAGTTTCTTGCAAATCAAAAACCATCAGTTCTTTGGGAGACAAAACAACTTTATTATTAGGTTTTGCTAAGTCCGTCATGGCATAAAAAGAATGCTCCTGACCAGCGGGCATCACACACGGTATTGCGTCGTAATTTTGTTTCACTCCGGTGACCGTTCGCGCAGGACAATAGCGCGAATGTATACCGCAAACCATTTCCGTCATTACCGGATAATGTTTGTTAAGTTGATATAATTGCTCAATTTTTTCGCATAAGTAGTAATGATCCCATTCCAGATAGAAATTTTTATGCGGGGGTCGGGCCGTCCAAAAAGCCGTTAAAAACTGCCGGATTCTTTGTTGCTTCAACGAAGGGATAATAATATCAAGCATAGCATTATCGAGCCGGTACACTGTGGCCGCGCCAAGGTGTCTGGACTCTTCTTTCATCACCTTCTTAACAAACTTTTTATTGCTCATTAACGGAGCGTTTTGCAGCCGGATATAAGGCTGTTGAAGGGCGTAGATGGCTTCAGATCGTAGGTCGTCCATCACTTTAAATCCTCATCCGAAACATCGGTGATTTTCTCGAAGAGGGCATTCCAGTCTTGCCACTCGGTAAAGGTAAGCGGCTTAAAGCCTTCCATCCCTCTTTCAACCATCGCTTCCCGATAAGCTTCTTGCTCTTCACTCATCATCGTTCTCCTTAGTGGTTGATTGTTTTATCAAAGCAGCTTTTGCTTCTCTGTGCTTGACATTAAGTTCGTATTTCATCACGCCCCTGCCAACAGTTTTTTCTGTAAGGCTTGCAACGCGTCACATTCCCGCGACAAAACATAAGCAGGACGACCCAGTATTTCTTCGACTTCTAGCGCCTCGTGAACTTCGTCTTTGGCGACCCTGACAAGCTGCAACAAAATAAGCATTTGTTCTGCGTTAAATTCTTCATTCTTCATTTTAGTTCTCCTAAAATAACCATCCAATGATGACCGCAAAGCCGACGAGATAAACTGCCCACGTCAGCAAGGTTGCGATCAATGCAAAAAACAACCGGATCACAGGTAAGCCCTGTAAATGTGTTCGGCCAATTTAACTTGAGCCTCATTTCGATCTTGACTTAAAAGGGGAATTTTATTGTGAACCAGAACATCGTGAACACGCTTACGTGCCCAAGAAGATGTTTCGCGAAGATGTTTCTTGAAAGGATCGCTACCGTCCCAAAAATAAGTAAATCCCATGTAGTCATCAGGATGACCGAGAAAAGTTCTGTCCAGATCAGACAACGCTTTCCACACGTTGGGCCGTGTTACTTTGATCGTGTATTCACTGGCAGGAAAAAAATCAGGTAATTCGTAATCCATAGTGATAACCTCTTTTTAATGAATGAGAGACAAGTATCTTATAATGTTCGATACGAATCAACCCCTTTTTAAGAAAAGTTTTTTTTGTGTGAAATGCCACGAACCGTGTTTCGAGACGGTGTTCTCTGATGAAGTTGAGGGTAAGCTGAAGGAGCAGGGAGAGATATGGCTGTTGTGCGAAGAATGTCTGGCTACGACAACTCCTTCTCTTGATCTTCTCCTTCCTCGGGAGTTTCTCGCGCTTCATTGAGATCAAGCAGTAAATCTTTGATCTGGGTGAGAAGCGAAAAAAGTTCTTCTGCCTGATGTTCCGGCAGCTCGTGTTCAAGAATAATTTTCACAGAGATGCCCGTCTTTCCTTTTCTCTTTCGACAATGATCAGGGTTTCCTCTTCCAAAAACTTTTTATCTTGTTTGCTCAGATTTTCATCCACCCATTGATTAAAAATCACACGAACCTGTCCGCTGATGGTACGCTCTTCGATGTGAGCCATCGTCACAAGGCGGTGATAAACGTCAATTGGAACAAGAACTTGACGCCATTTATTGGTATCCATTGGATTTTTCTCCCATGAAAAATAAGAGTATATAAGACACGTGCTTAAATTTCCACCGCATCGCCCCAGTTAGGGCCGATCTCAATGTCGCATTTGTTGGGGATGCACAAAGGAAGGGCCTCTTCCATCAAGGTGCGAATCTTTTTTGCTTCTTCGACGTTCTCGACTGAAAAAGCCAGTTCATCATGCACCTGCAACATTGGCAGGTATCCGGCCTCACAGCAATCCACCATCGCTTGCTTGGTCATGTCTGCTGCTGACGATTGAATTAGCCTATTTCCTGCGCGGTAAACGTAAGCTCGTTTTAACCGGGTGGTTTCACCGTGGGCCGCGATAGCTTCCTCGCGGGGCATGGCCTTATGCGTTCCGAAACTGGCAGGTTCCCAGAGGTCGAAGCGGCATTTCCTGCCCTTCAGAGAGCGTATAGAGCCACTGGACGCCTTGCTTTCCAAATGCTTGGTGACGCCTTGCATAAGTTGCTTAACGAAGGGTACGCGCTCGTTGTACTGCTTCATCAGGTCTTTGGCCTCGTCCACGGTGATGTCTAACTGCGCGGATAACTTATTCACGCCCATCCCGTACATCATCGCCAGATTGATGGTCTTGGCCTGTTTTCGAGGAATATCCGCCATTTCAGCCACGAGCGAATGAAAATCCATGTCGGGATCGTTGGTATATCCCTCGACAAACTCAGCCACGCCCTCAAGCGCGGTGTTGCGCCCCTGTCCGTAAGCATCGGCATAATGGACCAAGATCCGCGGTTCCTGCTGACTGAAATCGATAGCGGCCCACTCGTGCCCTTCTTCTGGCAAGAACAAACGCCGCATCATCGGCCCTAACTCGGGATCACGAGCCGGAATCGTTTGAAGTGCGGGGTTGTTCATGGATATGCGTCCGCTCACTGTGCCGCCGGTTCCACCACCACTGCTATCCCCCCTCAACTGGTTGATATGCCCGTGAACGCGCCCGTTAACGACGTACTTGAGAATCGAATCGATGAACGTGGTTTGCATTTTGTTAAGGTTGCGTGAGGCAACAATCGCCTTGGCAAGCTCAGAAGGATGCTCTGACAGAAAAGACTTGGTGAATGATGGCCGTCCGGTTGCCGTCTGCGGATAATCCATTCCGGCCTTATCAAAAGCTTTAGCGATTGAATCAGCCGCCCAGATTTCCACCGACGTACCGGCCAACGTCTTGATGCGCTTGTTGGTTTCCTTCTCTCGTTTGATAAGCACCTGCTTGGTTTTCTCGGCTTGATCAACATCGACGCGGATACCGCGCAGTGTCATCTCTACCAGATGAGGCAGCAGGGCAGTCTCCATGTTCCAGACTTCCCACAAATCTTCCTTGGCAATCTTGGCCTTGAAGTGATGCCATAGCTCCAGACACAGCTCGGCGTCGCGGCACGCGTATTCGCCAACGTAAATACTTGGCATCAAGTGCATCTGACTTTTCGGATTAATTCCAAATGCCGTAGCGGCTTCTACTAAGCCCTTCTCAGACTTGGTTTGACCGAGATAGTCATAGCCCAAAGCGTTCAAGCTATAAGAGAACCGATTTTCGTCGAGCAAGCTACCCGTGAGCATTGTGTCGATGATCCGGCCATTAACTTCAAAGCCAGAGGCGCGAAGCCAACCAAGGTCGTACTGGGCATTGTGTGCAATCTTGTCAGCAGGACAGGCGAGGAGTTTCTTGATCCAGTTATTGACGATGCGCTTGTCGAGGTTGCCACCACCGGCATGGGCAATCGGCAGATAGCCTGACCAATCGGAAGTCGCCACGGCGTACCCGATAATCTCACCGTTGAGCGTAGGCCATCCGGGGCCTCGCTCCTTTAAATCAGGATCGCGGGTTTCGAGATCAATAGCGATCTCTTTGGCTCCCGTCAGATCAGGCAACTCACTCGGCGGAGTCCACTCCGTTTCGGGCTTAAACATAGGAAACTGCATCTTCGTTGTCATCAGTGAACTTCCTTAGAATTAGTAACTCTCACCGTCGTTTCCCAACACATATCCTGAAGGTCCATAAAGGCTTCTTTTTCCACGCCCATCGACATCGACATTCCGACGAGAACTTGCGATAGCGCAGCACACGCTTCCCATCCATGTTTAAAAGTTTTTTCTTTTTGCTGTGTTATCAGGAAGTGCTTTAAAAGGTGTTCCAACTCCTCGACGTTGGTTTTTCCCTCAAGGTTTTTCATATATGTACCTTCTCTATTTTATAAATGGGGATTTCTCGTAAAATGGCTTTTTCAAAATGTTTACAAGCGGGACAATACCAACCTACTCGTTTTCTCGATTCCATGTTCAAAACTTCCTCGGAAGTCTCTTTACATTTAGGGCAGGTGTTTGTACTTAGATCGTTGCTCATATTAGATAACTCCTGTCGTAGTTTTCGGCTTCCACCACAAACAGGTTGGTAATGGTGCGCGTCATTCCGACGTAAAATAGCCGGTGCAGGTCGTTTTGATCCGTGTGCCGTGTTGCGGCAGGGGAGAGATCTGTAAAAAGAACCACGTTATCCGCTTCTCCGCCTTTTGTTCCGTGGATCGTGGACAGCTTGATTCGAGGCTGTGCGTTGAACTTCTCGCCTGATCGAAGGATAGAGGTGATGTAAACCTTGTCCGTGTCTGGAAGCCTGTCGAGCGCCTCGTGCCAGATCATTTCCTTACCCACAAGCAAACCGTGATTTTCCTGTAAATCGTTTAATGTGACGGTATCCTCGGCATCCAACCGTAATATTTTCTTTCCCCGTGCTATGCGGTTGCCGTTGCCTGACATATAACTGTAAATCGCTTTAGCCGATTCATAATTGATCGCTTTGTCTTTACGCAGTTGTTCCCACCCGTTGACCGCCAGTGAGATTCGATCTGAGATGCTCCGAAATCCGTTACGCTCAAACAAATACCCCATGCGCTTTAGTTCCCCGACCACCGGAGACAACATATAGTTGGCTTGAGCCATTATGAGCCAGTTGCCAGTTCCCATATCTAGCTGGTCAATCCCATAAATGTGTTCAACTGAACCTTCTTCCGGTTTAGGGTAATATTTTTTAGGGAAACGACCACTGATGCGCTCGGCTATGCGCTCGGCCAGTGCATGAACCTGTCGAGGGATTCGATAGGATTGCGACAACACTTCCGAACCCCCTTCTAAATTAATAAATTGTGACACCTGTGCCCCTGCCCACTTGTAGATTGCTTGGTCATCGTCACCTGCGACGTAGAACTTTTTACTTTGTTTGTCGATGGCTTTGGCAATTTTCCACTGAAGGGGGGATAGGTCTTGGGCTTCATCAAGAAAACACAATTCAAACTCTGGGCAAACAACTGGAATTTCTTTTAAAAACAACTCCAAAAGGTCGGTAAAATCGAGCAGTTCCTCTTCCTCTTTATAGGCCCGATATGCCTCATCAACGTAGTTAACTTCGAGCCACGTCTCTTCGATATTGGACTCGTCATAAGTTTGCCGTAACGACTGACACTTGAGCCGTGCAAGATTAATGATGGCGAGTATCGGATGATCCGCCGCCATTGGCTTCACCTCTTCTTCCTCACCTATAGCGTATTCAGTGAAGACAAATCCCGTAAGTTTCCCGAGTTCCTTGTAGTTTTCCTTACGCATCATCTGCGTATCTCGGACAGCCAGAAGGCGATAAGCCAGAGAATGAAGTGTGCGAAAATAAGGCAATTCTGTCTTGGCGTCCAATTCAAATCGTGCCGCCGCTCTGTCTCTTGCCTCGTGAGCCGCCTTGCGGGTAAAGGCCAGAAAAGCAATCTTTTGCGGCGGAATCCCATTACCCAGTGAGCGATCTACCATGTCGAGCAGCTTAGTTGTTTTCCCTGTTCCCGGCGGACCGAATATCCTAAACATCAAAAAGGTGCTTTCTTTGATCCTACTGCGGGAGCATGGATCTCGGGGTTTGAAACAAAACTGGGAACTTTCCACACACGGACGGCCTTCCCTTTTATCTTCACCGAAACAGCCGCTCCGTTGATATCTCGAAGGCGCTGTGCAATCTTGTGAGACTTAAATTCAAAAAACTTGTTCTTCTTTAAATGCGCTTCAAAATCCTTGAGCCGAAAATAGGTAAGCCCCTCTTCCTCGTCAACGTAGGGACGGCGCAGAAGAATCTCGTCTCTGTCAGTCGCTTGCTGCTTGCCGCAACAAAAATCTTCAAGATGATCCAAAAACTGCCCAGTAATGGATGCGTCTTGGGACACCTCGATAATGCTGCCATCGGTTGTCAGCATCTCTTGCAGCAAAGCATTGATCTTGGTTTCCCATGCCCCCTTAATTAGCGACTTGGGCATAAAATTAATTTGTTCGATACAGGAGCGTTGAAAAGCCGGTTGGCTCATCAGCCCGTCTGTCTCAAGCTCCACGGGCAGTGAGTTGATGTCGATAAACCACACAGGGGGGAGTGAGTTATATTTTCTCAGGTTTGCCATAACTGCCCCGCTGATAGCCGCGTCAATCCCAAACTTGCGGGTTTTGCAAAGCTCGGCATTACAATATGCGTTTATGGGTGCGTCTTTGCAGCGGTAGGCATAATCTTTCTTGTCAACTTGCTTTGCCACCACGTTCACCTCATTCAAGGGCAACGGGGGATCGAAATAATTCATGTTATAGGCGAGAATCTCGCTCTGCCAATCATCAGGATAGGCTTTTCGCAAGTAGACTCCAATGTTAAACAAGCCATTATTGCGTGAGCCTTCACTAATTTTTTGAGAACAAAGATGCTGTAAACAGGGCGGTCCATCCGGCATAGGAGTATCTGAAAAATCTTCAATTTTTAGCGCCGCCACTTGCTCCGGCGTTTGCACGTACTTATCGTATAAAGCAAAAAATTCTGCCAGTGTTGCCGCGGAGCCATCATCTTGAATGGCGTAGCGCAAGCCGCTATCTTGTTCAAAAAAAGGCAGATTTATGAAATTTCCCACGTCTTTTTTTTCTAAAAACAGCCTCACCTGCTTGGGAAAGACTTCCGAACCGTTGTACCCTAAAGCAGACGCTATGGTGTTCAGCACGTCCTGCATGGCTTTGGCGTCGATCCAATCCGTTGTGAAGAGGTAGCAATGCGCCCCGCCGGATTTGCTTCGGCACATCACCAACGGCAATTTAAGCTTTCTGATTTGCTGAACAAGCTTCGTGAGGTCAAGGGGATAAGTATCAACATCAATTGCGCCAAAGACGCATTTATTGTCTTCATTTATTGGAACAATCCCGATGGCGTCGCCAGTGCCATCGAGATGTTTTTTCCAAGTTTCAAGAGTGCGGGGTTCACGAACTACGGAAGCTTTTCCAGTGTGTTTGCCATTGGATTGCTTCTTGTCGATGCGATAGGTGCCGTAAGCGGCTTCTAAACCCCGAAAGATTTCCGAAAACTTTTGTGCGTCTTCCATGCGGGAACCCTAAAATGGAACATCAGTTTGAGCATCAGCTTCCTGAGTGTGCTTAACTTTGACCTCTCCTTTTTCAAAAGATTCCGCCATTGCATCAGCCGCTTGAAGTTGAGCGAGAACATTTACCTTCTCGCCCCGGATGATCTTCCAACCCGTCCAAGAACCTTTAGCGTTCTCTTCCTTCACGGTACTCACCTTATAATAATGTGAATAACTCGGGGAAGTTCGGGGTCCTTCCGCGGTTTGAATCGGAGGAACCGTGGTCATTAAGGTGTTCCACGTTCGGGACTTTTTCAGTTGAGTTGATTTCATCGACATCAGTGCCGGGGAAGTCCCACCATTCTCGTCAACAACAAGCACATAATGCTGTGCCGTCGTGTCCAGATAATTCCCGTCACCCTCGACAATATAATCCTTGTTGTCGTCTGGATTTCGCTCTACCTTCGGGCAACTTTCCTGCGTCTTGTAGATGTTTACGGGTGCGCCTGTACCTGTCCCTCTGGGTGCCCATTCGATGTACACCTTTTCATAATGGCAAGGAATGACGGTAAGACCTTCTTCGCCCTCAAACACCTGTAATGTGGCATCATTGTAGATGTCACCCGCTTTAGCGTCCGGTAAATCATCCAGCACGGCATCCTGCCTCGATAAAGTCTTTAAAAAGGGGAGTGCCAAATCGTCCTGTGTAAAATTCTCAGTCCCTGCCCCTGCCCGCTCTGCTAAAAAATTATCTATATCGGACACTGCTACTTCTGTACTCTTTTTGTCTGCTACTTCTTTAGCCATTTCATTTTCCTCGTTTAATGGTTGCCTTGTTTCCGGTAAAAACGCCGAACAATTGATGAGGTATATCCCCACCCGCCTCGATGCGTTCTTTCACAAAACCTTTGAGTGTCATCGAATGAACATCAGCTTTCTGTGTTGGCGCGTGACCCATCGATGCTGCCACTTCCATAAATTCGGAAGCTTGGCCGTCCTCGCCACGCTTAAATTCACAGGTAACTGTATTTTTAATGATGTCGTCAAAGCCATTGTCTCTAAGCCACTGATGCGCTTCAGCCTTGTTGTCAGCTTTGATATGCGCTCCATAAGTTTGCTTCACAGAAATCTCACTGCCATCTTCCAATTTGAAAGACTTCACGCCCAATGAAAAAAGCATATCGGGAAGATCCTCGTCAGTAATTTTTCGGAGGTTTTCCTTCACAGCTTTTGTTTGAGCTTCAAGATTGGCAAGTTGGTTGTTGTACTTCTGGACAGCGGTGGCGAGTTCAGCAATGGTTCTCACACCCTCGTTCGACACTTCATCAAGATCAGATTTGTCGCGGGTAACTGCTTGCGACAAGAAATCATCAATCTCACTCATGCTTCGTACTCCGTTGGTAAAATCGCGGAATTGCGACTTGCAGGATATGATAATATCTTATATGCTTCGCGTCAACATAGAGGATAAAAAATGTATTCATTTAAAACGAAACCTTATGACCATCAGAAAGTTGCCTTTGATGACTCGTGGAAAGCCCCGTACCATGCGCTTTTCATGGAAATGGGCACAGGCAAAACAAAAGTTATTGTAGATACGATGGGTTCTCTTTTTGAGGAAGGCGAAATCACTCATGCTTTAGTTGTTGCGCCAAAAGGCGTTTTCGACAACTGGGTGCAGCTTGAGATTCCTGCTCATTTACCGGACAGAATTAAACGCTACGTTGTGCGTTGGCAACCGAACTTTACCCAGAAGTATAAAGAAGAGCTGTTGGACGTGGCTGTGCCTGTACGTCGCGCTAAAGACACTTTAAACGTGCTTGTGATGAATGTTGAAGCATTATCTACCAGCAAAGGCGCAGGAGCCGCGATGCGTTTTTTGGAACTCAATCCCAAGAGCATTATGGTGGTTGATGAAAGCACTACTATAAAGAACCGCACGGCGTCGCGCACAAAAACGGTTATTAAGTGTGGGGAAAAAGCGAAGTACCGACGCATCCTTACTGGATCGCCTGTCACTAAATCTCCAATGGATCTGTTTACCCAGTGCAATTTCCTGTCTCCCGAAGCTTTAAACTTTAAGAGTTACTTTAGTTTCCAACACCGTTACGCGGTGATGAGAAAACGCACGATGGGCCACAAGAGCTTTAACGAGATTGTGAGCTTTCAACGCCTTGAGGAGCTTTCTGCGAGGCTTGATAAGTTTTCGACACGGGTGCTTAAAGAAGAGTGTCTGGATCTTCCCTCGAAGGTCTACGTTCGCCGTAAAGTAGAGATGACCACGGAGCAGCGAAAGCTTTACGTTCAAATGAAAGAATTTGCTTTGGCTCAGTTAGACGACGGAAAAATGGCAACTACCGTCAATGTTTTGACTCAAATCATGCGCTTGCAACAAATTGCCTGTGGGCACTTTCAGCCAGACGACGAGGCCCCTATTGAGTCTATCAAGAACAACCGTCTTGAAGAGTTGTTGAATGTTTGTGAAGAAAACTCAGGAAAATCAATTATTTGGGCTACTTGGACGCATGACATCCAAGCCATTGAAGCCGCTCTTGCCAAGGCATACGGGGAAGATTCTGTGGCTACTTACTACGGGGCAACCCCACAGGAAGAGCGTCAAGAAATTGTCAGGCGCTTTCAAGACCCTAACGATCCTCTACGCTTCTTTGTCGGCCAACCTTCTACTGGGGGCTACGGCATTACGCTGACCGAGGCAAGCACGGTTGTTTATTACAGCAACTCTTACAACCTTGAGCATCGCATCCAAAGCGAAGATCGGGCACACCGTATCGGTCAAACCAAATCGGTCACCTACATCGATCTTTACACTCCTCACACTATCGATGAGAAGATTACCAAAGCTTTGCGCGACAAGATTAATTTGGCTGGCGAAGTGCTTGGTGAAGACCTTGTGGAATGGTTGGTTTAGAAAAAATAATTGAAAATAATTTAGTACCTGTCCCTAGTGGTCTGGAGTGGTGCCACTTGTCCTTTTATTAGCGTTTTTGTGTTTTTAATGCTACGTTTTCTAAGAGTACCTTTTATTTTTTTGTGATGAACACTGAGCCGTGAGCCGTTTATCTTCCTGTTTTACCCCTAACTTCCTAAAACCAAAAACCAATTTGATACAATAACTGCGTGTCTTGAAAAAGACACCGTGTACCTTTTATATAAGGGCACGTAGTTTTTTACTAATTCATTCGAGGAAAAACTTATGAATAAATCAGAATGGTTTATTAAAGACCCGACTGTACGAAAAGTTAGAAACAGAGGATGGAGACCCGTGTGGTATCACAGCGACTTTGGTAACAGCGCGGGGTGGGTGTACAAAGAAGGCAGAAAATGGTTGTACTTTTACTCTCCCAGTTTAGGCAGAAAAAGATTGCCGAAGAATGCCAAACTTACACCCATAGAAAAAGGAGAAGCTAAATGAAGTTGATTGAAAGGATGGTCAGGCGTTGCATGAATCACCTCAAGTGCAAAGACTATGAGCTTGGTATCAAGAAGCATCATGTCACTGAGGCGGTAAGTTGTACCAGAGTGGTGAACAAAGGATGGTGTAGCACCGCTACCTACGGCGGCAGGGATGTCATTCAAATCAATCTTGCTTACTGGCAACACGGCAAAGAAGGTTGGCACAAGGAGTATAATGCCTTTGATAAATGCCCCGTGATCGGCGGACGTTACACCAAAAGTCTTGAAGAAGATTTATGGATGTCCGTATCCCACGAAGTAGCGCATCATGTGCAACGTAAGTTTGGGCCACGATGTCGGTGGTTGAAGAAGACTTGCCAGAAGCCACACGGTCAAGGATTCAAGGATATTTACACCATCCTAAGATCGAAGATTGTGAATCCTATACTGGGGGAATATGTTCCTAAAAAGAAGTCTGACCCATTCTTTTAGTAGAATGCTTTTAAACGACTAAACTAACGAGCCGATCCCTGATCGGATCACACCACTGGCAATGTCGTTCGGGAACATCGCGGCGTATTGTTCGCGGCTCTCGGGCGACGCTGGGGCTTGAGCTACTTGCACTGGCTGTTGAGGTAACTGAGTTACGTCGATGGGTGGTGCAGGGACGTTCTGGGTCATTGGCGAGAACGGTGGTGGTGACGCAGAAGCTTGTGGAGGAATAGTTTTTATGTAGTCCGCCACGTCTTCTACCGACTGTAATGAGTTAAAAAAACTTTTACCCAAATCAACTGCTCGTTGGAGAACGGGATCACCCAAGTAAACTTCTTCTAAGGCTTGTGCTTCCGCTAACTGATCTTGAGCAAATTGAGCAGGATCATCCATTGCCTCGGAATACACATCTAACACCACATCAGTGGCTGCGCGACGGTCTAAATAAGCTTGTTTTGGGTCCTCTCCGGGCAGGTTTTCAAACCCACCCGTATCAAACATGGTGCGTAGACCCCCTCTCAACAAGTTTCCGTACAAACGGATTGTATTCATTTTTTTAGTGCCCCTAGCACTTTCTTGGGCTAATACGTTTTTTAAAGCTCGTGCATTTAAAGGGTCTGCTAAAATAGAAGAGAGCAATCTTCCTCCACCTAAAGCCAAAGCTAATGGGGCTATTCCTCCAAATCCCCCCGTGGCAACCGCACCAATAGGAAGTAATGTTTTTAACCCACCTAATTGAATCCGTCTTGTAATGAACGTGCTGACATCAGGTATTTCTGTGTTGCTCATCGTCCTAAATATGTCAGCCATTTTTTCTAACTCATCCATTGAATACAGTTTAGATTTGTCAAAAAAATGTTTTATGTTTTTATATCGTGGATCGGCTTTAGATAAATCTAAACCTAAAGCTTTTATAAATTTTCCGGCATCAAAAGCATCGCTGGCAACTTCCACCATGTCACCGGCTTCGTTTTCCACTTGTCTGCGGGTAGCTTTAAAAAACGCATCGTTAAGATAACTCGCTACGGCGTCATCATAAGTTTCGGGTTTAACAATATTGTAAAATTCATCAATAGATTTAATGCCACCCAAATTGACTAAATTTCTTGCTACGGTATCTAAATCTAATTGGGTAGCTTTCTCTAACGACGCACCTCTTCCCCTTAACCCGCCTCTATTCCACCGTGTAAAACGATTAGCGGTAGGAGTTTCAAATAAATCATTCATTGTTTTAGAAAAATCAGCATCTAACTGACGAGCATCTTCTGCAAATTTAGTTAAAAACGTAGATTGTTCTAACAATTCAGGCAAAGGCTGACCTTGCCTTAACCTATTAGGAGTAATGGGTTCTGCGAATTGACGGAGGTTGTCTGTAAGGTCTAACGATAAAGCTTGGCGTAATTGACCCAAATGAGGCTGTATTAATTTTTGCTGATCCACGGTTAAATCAGCCATAAAACTTTCAATTTGTTGATCTAAATTTTCAGCCACTTTAAAAGATTGAGGAACACTTCCAAATTCAGTGAGTCCTTCAGATCGTGGAATTTCTTCCATTACAGGTCCTGAAAGACTTCGACGCGGAACGCCTGTTCTTGGATTAACAACTTGACGCATAATTGGCGAAGAACCAACTTTCATGTTTAAAACATTGTCATCTAACCAAGAAATAAACTTATTGTTGATAGTGTCTATTTGATCTCTACTAGCGGTTTCTCCTGTTTCACTCAAGGTGCGCTGCAAAAAACTACGTTTAATATCTTCAGCTTTAGATACCAAAGCATCCGGAATAACATAGATATTATTAGCTGCCGCTAAAGCATCTTGTTGGTCGTACCGTCTTCCAAAATGACCTGCAAACCCTGCTAAAAGTTCTTTTCCATCTTTTAATATTTTTTCACCCAACGTAGATCGCGCAATAACTTGATCTAAATTTAAACCAGTTTTGTTTTTTATAGTTCTGAGATAGTCTTGAGCTTCTTGATCCAGTTGTTTTGCTACATTTTTAAAAGGACCCGCTACAAAAGGAAATCTACCTAAAACAGAAACATACATTCGTCCTACGTCGCCGCGATAACCCCTTCCAAGTTGCACTGGCATTAAATTAATGCCACGTTCCGCGGCTCTTTCAGCAAGGTCCGTCGCCACTTTATTTATTCCGGTCAGCACCCTAGCACTTGTCCGTGCTGTCGCCCTCCCGGCTCCCAAAACACCCGGAGTTAAAAGCTCTAACAAAGCTTCTCCCTCTAAAAGAGTTCTTATGGCCGCAGGGTCCGTTCCGTATTTTTCTTGAAACTCTGTGCCCAGTAAAAAATCAGGCATTGCCATTAACGCTTCAGGACTTCCGGCTCCTGTAACACTGCCAAGGGTCGTTCCTCCCAAGGTAGTAGCGGCAATAATTCCTCCTTTTAGTGGCGAAGGTGGCAAAGGGGCTGTAAGAGCTTGACCTGCTCGTAAGCCATACTTCCCACCCTTAAAACCGCCATAAATTTGAGGGGCTAAACGAGCTATGTCTATATAAATATTTGCCAGTTGGTCGTCAGGAATATCGCTGCCCATTAACCGGGAAGTAGCTTTTCCAAAACCTGTTCCAACCATAGAGGCCGGTTTACTGATTAAACTAGAAAGTTTAAACCCTTCGGGAGAATACTCCTCAAAGCCTAAATCAGTAAGTTGTTGTGATTGATCGGGAGCAGTAGTAGAAGTAGTAGAAGTAGGGGAATAAAGTTCAAAGCCTAAATCTATAAGCCTTTGCGTGTCCTCTGGGACAGACGTAGGCATTTCCGCTGAAAGACTAGGATTAGTCGGGGTTAATAAAGGAGAAAGTTTAGGAGCTTCGGCCATTAGGGTCTTCTCTTTATAAAAACAGTACCATCGGCGTCTCGCACAAGCATTTGGTCAGCCGTAGGATTATTATCAAAAAATTCCTGCGTTGCTTGAAGTATTTGATTGTTATCCATCCCTGTTGTATCTAAAACGGAATCTTCTCCACCCACAACTTGATCAATTACTCTTCCGCCCGCATTCAATATACTTTCAAACAAACTGTTTTCATTGTCCGGAACTGTAAATTGAGGAGGTAATTCACGGCCTTCTTGAAGAGCAATGCTTAACTCTGATAATTGTTGTAATGCCGGAGAATCGCTTGCGTTCTTGACTTGCGTTTCAACAGCGTACATTGAAGGCATAGTTTCTTGGTCAGGAGGCAGGATTACGCCATAATTTTCTAAGAAGTCTCGTCTTTCAGGAGTCAACTCTGTGCTTGTTGGGCGTAAAAAGTTAGCAGCAGGATTATCAGAATCTGGTCCAAATTCTTTATAATAATAATCGGATACGTCACCTAATAAAACGTCTTTCTGATTAGCCTCCATTAAAGCTTGCGTAATTAAAATATTACCACCTAAAGTTTTACCTAAACTGGGTAAACTGTCTCTTAAAGTAATTAAACTAAGATTGGTAACACGTCCAAGTTGACCCGCTGCTTGAGACATTAAATAAGCGGTGGCGGCTGATAAATTTTCTGCTTGATCGCCTCGGCCTAAAGTATTTGAAAATTCTTCCTCTACCCCAAGAAAATCTGCTAATCGAGTAAGACCTAACCTAAAGTCACTTGCAAAACCGGGCCTAAAACCACCCTCTTCTTGTGCCGCATTTAAACCTTGAATCGTTCTACTCAAGCCCTCAATGGTGTCGCGGGCAAGACCTGCTTGTTCAGTGTAATCACTAAGCCCTTTATCTGCCGCCTCTGCTGCTGTGCTTCTAATTCCACTTTCAAACCTGTCTACTGGTTCAACCCCTACTTTAAATACTTCATAAGTTTTATTAGCGTCATCTAAGCCAGCAATTAACGTAGTGTAAGCCCGATATTCTCTGGGGTTGGCAAGGTCAAAAGTACCTAAATTGCTGCCATCTTCTCCGACAACTCTTCGGTCATCTACGTTTTTACCTGCTTGACGCACTACAGCCGCATATTCAGCTTGCTTACGCATTGTTTCTTCATTGATGGCTTGACCTAAAGCAGCTTGATCTACGGCTCTTTCAGACGCTCTTTGTTGAGCGCCCACCTGTGCCATAAGTCTAGGAGCAGTTTGAGCGGCTTGAGCAATTTGAGACAGAGTGCCTCCGGTCATTGGTTGACCTGTATCGGGATTTACCCCTCCGGCCAATGCAAGTCCTCTACTAGCAATATCAAAATAAACTTGTGACTGAGCAAGGTCCCTGTCTTGATCCGTATATCCTAAAAATTGTTCATACAAAGGACGATAAGCGTCCATACTGCTTTGAATACGGTCAGGAGACGGTGCATTCATTCCTTGTTGGTACCCCAACATTGCAGCTTGGTTTATAAGGTCCATCGCCGTCCGCTCTTTACCGCCGACAGCTCCCGAACCGGGAATTGAAACTTCCATTCCATCTTGAAAATACTGAACAGGACCACCTCGCTTCATTTCGGGAACTACTTCTTCTATAGACTGGCTTACCATCAACTCGCCAACACCCTGACCCATCGGCGTAGGTGCGCCCATCTCGGTTTCCATCTCAACCTCGCCCGCAATACCCTGCATCAATTCGCCAATGCCCGAATCCATTGCACCTTGTTCTGTCATCATAATGGTAGGTTGGACAAGCGTTAAAACCGACTCAGGTGTAGCAGAAGCGTCTCGCTCTCCTACAAAGTTAGCCAGTTCGTCATAACGATCTTGTAAAGTCCGGTCATCACCACGCATGGCATCGATTAATTCTTCGGTGCTGTCGGCGGTGTCTATACCCGTCATCATTTCGTCAAGGTATTCTTGGCCTAATGCCTCACCTTGTTGTGCCGCGGCGTCCTCGGTCATTTGAACTTGAGCTTCTGGAGGCGGAGCCATAGGCATTGGAGGCGGAGCCATCATCGCGGGGTCCATAGGCATTGGAGGCGGAGCCATCATCGGTGCTACATCCCCCCCGTTAGCCATTTCTGGAACAGCCGCTCTTTTTTTGTCTACTTGTTGGAGCATCTTGTGGTAAGCATCTTGTTCAGCCGCTCTTCTTGTCGCTCTTATTTTGTCTACTTGTTGGAGCATCTCGTCCAGCATGGGAATATCTTTAAGCCCTTCCAACTGCATACGGGCAAATGCTTTTCGTTCCTCGGTAGAGGTGGAGTCATTAAGTATCTCTGTTTCCTCCAGAAAAGTGACAGTTTCCGGTAAAAGAGCAGGGCCTCTTACTTCTTCTTCTTGCTCCCCAGAGCTTTCAAAAAGAGAACCAATACCTCTTCCTCCATCATAAAGAATGTTCTCCAACCAAAGTTCTCCGTCGGATTCCATGAAGGGTATATAGTCGGTAATTTTACGCCCTCTATCACGCCGTGCTTGTTGTTCAATTTCTCTGTCTTCTTTCAAACCTCTATCCAGCTCTTTTAGCCTAGCCAAAATACCATCCTCGGCAACACCCCCATCGGCCATGCGGTTCATTTGTGCGCGTAAGTAATCTTTTTCACGTAGATCACGGGCGTATTCTTCCCGTGCATCAATCCGTCCAGCGCCACTACCGTGTGTCTTGGGCGCGATACGATAAATCTCGTCGTCCACATTACGGATGGTGCGCTCGTCATGGCGCATCTGACCGCCTCGATTCATAAACATTGGTCTGTTTAATACACTCATCAGAAACCGAAACCTCCCATTGCTCTAGCTCCCCCTATTGCACCGAGGCCCGCGATCCCTAGTCCAAGAACTTGTTGTCCTGTTGAAGGGGAAGGCGAATCAGTTGTGGTAGTGGTGGCCTGACTTGTGGGTGTGCCTTTATAAATGTCGGACATAAACCCGATCTGCTGATAAGGGTGAGCAAGCCGTTCTACGTTGGTACGTCTAGCCGCATCCAGCCCTGCTTGCTGTTGTCCACGTTGCATGGCTCCCAAAGAAGCCAAGGTTTGTATGTCTGTTATGTTAGAGCGTTGCGCCATTTCGCCAAGACCGGCTTGTTGTAAGCCAAGGTTAGCGGCCTGTGATCCAAGGCCCGCGTACTGTCCTGCCAGAGAACCGAGTCCTTGTCCTATGCTTTGCATCTGTCCAATGTCCGCCTGACTAAGCTGGCCGTACCCAAGGCCCAAGTTACCTATACCTTGAGACGCGGCTAAACGACGTTGCTGCGTGTTTTCAAATGCCTGTTGTGCTGCGTTCCGTGCAGAGTCATACCCTTGAGCGCGTAAGTTTCCTGCGGCTCTGCCCTGCTCTCTTAAAACATTTTTAGCAAGCTCTGATTCCATGATACCGGATCGTGCGCCGCCAAAAGCTCCGCTGGAGACAGCGTTAGCGCGTTGTTGCTGTTGCTGAATGTCTCCTTGAGAGGCAATATCCTGCATGGTTTGTTGAACAACCGCATCTTGATACGGGTTCATAAAGTTTGAAACTTGAGAGCTAGGGTCAAAACTCCCGGCACTGGCAAGCATCCCTTCGCCAGCGGCTGTTTGATACTGGTAAGGTATCTCACGGAGTTGTTGCGCTAATCGGCCAGACTCCAACAAGTATTCTTGGCCTTGTCCTAACGTCGGAACAGCGGCATTTTGCACTAAGCCTTGTGCTGCACCGATTTGATTCATTGCTCCTTGCAGGTAAGGGGTATACGCCCCAATCCCCGCCTGTCCTAAATTAGCCGCCATGTTCTCCAAACCAGACAACTGGGCAACTTGGTAATTGGGTACAACACTGGAAGGATCAGCTTGCATTCTTGAGGTAGCTAAGTTACGTGCGTCGTCAAGAAGGTCTATTCTCCGTTGTTCTATCTCAGGATCTTCTCGTATAATCTGTACTTGAGTGTCGGTTGCCACGGCTATGCTACTCCTTCGTAAGTACGCATTACTTCATACATCTTCTTTACTCCACGGTTTCTATCGCCGTTTCCTGCTCCACGGACAGCCCTAGCAGTCATTACAAACTCGCCGTCGGAAAGCATTGCAGGGATGTCGTCAGAAGTTCCAGTTCCGCGCCCTGCTATTGCGCCATCTCGACGCGGAAACTCGTGGACGTTGCCGCCACCAGCGTAATTATAGTTGTTATAAAGTTGAGGGAACAAACTGTATTTGCCGGGATTTTCTCTATAAAGATCAGAACCTGTTTTAAAATCTTGCCCAAAAGGATCAATAGAGTCTCCCATTTCTTCTTCCCCGTCAGTCGTTAACGCTAAAATGCCTGTGCCCGCTGCGGCTAAAGGTCCGTATTTGCGAAGAAAATTGGGATTCATGTCGCTATTTGCTATGAGATTCTTTGCTGACGTTAGTTTTGCATCTAACTTGGTTAAATTAAGATTAAGAGCTTTGTCTGCCAGTAATTCTTCAACAGTGGCTCCCGGTCTGCCCAATTCTTCTGCCACTAGATCAAGGGGAGAGGTGCTTTTAGGAAAAAATAATTGTTTAGTAGACTCTACAGGCGCTCTAAAAAAGTCTTGAAAAGGTCCGCTTGCTAACTCATCACCTTTTATATCAGGGACCGTTTTCTTCAATAACTCAACAGTGGTGTCAGATGCTTGAACTGGAGTCGCGGAGCTACTTGGTGGCCCCACAAAAGTTTTTGCTTTTTGAGCCAAGTATTCTTGCGGCGTCATAGGAATGTTAGAGGTAAAACGTGGTGGGGTAGTAGGTAGTCCCGTTAAAGCATCTGTTGTGCCGCTTCGAGCCAGAGCATTAGCGTCTATGTTAATACTATCCGTGGGCAATGAACTGGAAACGGTAGGAGCTTGAGGAGTAGCTGTTTGATAAGCATCACCTAAAGCTAAAGAAGAATCAGTTCCGGTAGAAACAGGTACAGGTTGAGGAACCAAGCCGGTAGGTCCTTGAAGTTGTAAGTTGTCCAACTTAGCCGAATCCAAGATAGAAGGTGCGGTAAAGCCTTGATCCGGTGGTACTAGATCTAAAGGTGCGCCACTGATGGATACCGCATCGGGATTAAAGCCAATCGGTGCGCGTGTAATAGGATCAACCGCCCCCACTCCCGTGGCGACAGCTTCTGTGGGAATACTGGCCGGACCCGCTACTCCTTTAGGTTCGTAAACTGGTGCAGCAGTGGCACCACCGGGTAGCCCCGAACGCACACCTGATCCAAAACCTTTAATCAACCCTTCCCCGCCCGGTTTCATTCCTCTGAAAGCGCCGCCTATTCCCTTAAATAATCCCGCGGTCAATCCACCAATAGCACCCATCTTGAGCGCATCCTTGAGACTTCCTCCCTGTACCAACGTACCTATGCCACTGCCCAAAGCAGAGCCAAGAATAGGTCCTAGAGGCGTGAAAGAAAGTCCAATAGATAACGCAATCGGCGCTACCTTTTTAATAACTTTAACTACTTTTTTGACCGCTTTTTTAAGTCCTTTAAACAGTTTCTTGAGGAAAAACTCAGGCTGGCCTGTTACCGGGTTAATCGAGTTAAAGTCACTGCCCACCACGTATTGCTCTGGGTCAATGCCCATCGCCCGCATTTGAGCAAACAAAGAAGCTTTTAATCTGGGGTTTTCATCAAACACAGCCATCGGAACGACTGTCTCGCCCTGTGCCGCGTGGACCATGTAGGTATCTTCGTAACGCCCGTATTCTGCAAGATGATCCGCTACCGCTTTAACGCCGCCAATACCGCTTCTAGGAACCTCGTCCTCAGTGTCTGCCCAATCTCCGACAGTCGCCGTAAGAAAAGAAGCTAGACCCCCTTCGGGTACTTCCATTGATTGTGGCCGCACGAAATCATTCACAGGAACACTCCGTTAGATATCTGGCTATTATTGCGTAAACTCATGTTTTTGTCACTCATGGTAATGAGACTGTCACCGAGCCAACGGCACTTGTTGCCGAAAGTCCCGGCGGATAAGCCAAGTTTGCTAATGTAATGTGTAACACACCGTTGACTTGAAACACTGCACCTACTTCAAGTCCTTGATTATTATCTTGTAAATTCGTTAACGTAAGGGTCGTGGCCCGTAGATCGCCGGGATTCTGCACCTGCTCAAGGAACACAGAGAAGGCTCTAACCACTTCGGCGGCGTAGTTCTGGTTGTAATCAACCGGAGCTTGCGGAAATAATGGCCTTACGACCTTGCGGGTACTCATAGCGTGACGATGCCTCCCGCTGCTTTTAAGTCTACTCCGCGAAAGGTATCAGTCATTAACTCCCTAGCCGACTCTTTATCATACCCCTGCTTTAACAACTCATCGTAGTTTGTACGCCTGTGTCTATTCTTTATTTTTTCTGCCGCTACTCTGCCGTCTTCCATAGTGAATGCCGCACCTTGAGGATCGTAACCTTCAACCACCCACCTCCCAGTTTGGGCATCTTCGGGAAGACCAAGCGTTCTATTTGTCTCGGCTACTCTAAAGTCAGCATCTGCTGCCTCAAAACCTTCGGTAAACCAAATATCTACGTCTTCCCATGTGTCTCCTAACCATTGAGTCTTATTGTGTATAGTGGCTTCCCATCCGGGGATGTCACGGCGAGCAGAATCATCCCATCTTGAAGACCGTCTTATGGAAGCTGTGGGATCAACGGTTTGGAGTCGCTTTAAGTAGCCTTGTGCTTTTTTGGAAAGACCTGAATCATCAGCTAAAGGTTTGCGTGAGGCTGTAGTAGCTTGCTGAAGCCTTCTCTCACGCTCAAGCAGATCAAGTTCTGGCTCATTCAAGTCTATTCGTTTGCCTTCAGCAGGTGGTGGCTCTTTCTTAGGCACATAAGGCAAGCCCGTTTCTTCTTTAAGTTTACGGCGTTTTTCTTCCATATCTTTTAGCTTTTGCTCTATGGTTTTCTTTGCAGGAGGACCACCGGGCACCATTCCCATTAACACAATAGTGTTGGCAAGTTCCCGTAACGTCTGAGCTTTTTCTAATTCTCCAGATTCTTCTGCGTTTTGTGCTTGTTTTAATAATCTGCCTGTTTCAAAAACATCAGAACCAAATCCTACCGGCGGATACATTTCAGCCATAGCACGTAAGGGATCTTCTCGTATTCCTTGCCTCATTCCTTGGCCTAAAGTCAAAAGATCCACCATTACTTTAGTCGTTGGCCCTGCTTCGCTTTGAACGGTTTCCGCTGCATAATCTTTTACCGCACCGGGTAATCCCGCAGTGCCTTTAAGAAAACCTTGAACTCCTTTAGCTAAAGGAGCAATACCTTGATCCCACACAGAACGCGCCGCATTTATTCCGGGTGCATAAGGAGTGTAATCGGCCACTACTGCCTCCCATCAGGGCGTACTTCCACCCGAGGACTGCCCAAGCGCCATTGAATATCTTCCGTATTGGAATCCACCTTTAAAGCAAACGATCTACCACGCAGCCGAATGTAGGTTTCGGTGGTGAACTGCTCCACGGGCGTTGTAGCAGTCTGCGTGACCGCCGAAGCGTTGCTCTGCAAGTAGTTTCCGCCGGGATAGTTACGTGTTTCCAGCGTCATGTTCACGCTTGCAGCGGCATCTGTGGAAGCGGCAAAAGTCACGTCTGGGATTAAACGACTCAAGAAAACAAAGTCATCGCCATCGCCAATACTTAACTGGCTGCTTTCTATGCTGCTTGTAATGGCTGACGGAGGATTGGTACTGCCGTCATTGAGACCAAACTCATGGTTATAAAGGTAACCATCAGTTCCTGCGGCCATCGGATAATCATTAACGCCGCGATCTAACCAGTAAGTCCTGACCATGCTGCCGTAGTACCAGACCTTTTCCTCGTAGTTATAAACCACGTACTTATCCACCTCTGTGGAATCTGCCGAAGGATAAAACCACCAGATTTCAGAAAAAGAGCTGTTAAGGCAAGCAGTCACCAGTTCTTTTTGATCAAGATTAAAATCATTAAAAATATAGGAGCGCACGGTACAAGGGAGCTTCTGCACTTGCCCTGTGTACACGTAAAATTCCTCAACCCCCATCCAGAACACAGTATCGTCTACTGCTTTAGCCGCTAACGGGCCAGATATCGTCGTGTTCTCGGATATTTGGTCAATGCCAAAAGTAAAAGGAGGACCTAAGAACTGCATGGCGTGAAGCGACACGTCAGTAAACACAAGCAACTGTTGGCGCGTTTCTACCGCACAAACTATCTCTGATCCCGCACCAACACGTAGATCACCCGCCGTGTTTTCAACCGTTGCCGCCCATGTCGTCACCGACTCCTGACTGCTAAAGCGAATAAGCAAAGGGTCTTGAGTGCCAATATCATTTTCAGGATCAGCCCCAAAAACAAGCACATGGCGATCCCGGTCACTCACCAGAACCTGCTTGGCTTTAGTGGGCGTGGTTGCATCGCTGATTTCTGTCCAGTTAGTCGCATCTGCACTAGGGTCGGTGGTTCCTGTGACGTTAACAACGCACTCGTAGCTGCGGTAATTGATCGGGGAGTAAACTGTGTTTCCAACCACATAAGAGGTTCCACTTACCCACAAATTCACACCGGCTACGGCAGTAAGGGGTACAGCACGATCCGTCCCTAATGTATCTGCGCTTGTATCCCAGTAATAAATATTACCGTCCCTGACATTAAAGATAAGGTCTTCACCAAAGTTATCCTGCGTAAAAATCCGTAACTCTGTGGTGATAGAAGGCGCAGAAATTCCTGATCCCCACGTTTCACGACCCCACGTGCCCGCGCCCCAGCCTGTACCGGGAACGGACAGTGTCAGACCCGAGTTAATTTGGTAATAGCCAATGGTTGAAGCGCCACCATTGCCGGTGTCAGAGCCGTTAGCCGTCACTAAAGTAGGCGCAAGTTGACCATCCACCGTAATACTTTGAATCGACGTACTCGCACTACGGGCCTGAATTTTGTAGCTGTTATCGTTAACAACCTCAGTGATCTGATATTCCTGATTAAGCACCCCAGCGGTGATTAGACCCCCGAGAGAAGCGGCTCCTGCAAAAGTGACAAAATCATCTGCAACAGCGCCGTGGCTGGCATCGGTAACGGTAAGAGTAGACTCGCCGTTAACGGCAGCAAAGGTGACATCTCCAGCGGCTGTGGTACTGCGTAAAGGCGTAATATCATAATACTGACCGCCTTCATTGATATAGTATTTGACGGTAGTGCCTACGGCGGTAAGTGTTGTCCCAGAGAGATTTACCCAAGTGTGTAAGGCACGACAAATGCCTAAAAAGCTATAAGAAGAGGTTTTAGCCCATCCACCGATCTTTTCGGGTAAGCCGAAACGAAATCGCACTTTCTCGGAGTTAAACCAGCCTCCTTCGTTAGTGTAGGAAGTGGTTTCCCGATTAACCCCCGGACGAAACTGTAGCTTTGTTAAAGGCATAAATAATTACCATTCATTAGACCAGTGCCTTAACCCCGAATCAGCGTAAAGCTTTCGCTTCTCTGCTTCCCAGTTTAATGCAAGAGCGCCGTTTCGGTAAATAATTGTGTCATAAGGCGGGTCTTCTTCGTAAGTTTTAATAAAGCCACTGGCTTTCATTTGCTCTTTAATCTCGTTGAATATCTCTGGTTTAGGGTTTGTATTGACCATCGAGCCAAAAACGCTTTTGGTTATCGCATGCATATAGGTCTGCGGTCCAAGATAATAAATGTTCTCATGCCCCGCTAATAACCTCTGAACATACAAAGAAGCCGCATAGAGGTAAACAGGGTTATCTGGGGAAGTCATCATAAAATCATGCGAAAAATCATAATCTCGACAAGTAGGAACAACCCACTTCGTTTTCTCCCCCATCAAAGCATTCAAAGGAGTGTTGCAAAAACGATCTATATCCATATACAAACCGCCGTCAATATACAGCTTAATCAAACGCCAAAGATCGGTTTTTTGAACAACGTGCTTGTCTGCAATTAAAGCATAGTGTTTAGACTCTAGTTGATCCTTCAAGTAGCCATCTATTTCATCATCATCATAAATAGTTACTTCCCACTCTGGGTTCAACTCAATAAGTTTTTTAACACCTTCCGTTACTAACGGACTGTCGCTCTCAAGCAAGTTTTTATCTTTCCAAGAGAGATGTATTATTTTTGGAATCAGAGTATTCATACGCCCATCTTTTTCCTAATGTTCGTTGCGCTGATCGTGTGTATTTCTTCGCCTAGATCATGTTCAGTAAACGTATACCCTACTTTTCTGCCATAGCTAATGTCTACAATATTAGGGACAGAAAGGACAATGTAATCTACATTAAGTTTCCACCCTGATTTAGCCAGACCTTGCTCTATATTTTCAGTGGTTTGCACAAGGGAGAACGGATTATTTTCATCATCCAAGTCTCGGATCATTATCGCAACTTGCCCCGTTTTCTTAATTGCTCTTTCAAAAAGAGCCGTATGCCCATCGTGCCACGGTTGCCAACGCCCTAACATCTGCACCGTTGGAGCCTGATTGTCAAAAGTTCGGTTTATTTTCGAGCCGACAAGCTCAACCATTTCTTGGTCAAAACTGCTTATCCGCACATCATAATTAACAGGACGCTCAAAAACTTTATTGGTATCTTCATACTTAGAAAGCTGAATAGTATCCATCCACACTACTAAATCTGCATTAAGATTATCGCGCCACTGGTTTATAGGACAAATAAAATCCAGAAAAACCAGCCCTTCTTTGCCTTCGGTTGCAGCTTTCATCCGGTTAAACTGTCTTAATCGTCCCTCTAAAGAAAAATCCCAATCATCTGCCGCTGCACGAACCTCATCAGCATTAATGTGAGAGCCACCATACTGGGCAATAAGTTTTTCTGCGAGGGTGGTTTTACCGCTTTCTGGCAACCCCGTGAGCAATACAATAAATTTCTTTGCCATTTAAACCTCTAAGCTGTCGTTTCGTAGCGTACTCCGTCCCTCTAAAGGACGACCTTTAATGGTTGTATCTAACTTATCCCCTTCCCAGTTATTGTAGGCATATATCCCCATCTGGTGTATTGGAAACAAATCAGCTCTAAGCAAAATATCAAGAGGGCCAGTCAGCCCGTATTTAATAACGTAAGCCAACATACTTTTGGCTACAGCCGGATCAATCGCATAAGCATGAGCGCGGCAAATGAAGTGGTAGTTCGGACCTTCGCTTGCGTGTGGAGGGGTTGGCAACACATCCCACCCTTGCTTAACTTGCTCATGGCTTCCCAGATAACAGATAGAGTTATAAACAGCGTGTTTTGTGTACGGTTGTGTCATTACGCTATCGTGTTCCAGCACTACCAAAGGTTTATCTTCGGTTACGCACTTTGCCCACAATGAAACATGGGACAGAGCGCAAGCAACTTCTCCTCTTGTCATATAGTGATCAATGATCTTAATGCAATCCATAATTGGATTGTGATGACTAGGGGCTTGTATTTCGCCTTCAATACCGTTGTAAGCATCCCAGTATTCATATGTTTGTCCTACTTGTTCACAGGACTCAGCACAAATTTTAGCCTTACTTTCCGACTCTTCATGGCCTTTGACTCGGATAATGTATGCCGAATCAATATTCAAATTATAGGAGAAAAAAAGATTCACTCTAAGCTATCAACATCAGCGTGTGTTGAGGCAGCATTAATAGCATCTATACGAGATTCATACGTTGTCTGAGCGGTAGCTATAGCCGCAGCGTCATACTGGGTTGAAGGGTAGTTATCTATTTCTTTTCCGAGTTCTGTTCTTACTACCAGTTCAAAATCAGCGTTTGCCGAAGCAACCAAACTTGATTTACGCTCCCCGACAACCAGATCTCTTTTGCTCCACACAATCTCTGCCGGATCAGCTTCCAAATCAAACGAGTGCGTAGTAAGCATTTCTCGGTTATGGGTGATATCAGGAGTGATTTCCACCGCTTCACGCCACCCTGACTGACCTTCAGGCGGCTGCGTGTCCCAACACTCCTTCACTTCCCCATTTACGACTTGTATCCAAAACCCTGTCTTTGTCGCCATCATTGTCTCCTAAACTATTCAGTTGTTCTCGTATTTGTTCAAAAGGCTTATCCCAGTTTCCGTGGATTGTTTGCCTAAATAATTTTACGCTGTCATACCACTCGGTAGTGTCTCCTGCCTTCGCCCAAAGGTAATAAGGAAGAACAGGGACTATTATCCACGTTTCTACTCCCATCGCTGCTGACAAATGAGCAACAGAAGTGCAAGACGTAATTACCAAGTCACAAGAAGCTATCGCACATTGCGTTTCGCCCCAACTCTGTAGTGGAACTTCTTTCGCCCACTCTGGTCTGTGTTCAGAGCCTTCATCACGTTGCAAAGAAATAAAATCCGCATCTATATCTTTCACTGAATCAAATAATTTTTGACTAGGGAACAAACGATGCTGCTCGTGTTCAAATTCTGGATTGCCCTGCCACCTAAGTCCTATTCGTAACTTTTGGTTTGTTGGCATCACTGGCTTAGTAATATAAGGCGCACCGTTCACATCTGCATATTGCAATTTTAAAGGTATAACAGCAGACATGGCAGGAACCCAAAAATCATGTACGACACCACCAGCGGCTTCCGATTGAGCAACCGCACTGACACCGGGAATGTCCCGAAAAAGATGTACCACCTCTGGAGAACACGCCACAATCACATCGCACCCTTTATTTACAATATAGCGCACCATTCCTGCACCATGAATTTGATCCCCCATGCCACCTTCAAGATTAAGCAAGATAGTGCCTTTACTTTCTCCATCCCAGATGGGAACTGGCGAGCCGGGATTAAGGTTGCCAAATACCTTTTCGTATCTACCTCGCATAAGAAGTTTATGCCCGTCTAAAAGATGCCCTCTGCGTAACTCATACCACCCGCGATTAAAGGCAACTCGGTCATTAAGGGGTTCCCTAAAACCAAGTTCATCTCCTATCTTTGCGGCCTCATCTAAATTGCCAAGCAAGCCAGTGGCTAACATCATATCCAGCTTATGCAGCGGAAGCCGCGAAGACAATTCCCCCCGCCAAAAACGAGCCTGAACAAAATTCCTGTACAAATGTTGTAAAACATCTTGCGCCGGAGGAACAACCGCCGCTTTCAGTTTTTTACGCACATGGTGTAACCCTTTTATGCCCCAGACTTCTTCGTCTTTTTCGTGGAGGCCAGTAGCATCGATATTTTCGGTATCGTATGTGTGCGGAGAAAGTTCTAAAAACTTCTCTATCCCTCGTAAAGTTTCTTCAGGATTATCATTGAGGTCATCGTATTCCACATAATGAATATATTCCCTGTTCCAGCGGTGAGCCTCTAATAAATGTACATACGATTCTTGAATATGTTCAACCTTGCGTGATTCCCGTAAAAAATGGGTAAGGTCATCAGGTTTTGCAATACGCACCATCGAAGCCACACAATCTTCCACATTACGAACAGTAGCAATAATTTTAGGCTGGTAACCCAAAGACACCTTCATGGTGTGCATATGTTGTGCCTTTACCCATCCTCTCTGTTTATCCAAAATAATGTTTTTATCTGTATGGGCATATTTGACTTCGCAAACTGCTTTGATTGCATCGTATTTTTCTTGAGGAATGTTGTCAGTATCAACCCGCGATGGCTCACCCTCTTCCCACCCTTTTAGCATCCCGGCCAAGAGTCCTAATAGCCCTGACGTAGCAGTAGCGTGTATATCGGGGTGCTGGTTTAAAAGTGCCGCTAAAACTGTTGAGCCAGACCGAGGCAAACCCGCTAAAAAATAAAGTTTTTTCATCCGCTTTTATGTTTTACTCGCTCTAGCTACCGATGAGGTGTTATTTCCCATTTGTATCTGAGTCCAAGTAGTTCCCGAACCTATTTGCACGGGGGAAGAATATTTTTTAACTCCCGTCGATGTGTTTTGGCCAGCTTGACCATACCAATTAGCACCCCATGCCCATATGGTTCCGTCTGCTTTTTTGGCAAGAGTCATGTCGTTTCCGGCCTGAACATCATCCCATGTGGTTAAAGCCCCTATCTGCACAGGGCTGCTTCTAGATATAACCGTTCCATCCCCTACGCCACCGCCGACATTTCTGCCCCAACAATAAAGTTTTCCACTACGGATGGCACCTGCATTTTGATAACCCAAGCTTATGTGTTCCCAATCGGTAGCTGACCCAATCTGAACTGGACTGCTTACGTTGCTGCCCGTGCCATAATTTTGTCCAAGTTGTCCATAGTCGTTTTCTCCCCACGACCAAAGAGTTCCATCCGTTTTCAGTGACATTATAATGCCACTGCCAGCCACAACTTGTGACCAATTAGTCAAAGAGCCAACTTGCACAGGCGATGAATAACTAATTACGTTATTCTGACCATTTGCTCCGTAGTTACCTACGCCCCAACAAAAAAGCTCTCCGCTGGCATTGATGCCCGCACTTGGTTGATAACCTCCTCCTGCAACTGAGTTTTTTGTCTTTCCCCACGTTGTGAGCGAACCAATCTGAACAGGCGAGGAGTAGCTGTACAATACAGAGTCACCTGCACCAGTTCCCATCGCCCCCTCGTAATTAGCACCCCACGCCCACATAGTACCATCTCCCTTGATGATACGAGTGCAAGTAGAAGTCGCCGCAAGAGAGCCTCCTGTCCAGTTAGTTAATGCACCAATCTGAACAGGAGAAGAATTATTAACAGAGGGGGTAGAAGCGTTCCATCTTGAATCCCCACACGCATAGATATAACCGCTTTCTCTAGTTGCAGCAAAGCTATATGCACCAGTAAACTGGAGCCAATCAGCCTCAGAGCCAAGCTGAATAGGAGAAGACCTTTCTCCCGCGCCCCCTGCCTGTTCGTTCATCCCCTGTGCGCCATTATAGTTACCACCCCATACCCACAGTTGAGCGGGAGTAATGCCCGCCGCCCCCGCATGGTTGCCTAAAAGCATTAAAGTTATGCCTGACATAATTGTTTCCTATATGTTCCCAGTAATAACCGCTACCGTTCCGCTAAGAAATAAAATCGTTGCAACACCTCTTGTAGCCAAAGTCGCAGTCGCAATATCAGAATCTTCACCCGCTTTATAACAAGTAGTAATCGTACAAGTGACTGTTATATCTCCAGTAGTATTGTTGAAAAGGGATATAACATCACCTTCTGCAAAAGTCGCATCTGGAATCGTTATTGCTGCTCCTGATCCGCACTGAACATATTTACCAACGTCACCTACAGCAAGGGAATAGCTTCCAGTTTTTGTACCAACTGCCGGAGCGTTCCTAAATCCAACTTCATCTGTACCATCTGCGGTACAACTTTGAAGATTTCCAGAAGCGGGTGTTCCAAGTGCAGGGGTTACAAGTGTGGGACTTGTTGCAAAAGCCAATGACCCTGAACCTGTTTCATCTGTTACGGCACTTGCAAGGTTAGCCGAAGAAGGTGTACCCATCCACGTAGCAACACCTGTTCCTAAACTGGTAATTCCTGTACCGCCATTGGCTACGGGTAACGTCCCGCTCACTTGACTCGATAACGAAATTATTGGGTTGGCATCAACAACAGCCGCTCCTGCACCAGCGCCGTCGGTATAAATTATTTTTGTTTCTGAGGTAAGCACATTTACCGTAGCCCCAGAACCTTGCTTGATGGTTATTGTCTGACTACCTGTGGTAGCGTTTTCAATTATCCAAACCTTGGAAACCGTATTAGGACCAAGTGTCAAGGTGCGCGTTGCTGTTAATGCACCAGCAGACGTGAATTTAAGGTACATGGCTCGTGTGCCATCTGCCGTAGCATCCGGCATCGTGAAAGTTTCATTGGAATCAGCAGCTACCTCTTTAGTGCCATAACCGAGTCCTTCACCAATAAGCTCAAGATTCGTATTTGTCGAGGTGCCCCACGTCCCACTTTCAGCGCCAGTGGTGATTTCTTTCAATCTTAAATTGTTTACATAAGTTGCCATAATAGTTAAACCTCATATTAAGCGGCTATTTCCGTCCAATTAGCGTCCTGTGAAGGTGTTATTTCCTGCCAAATTTGAACACCGGATACATAACCTGTTGCTTGTACTCCTGTCACACTATACTTGTTTTGAGTCGTTACCGTTACTGTGCCTCTTAGCCCAGAAGCGGTTAAACCTGTCACAGAGACTGAACTATCCCCCGTAACAGTTGCACTGCCTACCGACCCTGTTGCAACTAGCCCTGTAACACTAATATTGTTATTAGAGACAATCGAAACTGCCCCTACGGACCCCGTAGCCGCCTGTCCTGTTAAGGTGACTGTACCGTGGGAAATAATCGTTGCCGTTCCCACCGAGGCCGTTGCTTCTGATCCAGCGTTGGCATACCCCCAACCTGCATCACCCCAATCTCCTGTACCCCAGCCCTGTAAATAAACGCTTACTGGAATACTTCCTACTACACTTCCAACCTGTCCTGTTGCAGCTACGCCTGTAACATTTACATTAAGATGATAAACAACAGTAACCGTAACACTACCTACACTGCCTGTTGCGCCTAGACCCGTAGGAGAAACATTGGCATCTCCTGTAACCGAAGCTGTGCCCACGGCAGCAGTCGCCTGACTACCGGCACTGGTCTTCCCCCATGAACCGGAATCCCATGCACCAATGCCCCAGCCTTCAAGGCCGACGGTTACTCCGGCCATTAAGCTATCCTAATAATGGCACTCGACGAATCAGCAGTAGGCATTACAACTACAAAATCACCAGCACTTGAGGATTTATCTGCCCCAAAATCCAGAATCACTACACTCGGATCTCCAGAAGCGGTGTCATTAAAGATCATTGCCCCTCGCGCCGTAATGGTTGAGGTACTCCACGTAGAATCACCAAAATCGGTAAAGGCTGTAGTGCTTGTGCTGGTAGGCGTAACATTTACTAAGGCATTGCCTTTGGCTACATAGGCGGTCCCTGTTACTTCATTGGTGGCAGTATAAGCCGTGGTAGCAGCGGTAAAAGACGCACTGTTGGTATACAACGCTATATTAAAAGTGTTGCCTGAACTATTTGTAAAGTCATGTACACCTTTCATAAGTTCTACCTTAAAACTGGTACACATAAAGTTTCCGGTGAAAGCCATATCATAATCTCCTAATCAATTCGGCTAATTTGGGTTGACCTGCGTTCTTAATCGCATTATAAACCGTCGTCCTGTCACTTTTTATAGCTTCCTTCATATAAACTGCAATTAAGTTCGTTATTTGGCTTTTAAAAGCCTCTGCTTGAGCCTTCACCATCGGATCAGTCACCGAATCAGAAATGCTCACAATCTTTTTCGCACATCGCTCGGCAACCTCTTCTGGAGTAAAGCCCCTGTTATGCGTAGTTTGAACGTCCACCTTAAAGGTAGGCCCGAACCCCACCTGCGCCTGACTCATGTTTTCTCCCGAATAACCATGCCAGTACGGTATTCATCAGTAACCTCTTTAGCTTCCCCGTATTGCTTCAAGGCTACCAAAGATTCTCCAAAACGCTGTTCGTATTCTTGCATCAGGGTTGGATCACCCTTCATGTAAACATAAGCTTCTATTAAAGCCCCATACAACAGCGTTAACTCCGCATTCCTACTGAGCCAAGTGGTGTCTCCATCCGCTCCTGCGGTTAAGCTCGTAGGGCGATAATAATAATGTAACTCAACAACAAAATTATCGTTGGGGGTAGGCCCAATAATAAAGTTTTCCACATCAAAATTAGCGTAATAACGAGGGCCACCCGTAGTGGTGCTGTCGGGGTTAAAAGATTGAATAAAGTTAACGCTTTTAAAATCCAAAAAATGTTTGTCGTTGTCGGAATCGGTATAAGACAAGGAAAAAGGCGCTAAATAATCTGTCGGCATCGACAAATACTCATCATTTTGAGTCATGTTTCCAGACGAATTTTTACGAAATAACGTCAATTGAACGGTCTTTAAAATACGTTCTTCCGAAGACCGGATAAAAACAGGCAAATTGGTCACAAAAGACGTTTCACTGTTTTGTGTGTAATCTTGAAGTGCTGTTTTTAACTGTGCGTAAGTAAAGGCCATTAGGTTGTTGTCACCGTTACGTTGCCTACTTGTCCAAAACAATTCATAGGCTTCCAGTTTCCATTATCCGCCACATTAGGCACTCCTACATAAATGGATAAAACCATCGGTGTAGTAGGCCGTGGATCTTTTAATGCTTGTGGATCAGTAATGTGTTTGCGCGGATCAAGTTGAGGTTGTTTCTTTTCCCATTCCTCGGGACCAACCAAAGAACCCGTCCACTCCAGTCGCATATCATTAAGTTTGTAAGCAAAACCAGAACGATCTGAAATACCTAACGCATATTTGCCCGCCGCAAATTTAGCCATTAATTAACCCTCGCATAAGCAACAGAAGGTTGAATGGTAAAAGAAGCCCGATCCCTGTCTTCGGTTGCCGCCGCAATAAACTCCTCTTCATACAAAGCTTTAAGCATGGTGGTACGATCTGGAGCTAGTTTAAGAGATAGGTAATAAGCTAACCCCGCCGTGAGGCATGGGTAAAATCGAAAAGGTACTTCAAGGGTGTTAATAAAAGTATCTGCGTCTTGTATGCGGGTAAGACGGTTGTAAACAATAATATCAGTGTTATTGTCTGGCGTAGGCCACAGCTCAAGTTGTGGCGTAATAAGTCTGTTTAAAAAAAACTGATCTACTCTTCCCGTTGTTGTTTTATTAGGGATAGTTAAATAATCATCCCTACTTACGCGGGGAATAGAATAATCTGTGTTATTACGTCGTAACACCGCGCTAAGAATATCAATGGTGCTTCGCACATCTAGGAAATCAACTGCCGCAGAAAGTGTAGTAGTCGTTCCGCTTGTACCGCCTGTAAGCGTTTCACCACTAGAAAAAGTTCCTGTAGGAAGTGTAATGGCAAAGCTGGTTGCCGTGGGTAAGCTAGTTATTTGACAAGTCGCTGCACTTATACTGCCTGTGATAGTTTCACCAATAGTAAAACTCGCAGAAGCAGCAACAGACATGGTTAATATGCCCCCCGGATACACCCGTATATTGGCAGCTAACGGCACGGTAGTTTCTTCAATAGTCCACTGATTTAAACCTCGATTAGCCCATTCAGCTAACAAAAGATTTAAAGAGCGCTTTGCGGTTTTAAGGTCGTAACCAGTACGCACCGTCCTACCACAGCGTTCAAAAGCTTCTTCGACGTAATCCGCTACGTCTAACTCGAAGTTAGTAGACCCCGAGGTTGCCATTAACTTCTCCTTTTACCAGAAGCCGCTGCTCCAATGTTTACGGGAGAAGTGCCTTGAGGTACTTTTTGTCCCATTGCCAGCCGTTTATGCTGGGGAGTAAGTTCAGGATTACGAGAACTAGGGGTAGACCTGCTCTTACGAACAGAACCTCCATTCGCTTTATCCATAGTTGAGACAGCCGAATAAGCACGTTTTCCCATTGATTTTTCTGTGCCCTTGCTTTCATCTCGACGTGATTTAAGGCTTTGGGTCTTCGTGCCGCTATTTCGGGACCCTAAAGATTCATCCAATCGAGCGTTATAACCTTGTTTTTTACGAGCCATTTTTTAGTCTCCGATAATAAGTTTCACGTACCCTTAACATATCCATTAAACCAAATTGATCTGCGTGTTTCTGGTAATACCCTGTTTTCTTTAGCTTTTCCGAAGCCTCGTGCAATTTACTTAATCTTTGAACAAAGATCATGGCATAAGAATGATCTAAAACACTGAGTAAATCATCATGCCCATACACCATTTTTTTGGGGTCATCGTCAGGATGAAACCCCATTAACCACAAATCCTTCTCTATAAATATCCCATGCGAAATCCCCTCATTAAGACCGTCAACGTGCTGGTAAAACACTTCACGGTCCTGTATGTAATCCAAATCTACCAAAACCACCAATTCGTGCTTATCATCCCATGTAGAAACAATAGTGGTTAAGTCCTGAAAAGAAGGGCAAGTTTTAAAACCAATACCTACCTTATCTTCCGGCCAATTTCCAGATAATAACCCTGCAAAATTAGGGTTTATTTTCTCTAAAGCTTGGTTTGACCAACTTTTTATCTCGTCCGTGATAACCTCTTCAATAACCATTAATTATAAAACACCGTAAAAGCGGTGACATCAGTGGTTGTGAAGTTCACATACGCACCATCTGTACATAGTATTCCTTCGTCTGGAATATCAGGATAATCCGCCGTCGCTGCTGTTCCGGTTGTCATTAGCTTCATCACCGTATCCCCATTAGAAGATGCGTTTTTAAAGTCCAAATCACCCGCTGCCGAAGCGTTTACAATATAAATACCGCGTAAACGAGTACGTCCGGCAAACACTACCTGATTGACCGTAGTTCCCGAACCCACTGTTACCGCTCCAGCCGTCGCCGCATCAACAGCTACTTGTGTGACTGTCTCAAACAGAGCGGTGGTTGAAACCGTGGCACTTCCTCCGGGTCCAGCTATGGCTTCAGTAACCGCTGTACCGTCTGTAGCGGTCCCTGTAATTGTAAAAGTTTTACCCGTTTCGCTCGAACCGCCCGATGTAACCGTGACATTTCGAGCAGGAACAAGAGTAGCAACACCACCGCTTTGCAAAGCGCCGTTAATAGTTAAATCACTAGCACTTCCCGGCGTTTGTGTCAGACATACCCCGTTAGGATCAGCCGCCGCTAACCCCGTAGGAGTGATATAGGTCGAAAAAGTATCTGATCCTGCCATACATTACTCCTTAATTTCGCCACGTAAAATCATGGCTTTGTGAGCCGCACTCCCCGGAGGCGGAAAACCGGCTTTGGCCTTAGTTGCAGGAGCCTTTTTAGTCACGGGTTTAGTAGCCGCTTTCTTCTTTGCTGGAGCTTTCTTAGTCGCCACAGTGGTATCCTCCCAAGCTTCATTAATGTCGGGGGTAGAGGGGTTATCCCCTCTAAATTCCCCCTTTTTGGTTCTCGCTCGCTTTCGCGGCACTCCCATTAATAGGTAACTCCACGATCAACCGCAGCCATTATGTAATCTACATTCATACTCTTAGTACCCGTACCATCCCCTGACACTTCAACCATTGCTGGGGTCAGTAAGTCAGTAGGGACATTGGTAGTATGAGTACCTACCAACTTACGGTTATGGTAATACTCTACCGTATCCGTAGTTGTGCCTTTGGTGGCGATAAAACCGAGGGTAACGTAAGTGTCATCAGTGAGGTTATAAGTAGTAGCAAGTTCTGTCTCTGTCTCTGTTCCACCTGACTCACTAATTAATCGCGTAAGAGATGAACCATCGTCTAGCTGAAAACCTATGCGGTTAGTCGCTAAAAAGGCGTTTTCTGGGGCCGTTGCAAAATTTTCAGTAAGACCCACCCAAACATCCATTTGTCCTACGCTATCGCCAGCGGTAGTAGCAATAGAAAAACGGGATTCAAAATAGAGCTTTTCTCCCGCAGTCGTGGGTAACTGCCAAATTTCATTACCCTGAATCGAAGCACCATCATTATCAGTGGTGGCTGCCGAAGTAAGCGCAACAACACCTGTAGCTGCATCTGCTGTAATAGCAACGGTAGCACCGCTATCTTTTACCACCGTCCAGTCATTGGTAGCATCCAAAACTACGCCGGTAAAATCATCTAGGAAAACCGCTTGATTAGTCCAAACCCCAACTTGCAGATTTTCAAGACCTTTACGTGCGGAAGAATAAAGAATCGGACCTTTAAAATGTGTAGCCATCTGATGTTCTCCTGTCGTGGCTAGTGTCTATCACGGGATGCGATAGTCAGTGAACAAAAACAGTATACCCAAATAAAAAAAGGGCGACAAGATTGCCGCCCTTTCTCTGTAACATTGAAGTTACTTATGCGCCCGGTGTGCCAAAAACACAACGCCAATCAGAAACACCAAAAGAGTATCTCTCACGAGCTTTAAAACGCATATTGCCTGTATCAAAATCCCCTTCCATCGCCGTTTTAAGCGGAGTTCGGTTGAAGAGTTTGAAACCGTTGGGACAGTCAGTCTTAACGAACCACGCATCGGCATCAGTGAAGAAGTGGTTTACCACCGCTCCCTCTGGGAGCATTCCCATTGACTTCATTGCGTTAACGTCATTATCTGCTGTACCTGAACGTAGATTAGAGTTAATGATCCTTTCAGCAATAAACTGAAGTTCTTTAGGAATCAATAACTTAGTGCCACGAACAGCAATCTTCAGACCACGCTCATCAGTAAAACCTGCCACCTGTATAAGAACATCTTCTAAAGAGGTCTCATTAAGATCAGCAGGAGTTGCCAACAAGTTGTTCTGATTACCAGACAAAGAAGGGTGTGCCGCTGAACATAGTGCCGCTCCATCTCCTATTGGAGATCCAGTGGAAAAGGCATTGTTCAAAACACTAGCACCTTTGATTTGCTTGGTTTGAGCCATAGAACGAGCCAATGCACGAGTGTATCGGGCCGCTAGACGATCATAAAGATTGTCTTCTACAGCTTCTTCAGTGATAGAGAAAGCGAGAGCAATCGTTTCCATTGTGTAACGAGCAGTATAAGTCTCCTGCGCGTCATCAAAGTTAATTGCACTACCTTCCGATTTAACAGGTGCTGTGCCAAAGCCTGAAAGCATGACTTCTTCCTCAAATGCTCTGTCAGAGCCTTCTGATTCAAAAATCTCAGCCGCTTCGTTTTCGTACCTGTCATATTCCAACCCGAATAAGGCATTCAGGCCGGGTTCTAGTTCCTTCGCTAATTGAGCGCGAGAAATAGTCATTCAGGGCCTCCTTATAAACCAGTTGAGTCGGCAGTCGTCTGTGAATCAAAGCGACGAGTACCGGCGTTAAAGTGAGCGTTCAACCGCACTTTGAGCGGAATACCCGCCGCAGTGTAGTCACCATTAGCATCGTCATCGACAATACCTACGATACGCAACGGTAAAGTAGCCGTTGCAGCGATATTTGCCACACTTGCCTCAGAACTTGACTTGCCTGTATCAGTAGAACCAGTACGAGCCGAAGTTCCCAAATCAGTGTTGGCAAAGACGGCTGCTTGCGCCGTGGCTTTGTTAGTCAAAGAAGCGTCTGATGAAACTTGAAATAACTGGTTAGGGTTATCAGCAACATAAGCGCGTACTGGATAATTAGTATCCACACTTACACCAGCAGAACCGGGCCAGTAATTGAGCCAGACAGGCTTCTTTTGCGTCGAGTCTTGGTACATCACACCTGTAAGCACGCCTAATGCTTGTGTTGTACCACCTGCGGTATCACCCGCTTGATCTATATACCCAGAGGCCAAAGGGACACAAATTTCGCCGTTATAGATAACATTTGTATTACCACTAGCGATTTCATATTCCGTGATACCCGTTGAATTGGGACCACTACCCACCATGCCAATAGGACGTAGACCATAGGCTGTTTCTTGATTTGCCATAAGACTAATCTCCTAAAAGGTCACTCTTTTCGAGGACCACCAAAGTTTACACGAGATTGACGGTCAGGCTTGCTGATCGTCATTGTATTGTGGGCATTCTCTCGCATCAGATCCTGATCCACCGCATCTTGGAGGTCTTTAGCGCGACCACCATAGTACGCATTTCTTTCTGCAACGGTTTCTAAAGGAATCCTAGCTAACATAAGCCCACCAACCCCTATAACACCTTCATATTTACCTGAATCGATCACTGGAGCTTCAAAATCAGGGTACTCGTCAGCGCGAACCAACTCGTATCCTTCGCGAAGTCGTGCAGAGACATTTTTAGTGTCCGCAAAACCCCGAGCTTCTGAACGTATCCAACGATGCTTGTACCCTTCGGGTGCAGGTGGTGCATCTAAACTAGAGGTGGGTGCCCAAGGCTTACGCCTCGCGGTCTTTTCTCTAGTGTTGTCTGCGCGAGGAGTTTTGGTGCCCTCAAAACCTTTTTTGCTCGATGACATCATATTCTCCTAAGTTTTCACATATTTCGCGTATTCTTCTAGTGGCACACCAAGTTTTGTTGCAATAGCAACTTGACTTGAGGTGAGTTTTACTTTCGATTTGCGTCCTTTACTTCTACTGCGCGAATTTCCGGCTACATTTTGGACGGGTCTTTTACCGGAACCGTTATTAAACTCTTGCGGGAACTTAGCCCGTATACGTTCGTCTAATGAATCATAGTATTCTTCGCTTTGTGGGTCAAATCCTTCGCTCTCCACCATCTTCTTATGAATACCAAAAGCGGCAAAAGTCATGGCTTCATCTTTGCCAAACCAATCGTTTTTAGAGGCCCATTTTTCTGCTTTGGGGTCAGGTGGTTGTTCTATTGGTTGAGGCGCAGGTTGAGGTTGAGCAGGGATTGGTTGAGGTTGTTGTTGTCGAGCCTGTTGAGCGCGTTGCGCTTTAGTGTATGTCTCCGCTGCAACAGCAAGCTGCGCTAACTTTCTCTGCTTTTCAATAACAGCATCCGCATCGTTGGAGTGCATAGCCTGTTTAAGCTCAGATTCCACCTGCTTCTGTTCTATCTCTAAACGGTTACCGTACTCGTTCATGTATCCATGATCTACGGTCTGAAGCTTAGTTTTAAGTTGATCCGCTTCGGTTTTTACGCCTTGAGCATATTTAATAGCATCCTGCTCTCTACGTTCCGCTTCCCGCATTTTTTTAGTTAAACGATCTATTCGTTTCTGGACATTACGAGAAACTTCAGTGTGTTCATCCTCTTCGGTAGATTCGTCAGCTTCTTTTGCCAATACCTCTTTTTCTTCTTCCACTTCCACCGGCTGTTCTTTCTTATCTTCCTCCGAAGGTAACTCAACCGTAGTTTCTTCGTAATCGTCAAAACTAAGGTCTACCTGACCATCTTCTTGCTCATGCGTATTACTTTTTTCTTTTGATTTTGCCATTGACTTGTCCTTAAAAACTTAAAATATCATCAGGGTCTTTAATAGTCGCTATAACCTCGTCATCATTTAAGACTCGAACTTCTCCGCCCTCTATCTTAAAGCGCGAACCCGCATACCGAGGAAAAATAATCCACTCCTTTTCCTTACACCAAGGGCCATTAGGAAATTTTTCCTTATCCTTGTACGCTGAAGGACCGTGCTTTAGCACATACCCTACAACCGTCTGTATTTGGTCTTCCTCTATGGTTTTTTGGCTTAAAGCAATTCCACCGGAAGTAAGACCTTTCCCTCGGTAGGGCAGGATTAAAAGTCTCCATCCAGTAGGTTGAGGCATCCTCTCTAACAAGGAACTACTTAAAGTAGTGGGATCAAGAACCCGCTCGTCTGGAGCGATGTAGGCATCGTCAATGGTTTCAGTAGCCCCTATAGCAGAAACGCCACTAGGGGTAATAATTGCTGATTCAGTCATCTAATTGCTCCTGTTTTTGTAAAAGGCCCGAGAGTTCCTCTTCCACATAAAATAAAGCGTCCAATTCTCCCATTAACTTCTGATACTGCTCCATGCTTGAAACGCCGTTGTTTTCTAGTATTTCTCTTACGCTTTGTCTTCTTCCTCTAATTGTTTTCTGTATAAACTGAACTAATCCGATTACATCCATTTTGTTTCCTTAGTTTGTCGGATAAAATCAAGATTAATCTTATACTATTTTTCTCCTATAACCAAATTGGGTTAACAAGCTTACGGTTGGCTAAATGCGCTTTTTTAATGGCGGTTTTGCTTTGTCCAAAATACTCTACAGCAAGGTGGCTTTTTATAAGCTCTTTGCACAACCATTTGTCATCTACTTTAAAATCGCCCAAGTAACGTCCGTACTTACCCTTTTCATGCGTCTTTAACGTAGCGACTGATCCGACTTTGAGGAAGTCTTGAACAAATCCTTTGGCCGCGAGTCCAAAACGCTTCTCTTCCAAATCTCTAGTGCGAGACTCCTCGCAATCGACCCCGAAAAGCCTAATACGCTGATTAATAACAGAAATACTCCAGCCAAGATCCACATCCACATCCACTGTATCCCCATCGATTATTTTTAGGATTTTGCAACGGAAGATATATGGGTCAGACATAGGTGTTAGTCTTGATCATATCGGTCACTTCCAAGCTACGTCCTTTTACCTGTCTTGCCCACAAGCTGTCTAAAAATTCTACCGCGGCGTTTGAATGATCTCCTTTTTCCATATGGGCAATAGCTTTCTTAAACTGAGCGAAGCGTACTCGCCCGAGGTTAAAGTGCATATTGATTATGCCGTCCCTACGCGCCCCGTCCTCTAACTCGTTGAACCACGGATATTCCTTCGCCAGTTCTTTAATGGTTCTGACTATATCATTGGAAAGCATATAGTCTATCTCGTCATCGCTAAGACCAAGCCCTTTATTCCTTTTAAATCCATCTTGGATATTCCTGCCACAGCCTATGTGCAGAATTCCCATTGAATCCTTATAAGCATACGGCTTCACCCCTTCGTGACGCTTTAATGTTTCTATCAGTTTGTCCATATTACTTCCCATTGTGGCTGCTGCCGAAGTAGAAGCTGGTAACCCCAGTAACAAGCCCACCAAGATAGCCCAAAACAAGGTTAACGATTGCGTCATCCGTCTGTTCCGGCCCACGGAGGGTAACCATAAAAATATAGGCGAGAAAACCCCCCATTGCCAAAATAGCGATAATGCGTGGCGTGGGGTCTTTACTAAATGTGGCACGGGCATCTTGAACATCGGCAGTCTGGACTCTAAACCCCTCAAGATCAATCTCCATTGCCTTGATTTTATCGGCAAATTCATCTTCAGCCTCTTTTAGCTTTTCTATCTTCTCGGGCTGTGCTTCCAACAACTTCTCGATTTTAACAGGATTTTCTTCTTTTACCCCCAGTTTCGCGGCCACAAGCTTCATTGCCATGCCGCCCATAGGGCCACCTACCGATTTAGCTATGGTAGGGGCTAATGCTGCCAGCAGTCCTTTTAGTTTCATAAAGCGACCTTCATTTAGTACATCCTTCCTATTACTGTAGCTACAACCGCTATAACAATCCAAAAGACTCTTTCCCCAAACTTAACAGAAGGACTCATCAGCTGAATTTTTGTATCCATAGAATTCACTCGCTCTTCAATGTCTTCCTGTCTGTTAAAAATCGTCACAATGCGTTCATCAATACGCGCAACGGTGATAAGAACATCCTGTAAATCCGCTTGCATTGATGGCTGTCTCGAGCGATTCATTATTCCGCTCCAGAGCCAAAGACCATAAAGGCGACTCCAGCGATTATAATTATCGCAACTATTACCGATAAAAAAGTTTTTGCCAATTGTTCAATCAAAATATCTTCTTTCTTTTTTGCTGCTCTTTTTGCTGCCGCATCTTGTTTGCGTTTATCTTTTCGTTTGATTTCAATCTTCGCCGCTTCGCGTTTAATCTTCGCCCATCTGTGCGTCTGACCTTTACGTGAGTAATACGTTCCCACCTTGTCCATCATCTTTTCAATACGTTCTTCTTGCTGGTCTATAGTGATGGCTTCTTCTAACGCGCTACCTGTCATTAAGTCATCATTGCCAGCTTGTCTTGCATTAGCAATATGTTCTTCGACTTGTTTCTTGGCAGTGAAGAATTTACCAACCTCACCTGCCATATCCGTAACATCTTTTTTCTTGGCGATAGCTCCTTGCACCATCACAAAGGCAGAATCTAGGGCTTTTATGGCTAAAATTGCTTCACCAATCATCTGTAGTACCTACTGCCTTCATTAGCGTTGAGTGGTTGACAAAAAGCCACAATATCTTCGCCTTGCGGTTGTTGGTTTATACGTTCTGCGAAATATAAGCAGCGGTTAATATCTTCAAAACAGAGCGCCACATCGCAATCACGCGAGACGACATTTCCCCCTATAGTGACCATGAGGATAAAGACGATCAATTACTCGGCCTCGTTAAATTAAAAACATTATTTAGAGATAGGTGAGGAATGAAGATAGTTTTAACTATAAAGGGAGGTCTGTCTAGGGAATTTTAAAGTTCATACAAAAGCAGCCATAGCTTAATCAAAGCCTCAATATTCCTTATGACTTTCCCTCAGAGTCTTCCTCTACGATTTCATCAATGGTATCGCACACATCAGGAATGCTGACTCCCGTAGTCACCTCAGTAGCTACCCGTCCGACAGCCCGTATGCCTTGATAGATACCGGAACAGTACAATTCCTTGTTTTGAATCATGTCTTCGGAAACGGAACAACTGCTTAATAAAAAAAGAACTAACAGGTAGGTATGTTTCACGTGGAACGTCTCCTCTTGCGTCGGCTTTTACCTGCTGTGTTCATAGCTATCGCTACCGCTTGACGTTGGGGATACCCTTCCCCACGCAACTTTTTAACATTGCTACTTACTGTTTTCTTACTTTTGCCTTTTTTAAGCGGCATAAATCACCCCTCTCGGTCAATATCCCCTAAACATACAAAAATAGGCGTTTGTTCCCCAACCCATGCTCCCACTACATTAAATTCAAAAAACTCAAGGGCTTCCTCTTGGGTCATGCCGTCCCTTTTTTCCAAAACCTCAATACATTTTTTGGCGTCGTAAACAGCAAGGGTAGGCTGATTTGCACGTTGGCCCGTGCCTATCAGCGCGTCATTAAAACCATCTGCAAGTAAAATTCCGTCTTCAAATGTAATCATTAGTTAATTGTGAACTTACCACCGCGAAGCATGGCTCCCATACCTCTGGAAGTACCCCGAGTGACCTTACCTTTCCCTAAATTTTTAGGCGTAGGGATTACTTTGTAATCACAAAAAGGAACTTTACCTTGGTCTTTAATCACTTCAAAAGTAGTAGCTTTTGGAGTCTTTGGAGGTGGCGCACCACCTGTTTTTACAGTTCTGCTCATGGTGTTTCTCCTAGTTTTTAATCTCTTGCATACAAGAAATCTTCAACCTTTTCTTGCAGCTTCATAATTTCATTTTCTTCCATATTAAAGTTTTCTGCTACTTTAGATTCGAGTCGTGCGACTCTTGCTTCTAAGGCAAAAATCCTACCTTCTTCATCATCATGGCGAGCCTGTTCATCGGGATCAAGTTTTAGAATATAGCCATTAGGAAAAGCATCTTCCATGCAATGAGAACCTCTGTGTCCTTCCCCATTGTCATCCGAAGGAATACCGTGATGATGCATTTCTCCACACTCTGGACAATTAAAAATAATTTGGTGTTTTCTTCTAAAACATCGCATTGTAGGTATGCCCAATGCTTTGCTCATGGTGTTTCTCCTTCTTTTTGACGTAATCTCATCATTTCGCGTCTATCTGACGCACTTATCCGCGCTGCGGTCTGGTTTTCCTGCGATTCCAGTCGATCATCAAACTGACGGCTTCTTTCTTGCAGTTTTTGCTCGTCCAAAGTTAGTTTGGACTGATCGTTAGCAATATCGGCCTGTGTTTTCTGTCCTTTTATGTCTATTTCCTGTTGTTTAAGCGCAATTAACGGATCAGGACCTTCTTCTTGGCCTCCACCCATGATCTGCTGGCTTAACTGACGTACCGCAGTCAGTTCTTGGGCAATTATCTGCGCGACCATCGCTTCAACTTGCAACATCTGGTCTTCTGTAGCCGGTTGTCCTTGATTTTGCTCAACAAATTGGATTGCCGCTTGCTCTCTGGCCTTCAATTTAACGTGTTCCAGCACGTGCTTCTGCAATGCCACAATAACATTAGGCATTTGCTGCACCATTCCACCCGCCATAAACGTCAAATGCGCCATGATATGCGCGTCGTGGTCCTGTCCTTCAAAAGCCTGAAGCTCTATTTCCTCCAAAGCGTCCACATTCTCCTGTGCAGGGTCTTTAGGTTGCGGCTCTTCCAAATCAGGAGCCTTCAACACACTATCAATGTCCCTAACCCCCAAAGCTTCGTACATTCTACGGAAAGCTTCCTGCTGGTTATGCAGTTGCGGCGCTTGCATGGCAAGCTCTAACTGGCTTTGCGCCAATGCAATGCGCTGCGCCTGTGAAAAAATGTTGGGATTGGAGACAGGAATCACATCTATACGATCATCAAAGTCCTGCGCCATGATGGTCTGCTCACCACCGGGCACAGAATAAGGATACTCCTGCGGCAAAAACTCGTGCATCACCCGCGCCAGAATCTTGAACTCTTTACGCATGGCATAGTGCAAGCGTTTGTGGACAGCACTCATAACCCGTGCGCCCTGCTCCAGCATAGCCACCGTCGTGCCTACCGCCGCGGCTTGATTGCCGTCACCGACCTTCATGTCGGTAATCGTGGCAAAGCGTTGCGCGGCATCAACCACAAAACCAAGTAGCTGAAACAAAACGGTATCTGGACCTTTAAACGGTAACGGCATTAAGCTGTCGCGGATCGCGCCTCCCGGTGCGTCCACATCTCTAAACTCACCGGGCTGCAAAGGATCAGCATCATCCCTGACCCGCAAACCCCGTGCTTTAAATCCAGCCGGTAAATTAGAAAGCGTACCTGCGTCAATCAGTTGACGCAAAGCCGCTGTAGCAGTACGTGATAAACCACCAATGGTGTGAATCAAGCCCAGACCATAAAAACCAAAGCCCGGTAAAAACTTGTAATGAACAAAATAATTAATTTTTTCTTTGTTAGCATCGTCTTCGGCATAGTTTCGACGAATAGACAAAACGGTGCCTTTTTCCTCGCTGATAGTCACAATGTACGGGAGCTTGATGCCTGTAGGCTCGTTCGCATCATCAAGGTCTTCAAAACCTTCTATATCAAGCTCAACATGAAACTCCAGCAAGTTAACGTCGTAATTAACACTACTCGATGGATCAACACCCTCTATCCTGTTGATTTCCTTCTGAACTTCGTTGTCCGTTGCCTGTTGCGGCTCTAACTCCACGTCACGGTAAAAACCTGAAAGCTGCTGCTTCCTAAGATCATTAGCCGACATCGGCACAACATGAGTAATAATCGGACAAGTTTCTAGGTTGCTTGTCTCATAAGGAACTACTAAATGCTCCGCGGGAACAAACGTACTGACCGGACGATCCAGCGCCGCATCATAGTAAACCTTCTTAAAAGTCGATCCCGCCAGCGGTAAATAAAACAACATCTGATCGAACTCAGGAGTAAATTCCTCCATAACACTCGTCAGATAGTAATTCATAAATTCTTTGACGCGCTGGGCCTGTTGCTCTTTGTCCTTGGTCAACGCGCCCATGACCATAGTCCTTACCGGACCATCAGGAGGAAGTAACTCATTATACGCCTGTGCCTGAAACTGGGTTGCCGCTTCAGCAAGTAAAGGATGCGTTACCCCTGTCGCCCCACGAAAGGGCTGCGTTCTTTCTTCGTAATGAAAACCCAATAGCTTGAGTCCCTCGGAATAAGTATCCATCCATTCCTTACGGGTTTCTTTATTACCCTCGTATTGCCCCTGTAAATCATTCGACAAAGTGCCTAAAACCGCATCATCCATGTCTTCAGCAAGGTTCCTGTAAAAATCTCCTTCGTCTATCTCTAACTCATCTTGTGGCGCAAAATCAACGATGACTCCGCCGTCTTCCTCTTCAACAACTTCTATCTCAAAATCCATATCCTCTGGGGAAGCAAAAGTTCCGGGCGCAGCAATCTGTACGTCCTGCTCCACTTCCAGCATATCTGTAGTGTCACGAAGCTTTTCTACCATTGGAGTAATACCATCCCCATTAGCCATCTACCTTCTCCTCGCCATAATGCGATCTATGGTTCCGGCCATCTCTGGACTCATACTTTTTCCCTGCATACTTCCAATTCCTGCGTGAGCCATGAGCCGTGATCCAACAGCCGCGTCCCGCGTCTCTTCGACCTCACCTCCGTGGGCAAAACCCAACGCGCCCAGATCAATTCCTAAAGTGTCTGCTTGCGCTCTTACATCGTCTGCGCTCATACCAAAAGCAGCACCGGCATCTTCCAAGCTCATACCCTGACGCTTCGCGTAGTCCAGACCACGCATCGCTTTTTCAAGATCGGTATAGTCTCCCGTGCCTACCGCCGCCTCCGGTGTACTGAGAAACTGCAAACGCGCTTGTTGATCCTGAAAATCTGGTGGCGCCACGTCAACTAACGCATCTTGCGTTATAAAAGGCTGACCACCTACCTTGCCATAACCAAAATCTTGCGCCGCGCCTAAAACTGCTTGTGCCGCTGCTTGGTCTGACTCAAAAGGATCAATGCCAAAGGTGGGCTGTTGTCCAAGAATCGGCGTAACTGCGGAGGCAATCTCCTCGGCAGTAAGCCCGCCCACAGACGCCGCGTAATCACCAATCCTCTGGGCGGCAATATCTTTAGTCTGCGAGGTCTTAAATAAATTTTGTATAGCTCGTGCATGTGCGTCCTTTGGAGGGGGTGTCACCTGAGTAATCGTACTTGCTACCTGATTTCCCTGTGTGCCCAAAACATTAGTGTCTACCTCACTAATAGGATTAGCCGCGATACCGGGGTCAAGCATGTTTAAAGTGTCCGCGCTGCTGGCTACGATGTTACCCGTAGTGTCCTGCGTTCCTACAGCCGTGGTCCCTGTGCCGTCGGCATTGATGCCCATGCCGGTGCTAGGCAAAATTGTCGAAATATCCAGCTCCCCAATAGTGGGTCCCGAAGGCGATGCTGCTGCCGTGCCCATCGTAATCCCAGTAGTCGGGTTACCCTGCGCGTCGATTCCTTTAGTCACAACAGGAACACCACGGTTAATCGTCGGCTCTGGAAAATTAATCGCGTCAAACATAGACGTGTCTAACGTATCGGCTACCGTGAACGCCGGAGTGTCCTGCGTGACATGAGGCATCTGCCTGTCTCGGGGGATAAACGCATCCAGACGTGTTTGAAGGTCCGTGGCCGAGGGCAACGAAAAATCTGTCTCTACCTCTACATCACTGGCCTCTACTAAAGAGGGAGGAGAAAAATCAAAAGTAGAAAATGTACTGCTGTCAGGGTTGGCTTCAGCGTAGGTCCTAATTTGTTTTGCTACTTTATCGGTCAACGACAAACCGCCGCCACCAATCTTTAAGCGATCTGCGCCGTACAGATCATCCAGATCCACACCGTAATACTGGGCAATGGCTTGAGCGGGAATCAATCCTACCGCCTCGGCAAAATCATCCTGACTAAAATTAACAGCAGGGTTGTTCGTGGCTAACGCGACTAACTCCCGACGAGCCGCCACTTGCTTGGCGGTCATCTCCTCGGCACTTATATTAGGAAACCTTTTGAGTAACTGATCGTCAAGATGAAGTAACTGCTCCTGAATCTCTGCCATCGTCAAGGGAAGCGGCGCAGTGGAGGCATTACTGCCACCAGCATTAACATCAATGCTGGCAATAGCATCGGGATCATCAAGGTTTGTTACAAAATTAGTTTTAAGCGCGAAAAATTTATTAAGCTTCATAGTGGTTAGCCGTAATACTGCATCTGTGAGGGTTCGGGAGTGTCCCAGTCATCAGAAGGCAACTGTACAAAGTTACCCTGACGATAGCGCATCAACGCCTGTGTCGTGCTATCCACCAAGTCGTCATACTCCCCGTTAGGAAAGGCCGCGCACTCTTCTATAAGCTCCTCGGCCCATGTCTCGTCCGGTGCCCATATCATTCCACTCTCAAATAATGGCGCAACGCTATGTACCCTCGATAATTTATCATTTCCACGACTAGGGGTAAAGTTAACAACCGGGATTCCCATGTTCCGCAGCTCATGGGTCAACGGCATCCCCGTAGCTTTCGCCTCTATAATTACTGTTTCAGGGTCCCAAAACTTATACAGATCAAACGCTATCTGCTTCAACTCTGGAAAATCCCAACGTCCTTTCTGCGAATCCAGTAATATCAAATTGGGGGTCCCTGACTCGTTTGGATAGAAAACACCCCACGTCGTTATCGCACTATAGTCCGCGGATTCCCTTTTACTAAACGCCGTATCATAACTCTGTATCACATACTCCAGCGCCGGAACCTTCTCCTTCTCCCAAAGTTTCCACCACTCCCGCTTCAAAATAGAAGTCTCATCGCCCGTGGGATTCTGCTGGTATTGGGCATTCCACTTGGAAACAGGAATCGACGCCTTCACCGCCTCAAGATCCGTGAGCGGCCAATACTGAGGCCAGCAAGATGAGCCACTGGGCAGGATCGCCGGTAACTCCACAATCTCCCACTGATCCGCATCCTTGTCACGACCCTGAGAACGCATCAACTGCCCCGTCAAATCCTTATCGCTCCAACGGGTCATCACTAAAACTATCGCACCGTTTGGCTGCAACCGCTGACGAGGACCGCCGGTATACCAATCCCACGCATCATCAAAACCATGCGTGGACATCGCCGTCTGCTCAGAGTGCGGATCATCAATAACAATCAGATCACCACCACGGCCAGCCAAGTTCGATCCAACACCAACAGCATAGTACATCCCACCGCGGTCCGTGTCCCACCGTCCAGAAGCCTTTGAATCCACCGCCAGTTTTGTATCAGGAAAAACTTCACGGTAATCATCCCTGTCCAAAAGATTCTTTACTTTACGACCAAACCCCACCGCAAGCTCAGTGGTATGCGTCGCTTGGATAATTTTCATATTAGGATTCTTGCCAATCATCCACGCAGGAAAAAGGAAGCTGGCAAACTCCGATTTTGTGTGACGCGGCGGCATATTGACAATGAGACGTTTCAATTCACCACTTGCCACACGCTCTAACTTTTCCGCAATTATTTGATGATGCTTTCCGGTAATGAACTCCGGCCACATGGTTTTGACGAAGCCTATAAAGCTCTCGTGACACGTCTCAAGGCGCTCTAACTGCGCTAACCGCAATTCGAGCTTTAGTATTTTTTCGTTTTCCTCAGTAATCGGTTCCATATATAAGACTATATCATATTAAAAATTTATTATTTGAAATACATTTTACTCAAATTTGTTTGAGAGAAACATGGCCCAAGCCCCCTCCGGCGCTGGGAAATCCCCTAGATTCGTGGATCGTGGAAAAGGGTATATAAAACAATGACTTAGCCTCTATTCCGGAGTCCCTGCCCCATTAGCAGTGACACGCGGACCACGGCCCCCGGTGCGCGGATCAAGGTACACGGCCCACGCTACACGGCTCCTAGCGATGGTCTACGGTCAACGGATCTAGTATCTAGGCTAGGGGCTAGGGGGAAAAGTGTTCGCCCCCCGGGTCTCCTGTATCCGCAATAATTTATTTTAATTTATTTGTGATTTAATGTTGTACATTATCTTACATATGTGCCTATAATCCTGCCTAGTTGATTCATTCAACTACCGACCGGGACGGTCGGAGGTCTCCACTCAGGGCAGTACGCCAGCGAGTAACCCAGATCCATTTATACGGGTTCAGATGAGACAGGCACCGATTACGCCAATGTGATCAACCAACCGTCGGGTATAGGGCGGGGCTACGGAGACTGGGCAACCTTTGACTGTTTAATCCGTCCACCATTAGGTGCAATAGTAGCAATTTGAATGAATGAATTGAAATTCGAAACTCATGGTAAGCGTTCACGCGCCGCCGCCAACGCAGTAAGAAGTTGGCGGTTGATGAGTCGGCCCCCATTGCCGAGGGCGGCCCTGACGATGATAGGCAACAATTCATTCACCGAGGACTACACACAATGCAATTTAAACCAACAGACAGAAAAAACGCGGGCAA
>VTLG01002221.1_pt1 | contig 51540 bp, 47 predicted proteins | sample 4694571 | NCBI WGS metagenome assembly VTLG01 (sample SAMN12604809, study PRJNA352737) | marine metagenome | biome: ENVO:00000447; feature: ENVO:00000209|ENVO:00000569|ENVO:01000036; material: ENVO:00002151; isolation source: viral sequences binned using virsorter ... | reverse complement strand
TTAAGGGATGACGGCACACAAGACCACAAGGGCAACCGCATAGTCAACAGCCAGACGGTCAGCGACTTATGGCGAACATCAGAACCCTCTTTGCGATTTAAACAAGACGGCAACCATGTAGATTTGGGAACCTCGTTAAATAGTATGTTTGCTGATCATAACTACACTATTTCAGCATGGTTTTATTTCACAGGGACAGCAACAAGCGGAACTAATTTCCACATAATTTCAAGCGAAAGCTATACAAATAGTGGTTTTATGTTACGGGTTCAAGCGAGCAACCGTAAAATTGATTATAGAACGAGTACAAGCGGAGGGTCAGCAAGCACCTACACCGCAACAAATATAGTAACTCCTAATGACCGCTGGAGGCACGTTGTAGTGGTTCAAAGCGGGACGTCTGCAAAGATATATTTAGACGGGTTAGATGTAACAAGCGTAAGTGGAACTCACACAAGCCAAGTTGCGGCTACCCAAAAATTATTTATAGGAGGGTCTGGTAGTGCGGGAACTAGCCAAGGGTGGCACGGGGAGCTAAAAGACGTTCGCATTCACAACCGTGCGATGGAAGCCGATGAAATTAAGGGTCTTTACAACGGGGAGAGTACGCCTTGGAAGTATGCTGATGCTGGGGCTGAATTAAGTACCGCAAGTTTCACCAATTCTGGTTTCAGCGCTACTGAAACTGAAGACCTTGCCACAAGTGTAACAGGGTTTACGGGGCCAGCATCGTCTGCTAACAACAAGATGTACAAAAACCAAACTTTTTCAGACGAACAAGAGTTTAAGGTTAAGTTCACAGTCAGCGACGGAGAAAGTTCTAATTTGTATTTTAATTTTAGAACGAGCGCAAATGGCGAAGGTTCAAATACTGGATCAATAGTCTCAAGTTCAAAAGGAACAGCAACGTCTAATGCAGTAACTTTAACAGCAACAGGCGACTATGAGGTTATTGTTAAATCATTGGGATCGGCGGCATCGTATAGGTTTGTAGCGGCGGCAGATGTAGGGAAAGTAGTTGTTAGCAATTTCAGTATAACTCAACTTGGTGAAGTCGCAGCGTACACGCCTCAGTCTATTGGGACAACAGGAGGTAAATGGAGCGACACCACTTCCAACAATAATCACGGGACGATAACGGGTGCTACTAATGTCAACGAAACCGTTTTGGGTGCGTTGCAAATAAAGGGGGCTACGGACAAAAACCGTTTGCAAATATTTGGAACAGAATCAACTGCCGAGCGTTTGGAGTTATTCCATGACGGCACAAATGGGTACATTCAGAGTACGGCATCAACTGGGTCACATTACGGATTAAATTTCCGAGCTAGGCAGTATTACTTTGCCACATGGCGAGACTCTGCTTGGACAAATTCGCTTGAGTTGGCAAATGATGGATCAGTCAAAGCAACCTCTGCCGACAGCGATAACCGCAAGCAAGTCGCACGGGTTGAGGCAAATCAAGTCACTTGGCCAAATGCTACAGCATCTACAGTAGCTTTTAGAATAGACCACGGCCTTGGGGTTGATGCTCCTCTTGTCCAAGTTTACGAAGATGCTGCACCGTATGGTTTGGTAGATGTTGAGGTTAGGCAAGGCGATTGGATTGGTGCTGATTTTGGAGCAGTAGGAACAGAGCAAGGAGCGTCAGAATCCGCGAAAGATGCAAACAGGATACGGTATGTAACCGTGGTAATGGCGGCAAATCCCGGCAACGCAACTAAATGGAATTATAGAGTCACAGGATAATGGCATCAAAAAAACATTTCGCAGGGATAGATTTCCAAGGTGGAGCTTCCATTAAGGTAGGAGGCACAGCGGGGAATAATCAATTTCTTAAAGCAAGTAGTGACGGGGAATTGTCTTGGGCAAGTGGAACCACTTCTGCATCTGGAATGGGTGATGTTGGGATCACAAACTATGAAGGGTTGATCCACTCTGGAATTACCAGTAACCAGAACGCCAATTTTGCATTAGCTCAAAGTAGTGGTGGGCTTACAGTATTAAACTCAAAGGCTGGCAAAGGGCTTTATCTACGAACAGAGGGAGGAAGCTCGGCAACAGATCAGATTATAATTGATGGCGGCACACTCAGTTTTCAGGGGAGCATAGGCAGCGAGGGGAATGTGCTAACTGTTAACTCTAGTAATAAAGCTGTATGGGCTGCGCCTAGCGGGGCAAACAAGAAAACCTATGAGTTTCGCTGGGCCACAAGCTCTCCTCCAACTGGCTGCTCATTCCATAACACCAACGGTACGGCTAACGACACGGTGCGTTTGACGCATACATTTGGAGAGATGGCGATTGTTAATGTGATTGACGTTAATGACTTATTTGAAACAAACATAACTAACTATGGTGTGCAAATGGGATATGATGTTTCGGTATCTCACGGGAATAACACTATGGACATAATCCTTACTGGAGTAAATTCCGCCGATGTGCCATCCTTTTCGGACAACAAGAATTTTAAAGTTATTATAATGGGATAACATGAATGGACAATTTAAACCAACTATGGGAACAGGGAGTCAGCGTGGTGGCGTTAGTGGGAGTATCCTACTACGTAATCCGTCTGACCAACTTCCTGTTTCGCACGTTGGCGGGAGGCTTAGATGAACACAAGGAAATCACCATTAAACAAATTGATGCCCTCAATCAAATCCGAGGGTCACTCTGCGAGGTCAACCAGCAGTTGGCTGAACTTAAAGAGCAGCATCGTAATTACCATGATCTCTTTATTCTGCATAGGGACAGGGTGCAAGAACCTCGCAGAAGCAGACCTAAGTCTGACAGGTCTTGAACTGGAGTGGTATGAGCCGCCTCCGGTAACTATTGTGTACACAAACTTGCCTGTCGCTGCTCCTAGTAAATTTAAACTATTTCCTACACTAATGGAAATGGACAACAAATAGTACAATGGCAAACATTAAATACAACGTAACTAGATGGGACGTATCCTGCGAATCAGCAGACCCATCGAAGGTGTGCAGCGTGGTGCTTGGCGTCACAGCCGAGGATCAAGAGTCGGGCAAATCTGCTTATAAAGATGAGCGTATAAGTGTACCCTGTCAGGATTTATCTGAATTTGAAGCAGGTGCAGAAGCATTCATAGAAGGCGTCTTAGGAAGTCAGGGGTGGTATCTTGAGTTACAAACAAGGATAGCCAACCAGATGACTGCTCCTGTAGCTGCACCTGAAGATAGAACCAAACCTGACTTTAGTTCTATGACTATAGGGGATGGTTATCAAGACTTGCCTAATGAGGAAGAAACAAGCGACAATGCGGAGGGGGAGACCTCACAAGAAGAAACGGAATCCGAAGAGGAAGCCGCAAGTGAGGAATCGTCTGAATAAGAGAGAAATGAACATAAGCGACCAAGAACAAAAGGAAGCCCTTGAGGCTATACAAGTAGTGTACCAAGCGGCTTCTAACGCTGCTCTAACGGCCCAACAACATGAAGGTGTGCGTACTGCTGCCCAAAAGGTTGTTACTGTTATAGAGAAAATCAACGGGACAACTGTTGACTCACCAGTAGGGGACGTAGAAGTAGTAGAGTAATGGGATGGAGGAGTACTTTAAAATCTTTGGTATTAACGGTACGGTACTGGGTGTGGTCACCCTTACCGATGTTGAACTGATTTTAAAGATCACTCTTCTGGTAGTTACCATCGTTTGGACAACAGGAAAGGCAGTCAACGAATGGCAAAAACTAAAGAAGAAAAACTAAGTACTCTCTTTGATCTCGTATGTGATGACCTCACAGGGAGAATCTCAAGTGGGGAAGCCACCTCGACTGACCTCAATGTAGCCCGTCAGATGCTCAAGGATAATGGGATCACAGCGACACCTGCAGAGGACTCACCTTTGAAGGGACTAGTTAATGCACTCCCATTTCCTTCATCTGAAGAGATCAAAGAGGCTAGGGTGGGTCAGTAGGCAGTAGCAGCCTAAAAGTGCCTTAGAGGCCCCCTAGAGGGCCAGCAATGGCATACACAGTCCCCAACGAACTAAAGGACTTCAGGAACTTCCTGTATTTAACATGGAAGCACCTGAATTTGCCTGACCCTACACCTACTCAATACGACATAGCCGAGTATGTCGATAATGGCCCCCGAAGGTGCTGCATACAGGCATTCCGTGGGGTAGGCAAAAGCTGGATTACCTCTGCTTACGTATGTCACCAGCTACTGCTGAATCCATCCATGAATATACTGGTGGTTAGTGCCAGTAAAACACGTAGTGATGACTTCTCTACGTTCACTTTAAGGCTCATCAATGAGATGCCCATCTTGAAGCACTTGATTCCTAGAGAGGAACAACGTAGCTCCAAGATAGCCTTCGATGTGGGGCCTGCTCCTGCTGCTCATGCTCCTTCTGTAAAGTCCGTAGGAATAACAGGACAGCTTACAGGAAGCCGTGCAGACCTCATTGTGGCAGACGATGTGGAGTCTTTGAATAATAGTCTTACGCAGGTGATGCGTGATAAGATTCAGGAGACCATCAAGGAGTTTGATGCTGTCCTTAAACCTGACGGTAGAATCGTTTATTTGGGGACACCACAGACGGAGATGTCTATCTACAATGTACTGCCCGAAAGGGGATACGAGATACGCATTTGGCCTGCCCGTATACCGACAGAAAAGATGCAGGAGGCTTACGGACACCGTCTGGCTCCTCTGATTCAACAAAGATGCGATGCTGACCCTGTAGGAACGCCTGTAGACCCCTACAGGTTCGACGATACTGACCTGAAGGAACGTGAGGCTTCCTACGGTAAGAGTGGGTTTGCCCTCCAGTATATGCTGGATACCTCTCTAAGTGACGTTGGAAGGTATCCTCTGAAGCTACGTGACCTCATCGTGCATCCCTTGGATGTAGATGTGGCCTCACCGAAGCTGACATGGGCCAGTAGTCCCGATTTGGAATGGAAAGACCTCCCATCAGTAGGATTAGCAGGGGACAGGTTCTATAGGCCAATGGAGGTAGCCACAGGCCATTCGGCCTACACAGGGTCAGTCATGAGCATAGACCCCGCAGGCATGGGTAAAGACGAAACAGCTTATGCCGTAGTTAAGATTCTCAACGGTCAACTCTTTGTGACCGCCTCTGGGGGCCTCTTGGGAGGCTACACACCGACAGTCCTCAAAAGACTAGCCAAAGTAGCCCGACAGAATAAGGTTAATAAAATAGTAGTCGAAAGTAACTTTGGTGACGGAATGTTCAGCCAGCTACTGAAGCCTGTACTAGCAGAAGACATAGGGTATCCGTGTACCGTCGAGGAAATAAGACACAACCAAATGAAGGAAAGACGGATCATAGATACCCTAGAACCCCTTATGAACTCCCATAGGTTGGTTTTTAATAAGGCAGTAGTAGAAGCAGACTTAGGGATTAGTGAAAACTCACACGACAAGGAACAAGTGGACACCAGAAAGATACTGGTTAGTGGAAGTGATTCCACATTATACTCATTGTTCTACCAGATGTCAAGAATAACCTTCGAGAAGGGAGCATTAAGACACGACGATAGACTAGATGCCTTGTCGATAGCCTGCGGCTACTGGGTAGAACAAATGGAATCCCATGTCGATAAGGCCGTAGCTGACTACCACGATGATCTCATAGACAAAGAACTAGAGAGATTCATGGAATCCCATAACAACCTATGGGGAACCAAGGAAAAGGCCACTACTTGGATGTAAACAAAGGCTGCTGTCGGGAATCCGTCAGGATACCAATAGGAAACTGCTACTGCTGTACCTCATAAGAGCCTGAGAATGCGTTGTGAGGGACTTTTAAGGAAATCTAATGACATCACAGCGGAGTTACATTAGAAAGCCTAATGGAGACAAGGTGACACAAGCGATCTTTAACGATAACAAGCAGAGACAAGCTGTCACAATTAAATATAACAATTATTGTACTTAATCACTATTGGGTACGCCAGCCAGTTGCCGTGTGAGGCCCTAATGACGTCAGACCATTACGTACTCTAATGACCAACAGCGGGAGATCATTAAGCGCACCTAATGTTGTGGCAAGCAGTTTCCCAGCGGGGGAGGGGACTACCGAATAGTTTCACCATAAAAATCCGAGGGGGTAACGTATATGCTACGTTAGTTTTATCCCCCCGTGGCCCCCGTTGATCCTTGGATTAGTGTGGATGTGGGGACACTAGTGGTACTCTTACTGATCTGTCTTTGTTTTTGTCGTGATCTGTAGCGCGTGATCTCAACTGATGAGATCACTATAGGTCACTACCATTTGTACCCAGCAACACAGGCATACCCACTACCCTATCGGCATCAAGCAGGTGTACAGCAAGGACAACTCAAAGAAGACTAACAGATACCGCTACTCCCTTCGGGTTACTCGTCTACCCGCAGGCTCACTAGCACCGTTGCACGTAGATGTCTCAATAGGGACTTAGCAGTCCCTAGGGCGACGCCCTTACCCAGCAACCATGCCTCCGGCGGCAAACGGATTGCCGTTTGATCACAAACACCTTTGCAAAGGTGTACCAAAGCAACCAGCAACCACGTAGGGTAGACGCTGGTCACTCGCTTACGGCTCGTTAGCTCCGCGCAACGCTGTCCGATAAGCACCGTCTAGTTGTCGTTCTCCTCCCGCGATCCGATGGGGATCGCGCTGGAGGCCTGCATCGTCACCAATTAGGGGCCTTGCCCCTCTTCCACCCCGCAGCAAGCCTTTCTCACGAAAGGCCCCGCGCAGTCGGTAGAAGAGGTCGCGTTGCTCCAAGGAAGTTTTCCTTTTGGAAAACTATCATTTTCTTCATGTGTTGCACCCACATGAAGTGTCCGACAACAATTATTACACGCTATGGGTAACCATTCCGCTGCGCTTATCACACACGGGTCAACCCACAAGGGGTCGCTGCAGAATGCCCTGACTTCCCTAATTCAGGTGACCTAAAGGTCACAAGTAATTGTTTTCATTAGCTCCTGCGTCGCCAATGGAGGGCGACAAGAAACTTTTCGACTACCGACCACTATTCTTGTCGGTCAGGGCATTCTTTGCGTTTTTCTTTCGTCGATTAAGCTGCAACCAATGCGAAACCCACAAGCTCCTCAGAAAAATGACCACGGTGTGATCTATGGGTTGCATAGTTTACGTCAGAACGGCGTAGCTAGGGGTCGTACCCCATAACACTAATAACATCATGAAAAATACAACATCATCAGGTTCATACCCTGAACTCGTAGACTGTGGAGATCGCTATGATCTTCCTAATCCCAGCACACCGTGGGCATTATGGCTCGCTGCTGCTGCGTTCGGTGCTTTGTCAGTCATCTGCACTATCATCGCCACTCAACCCACTGAAAACTTACTGCCATGAGCTTCACTAATCCTCCTAAATTCAAGTTAGGCAACCTGCTCTTGTTGAATGCCGGTGAGCGATGGATACATACTAAACATGTTACGTATAAAGAAGTATATTATCCAGAGCATCGCTACATCTTCACTGGAGCTTGCTCTATCTTTCCAGATCATACGCACACAGTGTCAATCGTAGCCCAAGAACTATTCGAGTTTAATCAAACTGATGATCTCATGGTGCTACGCTCGTTGTGTCCTGAAGACCGCGAGTGGGTCAATACAGGTATATCGCCAAAGGGTTGGGCGCACGTGTTTCCAGCCGAAGAAGATAACGAAGACCTTCGCAATGACGTGCCTTTGGGACTCCTATCACTCAACGATCCAGACGCACTGCCGTTCTAAACTCTCGGGGCGTAGGGTGTTCACTAGGACATCCTACGTCCCACCTATGTATCTAAGCTGTTCTTAGGTACGCACATCAATAACATAAATAACCTCAAAATGAGTAATGTAAAATACATTGAGCAAAACACAATGGGAACGTCTCCTGTACGTTCTAGCGTTAGGGTGGGCCATCGTCTCGTACAAGGCGTGTCGCTCACTCCCGAACAAACCACTCCCTCGCGGGTGGTATCATCCGACATCGCAGATAAAGTCAAACGACTATCATCGCGTTGTAAGTACCTCACCACCTCAAACCCAAAGACCCTCAAGTCTGTTGGTTATGGGTGGGTCACTGCGATCCTTCACCTTGCTCCCGCTAGATATAGTGGACATCGAGTCTGTGAAAGATACGCACATTGTCACGAAGGGTGTCTCTTCCACCAAGGTCGTGGCAAAATGACGAATGTTGTCAACGCTCGTATCCGTAAGACGCAAGCGTTGTTCGCAGATCGTCAAGGCACATTGATGGCTATTGCATCAGATATCATCCACCTCAAAGATGCTGCTGATCGCCTTAACCTTCAATTCTGTGCAAGGCTTAACGGACTCTCTGACCTTCGGTGGGAAGAGTCTGACTTTGCACTTACTTCCTTCAAAGGTAATCCTACCTTGATGCAGTTGTTTCCTGATGTTGTCTTCTATGACTACACCAAGATTCCATATGGTCATCGCCCTGCATGGACTTCCGTCGATAACTATCATCTCACGTTTAGTTTCGACGGTAGCGAGCAGGACATACCTAATGCCCTTGATGTTCTTGACCACGGTCATAACGTCAATGTTGTCTATAACCAAAACGGTTACGATGCCCTCAAGCCGCGCATTGACGCACACTCACTTCATAAGTTTGGTGCTCCAATGTACGACAATGAGGCTCATGACTTACGATTTGCTGACGTGAGTCCAATTGTTCTAATCAGCAGGGAGAAGGGCTACTCCAAAATAGCCATCTAAACATAATAAACATAAACACAAATAAACATAAAATGACTACTAACAATACAACACGTAAGTTCGCTATCACGCACTTCCAAGACTTCTCACCACGCAACACAACCGAGGCCATGCAGGCTGCAGGGTTGGATTGGGAGGTGGATAAAGGAAACGCATATGTCCAAGTGTTCGACCGCAGCACTATGACGTACGAGAAAGTATCCGTACCCTCACAGAAGGGTGTATATCGCACCGACACTGGTCTGCCTCTTGGCAACTGCATGGTCGGCAAAGGTTTCGAGATCATTCAGAACCTCAAGGCGTTCGATTGTTTCGATCAGATTCTAAGGTCAAACAATGTGCAGTTCGTTTCCGGTGGGTACTGGCATTCAGGAGCTAACGTGTTCTTGCAATGTAAGCTGCCTTACTACACGCATCGTCTTCCAAATGGCGATACCGTTGAGCGATATCTTCTTATCGCGCAAGGTCACACAGGTAAGCAAGCTCTGACTATGAGGTTCACTCACATTCGTCCGTCTTGTTTGAACTCACTGTATGGTGCTCTGTCTGATTCAACGCACTCGGTAACTATCAAGCATACCAAGACCATTGAGGATAAGATGACTCAAGCTGTAAAGTTCATGCAGTCAGGTCTCAGGCACTTAGGTGAAGTTGAGCGTAGCTTCAGTAAAATGCAGACTGTTGTTCTTAACCAGCAGCAGCAGATCAACTTCCTCAAGATGGTTTACGACCGTCCTATCTCAGAGGATGTAGCCGATTGGCGCAAGTGGAGTGAGCTTGAGCCTATCTTCTTAGATGCACGTGGTAAGGAATTCTCAGAGGGTTCCTTGTGGCATCCATTTAACACAGTGACTGAGTTTGAAGATCATCACGCTCGTGTCAATAACCCTCGTGGTTCCGGTGGTACTCAACTATCACCTCAGTACGTAGCTGACGCTCGTGCCATACGTGCTATTACCGGCAACGCAACTATCGGTCGCAAGACTGCAGCCTTCACGTTAGCTAACGATGTAGCCAACGGGGTTGTCGATCTTAACACTGGTGCGCGTAAGCAACCTTCTATAGGGTTCGCCGCATTGGCAAATGTGGGAGTGGGGATCGCCGCAGGTGCTGCCACTCAGCAGTTAATGTTCTAATCACATTGGGAGTCACTCTCGAAAGGGGGTGACTCCCTCATTACTATCATTATGTCTAATTCAAATCCTCAAGAAAGATATGAGATGCAAGACGGTACTACTTTGTGTAAAGAAGAAATCCGAGACATCTCGCACTTAGTGTATGGTCTTTACCGTGAAGGTAAGTACACATGTAAACTAAATCTGCCCGTTAACCCTTCAATGTGGTCTGACTCAGGTTGGGTTAATTGGATCAATACCACTGGAAGATGGTGGCATGACGATTGTTGGTGGGAGTACGTCGAAAGAGGTAAGTATAAAAGCTGCCGTAGCTCAGGGTTCCTCGACAGATGGAATGACGCTGTAGATGAGGAGTTGTCCAAAGGCTTTGAAGAAGCCAAAAAGTCATCACCTGAACTAACTAAAGATAACCTCAAAGAGTTAATCGAGCACAACAAGAACTTAGTAAATAATCAAGATGCCTAGATCAACATATATTCTACCATCAGACCATAAAGCTGCTGCAGGTTCTGCCCGTGGGGGTATCGCATCAGCAGACGATGTTAATTATTCTCATGAATACGACCTAGAAGTAGGTCAAATGATGAATTGCAACATAAGCATGTTAGCACTAGCTGCCCATATAGAAGAAGTAAGGGCCTTGCTAAAGACCTTAAAAGATAATCCACTTGCCGTGCTGGTCTCAGATTCGTGGCTTAACTTAGAAAAAGATTTGCTACGTCAACTCAAGGAGGCCAAGGAAATGGACTTAGCCAGACCTGAAAACAAAAAGAAATATAAAAAGTAATGCCATTACAAATATTAGCATGTCTATCATTGTTCTTCACGATAATCTTCCTGTACATGATCCTGACCGACGAGTAGAATGTCGCCGGTTTAGTCTCATGCTCATGGTTAAGAGTGGTCAAGGGGTCACGGTTCGCCGTGGCCTCTTGGCTTTTTTTTGGCCCGAGGGACTGGGCCCACAAATTAGATCGGAGCAAGCTCCTCATAGACGATGGCGTTTGACGCAATGGCTCGCAAGCTACGCCATGCACGCCCACCTCCCTCTCCGACGGCTCAAGGGGTTGCACCCCTTCAGAATCCCGCAACCAGAGTGATCGCCTTTAGGCTCACAGGTAGACCAACCCCTGTGGTTATTAAGCGGGTAGCGCAGCCGCAGGGGGCGCAAGGCGTACTCCGTGCGCGGTGGGGCCACGGGGGTTCACTATCATCGTGACTTACCTGTCGCGACTTGACGTTTTACGTTTTTGAAATCTAATATTCCTTTTTATGGCAGCAGCAAAAAGAGATTACAAGAAGGAGTACAAGCGGGATCACTCATCGACCAAAGCTAAAACAGACAGGGCCTCCCGTAATAAAGCTCATCGAAACGCAGGGCATGTGCCTAAAGGCCACGACGTTCATCACAAGGACGGCAACCCTCGCAACAACAAACGCTCTAACCTCAAGGTCATGCCTCGCTCAAAGAACAGAGCCATCAAGAGTTGACTTATTAACTGAGATGTTCACAGTGGCCATGCAGGTCGTTCCCGCAATTCTCATAGGAGGAATTACATTTTGGTCGGTGTATCTTCTCCTGTTTCTCTTCTTGTGGTGAGCGACCTGTGTCCTATTAAGAGAGGCAAAGTTAAATTCCAAGGCAATCTTCGCAGGCTTCTCTCTAAATCTAAAGAATCACACACGCATCATGGCAGGTTTATCTACAAGAACCTGATCAAAAAGTATGCTGTTGATTTAACTTCTCATTTCAATCGTGTTGCCAAAGGACGCGCTGGTGCTAATCATGCAGCCCTTTTCACTATCATTGACCTGTCTGTTCCACTAATTTCACACATAGTTTTCAAATCCGTTTTAGATAGCCTAACAAAGGAATCTAAACGTACGGCATTGGCAGGCAAACTGGGGCAGCTAATGCAAGACGAATTAAACTTTAGCCAACTCAAAAATAAATTCCCCGATTGGTACGCCAAATTAGATTCAAAAGTACAGAACAGGGCCTCGTACCACTACAAACGTAATTTAATTATTAGAGTAGCCAATTCTGACTTAGGAGATTCGTGGAAAACTGATTTCGGACACGAAATACGCACTCAAATAGGCATGGGATTGCTTGAGTTGTTTAGACAAAGTACTCAACTAATTAAATTCATCAACAGAAAGCACGGAAAACACAAAACAGTCTCCTACGTAGTGCCTACAGAGGCGACATTAGAATGGATATCGGAATTCAATAATAGATTAGCTAACTTACTTCCTTATTATTTACCCACAACAACAATACCAATAGATTGGACATCAGTAATTTCAGGTGGATATGAGTTCCCTTCAGGTATCAACTGGCATTTTATTAAGTCAAAGCAAAGACAATCATTAAAAGACCGTTGTGCTTCATCAGATTTGTCTATAGTTTTTGCTGCTGCTAATAAACTGCAACAAACTCCCTTTGTGGTGTCTAAGGATGTCCTTAGTGTACTTAAAAAGGTATTACCTATAAGAACAACAACAGAAGTAAACCCCTTTGGGAACTTCAAGTATACCAAGGAGTACAGGCAGTGTCAAGCCCGTATTCACTCACGTAAAAGAAAAGAGATTCCGAAGCTCATTCAACAGCAGACCGTGTTGAACATTGCGACCGAGTTTGAAGACCGGACATTCTATTTTCCTGTTCAATCTGATTTCCGAGGCAGGCTCTACTACGTGCCTAAGACATTTAATCCTCAAGGCCCTGACCTAGCCAGAGGCCTCATGAAATTCAAGCAAGCAGAGTATGTCAGAGGTCATGAAGATTGGTTCCTGATCAACGGTGCAAACAGGTACGGCATCAAAGGTTCCTTTCAAGATAGACAAGAGTGGACACTGAAGCATGAGAAATGGATAACAGGTGCTGCCACTGATCCGTACAACAACTCCTTTTGGGAAGACGCTGAGTCGCCTGCCGAGTTCCTGCAATTTGCTATTGAGTTTAAGGAGTGGATGAGCAACAGAATTTCATTCAAAAGTCACTTACCTGTTAAGCTCGATCACACTGCCAGTGGTATGCAGATCATTGCCATGCTCACAGGTGATCCTGAATTACAACGTCTCACCAATATCTCTAACAGCACTGAACCTGTGGACATGTATGCTGTGTTGTTAAACTCAATAGGCGGCAAGCTGATGACTTCAGGCAGACCAGAATCAATCGCTTGGTTGTCGCTAGGCCTTGACCGTTCACTCGTCAAACAACTGACCGTCATGTACATGTACGGAGGCACTCCACATGGTATGCAGCAGGTTGTTGTTGATTGGTACAAACAACTGCCTGAAGATATATTTAAGCGAGAAGTTTATATCGAAATAGGCAAGCTGTTATCCGTGTACTATGAGAGCCTTGATGAACTTACTGAAGCACCTCGATTGTTCATGCACGACTGTCAACGTAAGGTCAAAAAGGAGGAGCCTTATGAGTGGACAAGTCAGTCAGGATTTCCGGTCAACAACAACTACAACAAAACAAAAAGCAAACGCCTACGAACCACAGTCAACAGGGAGGCTATTTCATTTCACGTGAGTGTACCTACTGATGAATTATGCTACCGAAAATCCAAGGCAGCTATTGCAGCCAACACGATCCACTCACATGATGCAGCCTTGCTTCATACGGTTCTAAATAAATGTGATTTTCCTGTGTTGGCCCTGCATGATTGCTATGGTGTTCATCCACATAACGTCAATAAACTCAGGGCTAATGTAAAAAAATCGATGAATGAACTTTTTGGGGTTGACACACAAATGAAGATGCCTTATGTTCTCGCCTGACGTCGCGCTTGTTCTCGACCAAAACAGGAACTAGCCACCATGACGTCGAATTAAAGTAAACTGAAGAGAAACTAAAATGACTACTACAAATAAGTCTAATTCGACGGCTCCTTTTTCTATTACAACTAAGGAGGTAAAATCACTCTGGTCTCACATCGTAAATCCAGATACCCATTTCGATAAAGAGTTGGGTTGGTTGAAGATCACCTTTCTACTACCTGAAGCTGAAGCTAAGGAACTGAATGCAGTCCTGCTTGAGCAACACCAGATAGCAGTCAAGGAGTTCAAAGCCGAGGGTAAGAAGGTCAAGGTGGAGCACATCTTAGAAGGCAAAGAGCAGGTTCAGGAAGACGGGACTACTCTTTATGAGTTTCAGGCGAAACTACGTCCTTGGTTCAAGAGCAAGAAAGACGGCCAGACTAAGATTTACAATCGCGTCCAAGTTCTCGACTCGACCTTAAAGCCGATGAAACTTGAGAATGAGATTGGACGAGGCAGCACCATACGAGTGCAGTTCAAGTGTATCCCTTATCACACTCCTACAGGATGTGGGATTACCCCACGGTTACACGCTATTCAAATTTTGAATTTGGTTGAGTACGCAACAAATGATGATCACGGGTTCTCTGTGGTTGAAGAGGGTTTTGTTGCTAAAGACCAATCTACTGGAAGTACGACCTCACCTCCTCCTTCCAGCACGGCGCAGACAGAGATGGCTTCTGCTGCTGACTTCTGAAAGTAGTCCAGAAATCAGTGGCATCTCTCCTGCGGTCTCGTGAAGAACAACAATAAATACCGTAGTCGGCTTGAAGAAGGAATGGGGCGTTTGTTGGAAGCCCAAGGCGTCCCATTCCTCTTTGAGTCTGTGAGACTACCGTATCACAAAGTTCATCACTATACCCCTGACTTTTATTTAGAGGAGCAAAACTTCTACATAGAAACCAAGGGTAGATTCTTCCCACAGGACAGAGCGAAACATCTGTTGATTCGTAAAGAACATCCTGATATAGACATCCGGTTCGTTTTTCAAAATCCTAAAGTGAAGTTGTCCAACAAGAGTAAGACAAGCTACGCTGACTGGTGCGAAAAACATGGGTTTCACTATTCAGGTAAACAGATTCCAAGCTCATGGTTCTCATAAAGCCACACAAAGCTACTCATGCTGTTCTCGAAACTAACGAGGGCAAGAAGGCTACAGTAGAAGTCACTGATCTCGACACATTAGTAGGCGTAAAGGGCAAACTCACATGGATGAGGCTTGGCCCTAAGTCTAGAGAAATACTAAAAACAGAAACATTTGACGGAAAGATAGAGGAGATTATAAGTGACTACAGAAAAAAAAGATGAGTTTGTAAAACACGGCCCATGTTCTAATTGTGGCAGCAGTGATGCTGTTGGTGTCTATGATGATGGACACGGCTATTGTTTTGCGTGCCATACATATCACAAAGATTACGATAAAGATACGGCAACAACTAAGCCGATAAAAACCAACACAACACACACTTCACTGACCAATGTACGGTTTGCTGCATTGACCAAACGGAACATCAGTGAAGAGACCTGTAAGTTCTGGCAGTATGAGTTGGGTGAATACAACGGACTGCCTGTTCAGATTGCCAACTACCTGACCGATAAAGGCGAACGCCTAAGTAAGATCAGGTTACAAAACAAAGACTTCCGAATACTGGGCAATGGCAAGTTGCCTCTGTACGGACAGTGGTTGTGGAACAGGACATCAGGCAACACTCAAGTGGTTGTCACTGAGGGTGAGATTGATGCGATGAGCGTCTCACAATTGCTTGAAAACAAGTGGCCTGTAGTGAGTGTACCGAATGGTGCTGCAGGTGCTGTCAAAGCGTTCAAGGAGAATCTTGAATGGCTTGAGAACTTCAAGAATGTGGTGCTCATGTTTGACCAAGATAAAGTCGGTCAAAAAGCAGCAGATGAATGTGCTCAATTGTTATCCGTAGGCAAAGCTAAGATTGCCTCCCTTCCACTAAAGGATGCCAATGAAATGCTCGTGGCAAGACGAGGCAAAGAACTGGTGTCAGCCATGTGGGAAGCTAAGGCATGGAGACCTGACGGTATCATCAGTGGCACTGACTTATGGGACGTCATCAACCGAGAGGAAGAATCCGAATCCCACAGCTACCCTTGGCAAGGGCTTAACGAACTGACTCGTGGCCTACGCATAGGAGAAATTACAACACTGTGTGCTGGCTCCGGTATAGGTAAGTCAGCCGTGTGTAAAGAGGTTGCCTACCATCTACTATCATCAGGCGAGACGGTAGGATATGTAGCCCTTGAGGAGTCAACGAAACGTACTGCACTCGGCCTCATGGGTATACATCTCAACAAACCCATCTATCTGAACCCACAGGAATGCACAGAAGAGGAACTGAAAGGAGCATTCGATGCCACTGTGGGTTCGGGTAGATATTTTACCTACGACCACTGGGGGTCTGTATCAGAAGACAACCTGTTATCAAAAATTAGATATTTAGTAACCAGTGTTGACTGCAAAATAATATTTCTCGACCACATCAGCATTGTGGTGAGTGGTATGGAGGGAGGCGATGAACGCCGCATGATTGATAACACCATGACAAAACTTCGATCCTTGGTTGAAGAACTGAAGTTCAGTCTTGTCATAGTGTCGCACCTAAAGCGACCTGACGGTAGGGGGCATGAAGAAGGAGCACGCACCACCTTGGCACAACTCCGAGGGAGTGCAGCCATTGCCCAACTGAGCGACATGGTGATTGGACTTGAACGAGATCAGCAGGATGTCGAGAAAGGTAAGATAACTACTGTACGTGTGCTAAAAAACAGGTGGTCAGGTCAAACAGGAATAGGATGTTTCTTGGAGTTCACTGATGAGACAGGAAGACTACTTGAAACTGAACCACCAGAGGAGGATGACGATGCGTCGAGCGATTTTTGATATAGAGACCGATGGCCTCCTTGACTCGCTATCTCAAATTTGGTGTATCGTAATCAAGGATGTTAATGAAGGAACAACTTATACATTTGACTGTGAGTCCAATGATATCCTAGACGGTGTCAATCTCTTGATGAAGTATGACCAGATTATAGGTCACAACATCATCAACTTTGACATACCTGCATTAGTACAACTGGGCATGGCATCTTATGACAAAATGCCTGACGTGTTGGATACTCTTGTTGTGAGTCGCTTACTGTTTACCAACATAGGCGACGAGGATGGAGAGCACTTGATCAAGAACAGCACCTACATGCCTCTTAGGCTCCGAGGTTCTCATTCACTAAAAGCATGGGGGTATAGGTTGGGTGAACTAAAAGGTGAATTCCTAGAGGAGCACGGTTTCGCTGAGTACGTGCCTGAGATGCTGACGTATTGCCGTCAGGATACAAAGGTCACTGAAAAGTTATATGACCTTGTTCGATCTGACATTCATGAAGAGTTTTCACAAGCTGTAGAACTAGAGCATGACTTTGCTTGGTGCATCCAAAGAATGGAACAAAACGGATTCCGCTTTGATGTTGATCAAGCACGAAAGTTATACGTCACGTTGTCCACTAGGAAGATTGATTTATTGGAAGAGTTGAAGGCGATGTTTCCTGATGACAAAATTCCAATGAAGAGTTTTTTGTGGAGAAGCCCTGCAGGTTTGCATCCCACCAAGAAGGCAGCAAAAGAAGCAGGCTTTAAGGACAAGGAGATAACTGTAGGGCCTCGTAAGCACAAGCTAGTTCCGTTTAACCCAGCAAGCAGAGACCATATAGGCGACCGCTTGAAAAGACTTGGTTGGGTTCCCACTGAGTTTACACAAGAGGGTAAACCTAAAATTGACGAAACAATTCTGACAGGAATTAAGCTGCAAACTAACCAGAAATCAGTTGAGCTTCTCAATGAATACCTGCTTCTAGTTAAACGCATGGGCCAACTAGCTGAAGGCAAACAGGCTTGGCTGAAACTGGAAGCAGAGGGAAGAATGCATGGAAGAGTCAACACCAACGGTGCTGTAACTGGAAGATGCACGCATAGTAATCCTAACGTAGCGCAAGTCCCTAGAGTAGGCTCTCCTTATGGGGAAGAGTGCCGCTCATTGTTCCGTGCTTCCGAGGGTAAAATACTTATAGGCTGTGACGCCGCAGGCTTAGAGTTAAGATGCCTTGCTCACTACTTGGCCCCATACGACGATGGTGATTATGCTAAAAAATTATTAGAAGAAGACATACACACTGTTAATCAACATGCAGCAGGATTGCCTGACAGAGATGCATCCAAGAGATTTATATATGCATTCTTATACGGAGCAGGTGACGCAAAGATCGGAGAGGTTATAGGCAAGGGTAGAAAAGCAGGCAAAAAAATTAAGGAAAAATTTTTGCGGGGTTTGCCTGCGCTTGCTCAATTAAAGGCTTGCCTTTCTAGCAAACTTGAGCATAGAAACCACCTCAAAGGGTTGGACGGTCGAAACCTATACATTAGAAAAGACCATGCTGCACTTAACACACTGCTTCAGTCTGCAGGTGCTGTAATAATGAAGCAAGCTACTGTTCACCTTTACGAGAACCTAACCAATAAAGGTTTAGTTCACGGGAAAGAATGGGGATTAGTAGCACATGTGCATGACGAGTATCAATGCGAAGCGGAGCCTGAGTGGTCTAGACTCGTGGCTGAAGAGGCAGTTAAAGCAATTAGGCAGTCAGGGACAACCCTTGGATTTAGGTGTCCACTTGATGGAGAATCTAAAATTGGAAGAAACTGGGCTGAAACACATTGATGACACGTCTAGTTCTTCCTTTGTTGGGGAGTGTGGAGAACAGGTTGTGAAAACCAAACTACTCACACTAGGATTCTCGGTGAGTCAACCTTCGGTCACTACTGGATACGACTTCATCACTGATTGGAAGGGAGTCCTGAACAGAGTGCAGGTCAAGACAACTAATAGTTTGATGACGCACCCTAGAACAGGGACTTCTTACTACCGCTTCAGGTCTAAGAACGCGCTGGGAAACTTCACCATATTGATATGTTACGTGATTCCTAACAATCAGTTCTATGTGATCCCTTGGCACGTAGCTAAGAACAAACACATGATCAACATACCCGTAGGAAGAACAGACAAGAAATACTCTATTTACAAAAACAATTTTCATCTACTAAAAGAACCACATTAATGCCAACGACCATTTTAATAGACGGAGACATCTTTGCATACAAACATGCAGCAGGCTCCGAGATAGCCACTGATTGGGGCGACGATATATGGACACTTTGGTCTGACATTGCTCAAGCTAAACAGCAACTCGACGCTGACATACGCTCAATAGCAAAGGAACTAGAAGCAACCACTATCATCATTGCTCTAACAGGCTCTGAGAACTTCAGAAAACAAATTGCACCTACGTATAAACAAGCAAGGAAAAGCACACGCAAACCTATGGGCTTGCCAGCACTTAAAGATTTTCTTGTAACCGAATACACTGCTCAAACAGTCGAACCTTTAGAGGCTGACGATCTAATGGGCATATGGGCAACTGATCCAGAATTCCACAAAGGCTCTCGTAAGATTATTGTGAGCACAGACAAGGACATGCGTACAATTCCCTGTGAACTGTGGAACCCAAACAAACCTGAGCTAGGTGTTCAAAAGATAACCAAGGCTCATGCCAATCATAATCATTTGATGCAGACCCTCATAGGAGATAGCACTGACGGTTACGGAGGCTGTCCTACCATTGGGCCTGCCAGAGCAGAGAGGCTATTAACCAAAGAGTCTTCTTGGGATACTGTTGTTACAGCATACCAAGCTCAAGGACTAACGAGTGAGGACGCTGTAGTCCAAGGCCAACTAGCTAGAATTTTACGGGTAGATAATTACGATCCCGTAACCAAAAAGATAACACACTGGAAACCATGAAGATCATAGGACTATCGGGAAAAAAGAGATCAGGAAAAGACACTGTCTATCAACTGGCAGGCGACATTCTGTTTAAAAATGCAATCAAAGCTGGACGTGTTGCATTTGCTGATCCTTTAAAACATGAAGTATCTGAAATAACTGGGTTCAACCTAGAGTTCATAGAGAAAAACAAAGAGAAGCTAAGGCCTCTGCTTCAAGTGTGGGGTGCTGACTTCAGGAGAGTATTCAGTGGAGCTAACTACTGGATAGATAAAATGAGACCAATAGTGTCAAAAGCTGAAGTAGATGTGCTGTTTATCACTGACTGCCGGTACAAAAATGAAGCTGAGTTTATCAAGGAAGAAGGAGGGTTCTTGGTTAAGGTTGAGCGACGAGGCGAAAGCTATCTGCACTACCAAGACGCAATAGAAGACGCTCATTCTTCCGAAAATGACCTGAACAACTACGGAAGCTATGATTATATTCTCAACAACGACAAAACCAAGGCTGAACTAACTGAGTCCGTTGTTCAAATGCTTGAGTGTTTTGATATTTTGAAAAATGCCGCTTGACCTGCCCATCAATTATGCTAATGAGAAGTTGCCTCCAGTACCAGAGGAATTGGTATTCTGGTTGAAACAGGTGTACCCTAATAGGTTGCCTGACATAGGTGAAGACCTAGATTCAATCCGAATAAAACAGGGGCAACAGTCTGTAGTACAAACTTTAATCAGTATAAACGAGGAGAATAAAGAAAATGTGTATGGGAATGAAACCTCCTAAAGTACAGCCACCCCCTGTACTTATGAAGAAGCCAGAGCCTCCTAAAAAACCTGTGGAAGTAAGCAAAAAACCTTCACGAACGATAGGCAGTGGCAAATCCAAAAGACGTCGAGGAACTGCAAGAGATACATTAGTGGCACAACGACCTACACCACCTACTGGAGTAAACAATAGTTCAACTGGAACAGGTGTCTACTAGAAACAAAATGATAAAAATTAATTTATCTTTGTCTCCTAGTAAAAAAAGGTTGATCGAGAAAAATCTACTAAAAAATGCACGAAGGTTCTCTAAAGCAGTACTACCAAGGCTGTGAGGCAGAACGAGAGTCTTACTTGAGACGTTCTCGTGATGCATCAGCACTGACTATTCCATTTCTTGTCCCGCCTGAAGGTCATTCAGCCAACACGCAGTACTCTACTCCTTACCAAAGCATAGGAGCACGAGGCGTAAACAACCTAGCGTCAAAACTGCTGCTGGCGTTGCTGCCTCCAAACTCTCCTTTCTTCAGGTTAGTCATAGATAAATTTGCATTAAAAGAAGAGGCTGACCAAATGGATGCCTCCCTTAAAACTGAATTAGAAAAAGGATTGGCCGAAGTTGAACGCGCTGTACAAGCTGAAGTGGAAACGTCAGCCATCCGAGTCGGTGTTTTTGAGGCACTGAAACAATTAATAGTATCCGGTAATGTTCTATTGTACGTCCCTGACAAGGGGGGTTTACGTGTTTTTAATTTAGATCGATATGTGGTTAAGCGTGACCCAATGGGGAATGTTCAATCAATCATCACTAAAGAATCTCTGTCTCCTGAAACTCTTCCTTTAAATATACGGGAGAACATGGAAACTGATGGGGAGTACAACACTTCCAACAAAAAAACCGTTGAGGTTTACACTGCTATTTATAGGGATAAAACAAAATGGGTTGTCCGACAGGAGGTTGCAGGCCAAGATGTTCCTGAAGCTAGAGGAGAATATCCTTTAGACAAAAATCCGTGGATTCCTCTACGGTACAGCAGGATCGAGAATGAAGACTATGGACGTGGGTTCATTGAAGAGTACTTGGGAGACCTTCAATCATTAGAAGGACTCACTCGTGCCATAGTCGAAGCTAGTGCAGCAGCAGCAAAAGTATTATTTTTAGTTAATCCAAATGGAACCACTCGCCCACGCATTCTGGCTAATTCCGCTAATGGTGCTGTTGTTCAAGGCAACGCACAAGACGTCACGTGTCTGCAGATGGAGAAATTTGCCGACCTCCGAGTGGCTCAAGAAACTGTAAAGGATATTAAGGAACGATTAGGCTTTGCCTTCTTAATGAACACAGCAATTCAGCGTCAAGGTGAACGTGTCACTGCTGAAGAGATAAGGTTCATGGCACAAGAACTTGAAGATGTCTTGGGAGGTGTGTACTCCATATTATCCCTAGAATTTCAAACACCTTTGGTCAATCGATTGATGGATCGAATGTCCAAGTCAGGTCGCTTACCTAAATTGCCCAAGAAAATCGTTAAGACTACTATTGTAACAGGGCTTGAGGCACTTGGAAGAGGCCATGACCTGAACAAACTGGACTCCTTTGTATCAGGAGCTAGTCAACTGTTAGGGCCTGAATTTACAAAGCACGTCAACATGACTGATTATCTGAAACGACGTGCTACATCTCTTGGAATAGACACTGAAGGTTTGATAAGAACCGAAGAAGAAATTCAAGAGGAGCAGATGGCAATGCAACAGCAACAGATGATGCAGCAGGCAATGCCTAATGTAGTCAATGCTGCTGGGAAGATGGCCCAAGACAATCCAGAAGCTGTTGAACAAATGGCATCAGCAGCAGCACAACAGATGCAATGACATGGGATATCTAATGTGTACTAACAAAGATTGTTTTGACGAGACTTGCACTGGAGAGTGTAACAAACAAAAGAGAAAAAATGGATAGCGTTCAATTCACCGACCAAGAAACTGGCCCCGATGCTCCTGAAACCACAACTGCTCCCGAAGAAAACCAAGAGCAGTCACAGGAAGCCCAACAACAAGAACAACCTAAAGAGTTTCAACTGCCTGACAAATTCAAGTCAGTCGAAGACCTCCTTGAATCTTACGAGAACCTTGAAAAGAAGTTCTCTTCAAGGCAAGCGGAAGAGAAAGGCCTCCTTACTGACAGTGACTTTGATCAATACACAGAAGAGTATAATGAAAACGGCAGCCTAAGTGACAAGACCTATGACGCTCTAGAAAAGAAAGGCCTGTCTCGTGCTGTGGTTGATAATTATATTTCAGGCCAACAGCTAAAAGCACAACAGTCAGCTAACAAATTGTTTGAGTTAGCTGGAGGGGAGGAGTCATACAATAAGATGACTGAATGGATGCGAGAGACTTTAGATGAAGAGGAACTAAAAGCCTTTGACGAAGCCATCGACGGTAGCGACAGGTTAGCTTCGCTTGCTATTAAGGGCATGTATGCCTCATATCAAAAAGCAGGAGGAGGCCAAGGTGAACCTAACCTATTACAGGGAGGGAAGCCTGTTGCTGAAGGAGGCTATTCATCAACATACGACATGCAGCAAGACATGAAAGACCCTAGATACAAAAACGGTGATCCTGCATTTCACGCTTATGTTGAAGGACGTCTACGCAAAACCAATTTGTAATATGAGTCAACAAATAGAAAAGAAAGCAGGGTACAAAAGCACCGAGTTTTGGATGAGCCTCGCAGCAGTAGCTGTAGGAGCCATAGCTAGTACCGGAATGGTAGAGGACAATGAGTTTGCTGCTAAAATAGTAGGCTTAATTACTGCTACCCTAGTAGCTTTAGGATACACAGGCTCACGCCTGACCCTGAAGAAGCACGCACTAGATGCACAAGTACAGATAAATGCTGGAAATAATAACAGTAATTCTGAAGGAGATACTAAAGCTCCTGCTGAATGATGCGGCAAAACCTGTCACGGCTACCGTTGCCCCTGCTGTTCCTCGTAAGTTGCGGGATGCTTGGGTTAACGGGATGCTTGACAAGTGGAAAAAAAGTCGTCTTCATTCAACCGAATGACAATTTGGTACGCATAGGCCCAAATGTCAAAGGCCGTGTCTACGTTTGGGATGGTAAACAATGGGAGCTTAGTAGAAACAAAGTGACCATACCTGAAGGATGGATGGCAGGGCCACTGAATTTGCCCGAAGGGGAAGCTGAATAGCCCGATACGTCGGATAACTGGTAGCCAATCTAAAGGGATTGTTAGTTAAATAGTTATACAAAAGTAAAAGGTAAATCATAATGGGAAACTTATTCACACAAGGAAATCCAGCCGGTCGCGTAGGTCAAAACCTCGCCACCGGAGATGATACGGCTCTCTTTCTGAAGAAATTCGCAGGAGAGGTTCTCACGGTTTTTGATGAAAAGAACATCATGAAACCGTTGCATACCATTCGTACTATATCGAAAGGTAAATCGGCGCAGTTCCCAGTTATCGGAACCGCGAATGCAGGGTACTACACCCCCGGCGATGACATCCTAAACGACAACCTTGCTGAAGGTACACGGACAGGAAAAGCTGCTGGTGGTGGTCTCAATCAGATGAAGCAGACTGAAGTGCTGATCAACATCGACAAGGTCTTGATGGCTAACACCTTCATTGCCTCTATCGACGAGTTGGTTTCTCACTTCGATGTTCGTTCTCCGTACACACACCAGTTAGGTGAAGCACTGGCGATTGCGTTTGATAAAAACGTACTCAAAACTGCTATCAAGACGGGTGCTAAACAGAGCGTGAAGTCACCGTCGAACAGGGCTACTGGCAACGACGATGCTCTGCTTCCTTCGGATGCTTACATCTCTGGACAGACCAAGCGTGGTTCAGTTGTGTACTCTGCTAAACCAGCAGGTACTACTGCTTCTTCTCCTGCAAATAGTGATGACCTGTACTACAACAGTGTTGATCAAGCACACGCAGAACCCGCAAGTGCTTCAGGCACTAAGACAGGCAATCTGAAAGCTACTCCTAATGCGGATTACATTCGGAATGCTCTGTTTGAGTCAGCACGCTTGTTGGACGAGAAGGATGTTCCACAGTCTGATCGTTTCGCAATCATCACCCCTGCCATGTACTACACGTTGATTAACAGTGGTGACATTGTCACTGGTTCTGTTATTAACCGTGACATTGGGGGTCAAGGCTCGATTGCTACAGGCACTGTAAGTCAGATTGCTGGCATCACATTGCTCACTAGCAACCACCTGCCTTCGGACGATCACACCACAACGGAGAACAAGTTTGGTGCAAGCCAAGCCTCGTTCAACGACTATCGCCTGAACTACGCTGACGTAGCAGGCATCGTCTTCCAGAAGGGTGGGTTCGGTACGCTCAAGTTGATGGACTTGGCAATGGAGTCTGAGTATCAGATTCAACGTCAAGGTACTTTGTTTGTAGCCAAATACAGCATGGGACATGGTGCTCTTCGTCCTGAGTCTGTAGTTGTCTGGTCAGACGGACAACGGGTTGGACAGTAAACTACACTGGGAACCCCTCTGGAATATGGGGGGTTCCCTTTTTTAATCATCATGGCATACGGTTCATTTACATCTAAGTTAGAGGCAGTTAATCAAATGTTGTCCACTATAGGACAATCAAGGATTAGCCAATTAGCATCAGCAGGCGAAGCTAATGATGCACAAAAGATTTTAGAGGAGATTGATAAGGCAGTGCAGTCTGAGGGTTGGCACTTCAATCAAATTCCTGATGTAGAATTACCGCTAGGCACAGTCAGCTTCACGCACTCAAACAGTGGAGCAAACATCACAACCACAGTACCTCATTACTTAGTGAAAGATGAAAAGGTTCTAAACGGTACTGACAATTTAACTGCAGCTACAATAACATCCACAACTGCAGCTACACTAAGTGGAACCCCTTCGCAAACTAAGACGTTCTATTCAGAACGTATTGGAGTTCCTACTGACGCTCTGGATATTGATCTTTCCATCTATAGTTACCAAGGCATAGACCCAGTAACTAGAGGTAAATTTCTTTTTGATAAGAAAAACAACACATACTTTTTTGGCTCTAAAGTTAAAGCTATAGTCACTTACTTACTCCCGTTTGAAACAACTAACGAAACAGGTGAGTCCGTGCTGCCTGAATATGCACGCCGGTACATCACCATGAAAGCAGCACGTGTGTTTGCACAACGACACGTAGGCGATCCGCAGTTAGTACAGATGGCTTCTCTAGAAGAACGTGAAGCCAGAATGAATTTAATCCACAAAGAATCCGAGAACGCAGACTACAGCATATTTAACAGTCCATTGTCTAACTACACTGTAACAAGAGATGCTACGTCTTCTATCTCTTACACTACAACTGGTTAGACATGCCGTTAATTAAGAATGCAGCAGCAACACTGAACCAAGGGGTTAGTCAGCAGACTGAATCCCAACGGTATCCTTCGCAAGCGTCAGAGCAAATCAATGCTTACTCTTCGCATGTAAAAGGTTTAGTCAAACGCCCTCCTATTAAGCACGTAAGTTCAATAGGAGTTAATGCAGCAACAGGCAATCAGAGTTTCATGCATCTCATGTACCGAGATGACTCTGAGCAGTATGCTGTTGTGATCAACAAAGGCACTGAAACTAGAATCACAGGTGTCGATCTAACTACACAGTTACATTCACTAAAGTACACCAATGCGTCAGATGTTTTTGCAGTAGATGATGCGGTTCAGTTCACTCGCACTGGTTTAGAAGACAGGCTTCCCACAGGAATCAAAGAGGGTGTCACATATTATGTTCATTCTTTTGGCACTACATCAGGCAACAACCGTTGGTTTAAACTGAAAGAAACCACTGCCACATCAACAGCTTCAAACATATTAACACTGGGACATGTTGAGCTTACGGCAGCAAATTTAGGAAGTAGCACAGCAGGCGATGAATACAAAGCAGGGTTGCTGATTGAATCAGTACGTAATGCTGATGGATCGTGGATCGATGGCGTACTTACAGTACGGTTTAGTTCACCAGCATCAGGAACAGGACATTCTTTTTCCAACGGAGACATCATAAGGATTAAGAACCTCGGAGGCACTGCTGCTTACATCTTAGATTCACAGGAGCAAGTTGAATTAAGTCAGCCTACCAAGACAATGGGAGGTACAAACCTTAGAGCTAATGAAACTTCTTTTAAGTTCTGGTTGAAAACTCCTAGCCTACTAGGAGATTCAGTAGGAAATAATTTTGGGTACAGAGTTGATGGGGATCAATTGTTTCAGATTCCAAAGTACAACGAACGCTTTCAACAAGGAGAATCTATCCGTGACTATATAGATTTTTATTCTACCAGTTCTACGTTTAGTGTAGATGGCAATGAGCTAACAAGAGAATCAGGCACGTTTGACATCACTACCCTTCCTCTAGGAAGTCTGATACGAGTAGGCAGCAATCCTAAAAACCCAAGGGCTATAGTCACTGCTGTTGATGTTTCAGGAGCTAAACCTGTAATAACATTAGCTGAAGGAATAGATGACTTGTTCACTCTAGGTGCTGACAGTTCAAGTGGTAACCATACTCTGTTCTACTGGGCTAACCCTAAGAACACTTCTAAGTTCCGAAGCATAAGTCAGAATGACTACAGAGCCTCTAATGATTTGGCTTATGTTGGTGACGATGGCGGCACATGCAGTGCTACCAGCAGTGAGAAAGGCACAGGCCCTTACGTTACTGATTTAAATTCAGGAGCAACATATCCAGTAGTTCCTGACAACACTTACGGAAATCCTTACAATTATTTATTAGAAGTAAATAACCCTGCTAAAGATTTAAAAGCTAAGACAATAGGAGACACTACTTTTATTGTTAACAAATCCAGACAAGTTGTAGAGAACCACTACCCTGAACACGAACCAACATACGAAGCATTTATTCGTGTCAAGACTGCTGACTATGGTAAGTACTACAGGGTAAAAATAGGAACAGAGGCTATAGAAAGAGTAGCCACGGAAGCCACAGGTGAAACTGCAAAGGTAGCATCAGTTCTTCTGTACGGAAATAGCACTACAGGAGATAACGTAGTTTCTCGTCCTATCTGTAAAATCCGTGCAAAAAAGAAAGGAGGTCACTTCAACAACACGCAGGTCAGGTTGATGCAAAACTGGGCATATGAGTACGGACAACACGACGTGTATACCGAAGAAGGGCAAGTAGTTTCAATAACCTTTCCCGATAAATACGCAGACCACGTAGACTTGTTGGCAGGTGAACAAACAATCAACAACAAAAAATATTTAGAAAGCTCTAAACAAGATTTACGAAAAGTTCATTCAGGACTTCGGCTTGATAAAAGACAAAACATTGCCAACGAAAACGACAAGGTTCTGACACAAGACCTTGATAACGATTACGTAGCTATCCATTACGATACAACAGGAACAGGCAAACTGTTTATATGGGTAAATTTTTATTGGGCTAACAACAGTAATGTAAGAAACAAAAAAACTACAGTTGGTCATTTAAAGAATGCTTTTGAAAACGCAAACGGACTGCTTTCAGAAGATTGGGAAGTAGTGTTGTGTGATTCTTCAGGATTGGCTTCCGATGAAACAGGATACAACAGCAGCACAGTTTCCGCAGAGGGTTGGTTCTTTTTAGATTCTGAGCTAGGAACTTTAAAGGTAGGAAAACAGATTGTTCATGTAGATAAAAACGGTGTCTCTAAACAAGACTACAAAGGTGCAAGCACATATGATCTAAATAATGGAGTAGAATATAATGTAGGCCTTGATTACATTGTACGATCTTTTGGCGTCTTTAGAACATTAGATAGCTTTGACGATTACGAGTTTGTACGACAAGGTTTGCAGTCTCCTAATACACCAGTAGATTCGTCATCAGGTAAAATCTCTCGACTGTTTAGAGGACGTGCTTTTACTTCAGGCGGGAGAGGCACAGCTACTCAAACACCTATAAGTGATTTTGGAAATGCAACAGTTTTTGACGGGGAGTTCTTTTATAAAACACCTCGGTGGACAGGGAAAGATGAAGATCAAAAAGCCATAGGAACTGAAAGAATTGCTGAAGTGCTGGCAAGTAATGCACTGATTGTTGACGGGGAATATTTTGTTCGATCAGGCGTAAGTGGAAAACTTTCACGCGCTGACGGCAGAACACTTCAAGAGGATCACACTCAATATGAACGTAAACACAAAGAAGAAGCTATAGGGCTGACTTTTACGCGATCTGCTGTTGCCACCAATAGCCGTGGCTCAGGGCCTGCCGTCACTTTAAATGCGCTGTTTCAGCAAGACGCCGCCAAAGATAAATTTCTCACCAAGTTCAGCAGTACATCAGGAGAACTAATTGACAACCTCACTTGGGAAGTAACTCAATTAGGTAACGTAATTGCCATAAGGAATGCTCAACAGATTCCTTTTGAAATACAGGTAACAGATGATCTAGGTGGTCAGGGACTAGACCTGACTACTCATGAAGTCAGTGAGGAAACTGAACTGCCTTCTATATGCAGACACGGTCATGTGGTAAGAGTCATTGGACACGCTCGTGAAGAAGCTGATGATTACTACCTCCAATTTGTAGCTGATAAAGCAGACCCAACACAACTGCGTCATGGACGCTGGGAAGAGTGCGTAGGCTTCAGTACTCCCAAGGGTATAGCCAATCAGTCTATGCCGGTAAAACTGAAACGAACATTCAACACTGATGGAAGCAAACAATTTAAACTTAGCCATTGTAATTGGGACTACAGAATAGCTGGAGATACTTTCACAAACCGCACTCCATCTTTTGTCGGTAGGCACATCAACGATGTGTTCCTGTTTAAAAACAGGCTAGGGTTTATAGCTGGAGAATCTGTAGTACTTAGCGAGGCAGGTGAGTACTTTAATTTTTTCAGAACAACAGTAGCTTCCTTTATGGATTCAGCACCTATCGACGTTACGTTGTCTTCAGAAAAAGTATCAACATTACATTCAGCCTTAACGTATGCTGACCGTTTAATTTTGTTCAGTCGTAGCCAGCAGTTCTCCCTTCAAGGGACACAGTACCTGTCGCCTAAGACTGTCAACGTCACTCCCACTACTGACTTCCAGAACACAGGAGTCACTCCTGTCTTATCAGGCAACAGTGTTTTCTTTGCTTTTCCACGTACAGACTTTGGTGGTGTTGCTGAATACTTTCTATCTAAAGAACAACTAGACAGCATGGAGGCACAAGATGTCACAGCCCATGTGCCTAAGTACGTTAAGGGTAACATTATTAAAATGGCGGCGTGCTCGTCGGAAAACATTTTAGCAGTCCTCACTGACACTTCAGGTGAGGCCGTGTTGTACGTTTATAAATATTTTATCAGCAACGGTCAGAAGATTCAGTCTGCTTGGTTCAGCTACAAAACAGGTGATGCTTCTTCTCAAATACTTTCTATTGAGTTTATAAAGAACGCCCTCTACATGGTTGTTAAGCGTGGCTCACTTGTGTTTATCGAGAAGCTGACGTTTGAAGATGATCAAGTAGATGCCTCGATGGAATATGAAGTCTTGCTTGATCGTCGTGTTGACAAGTCAGCCTGCACGATTAACGGAGGCAACACAGCAGTAACTCTGCCTACAGGATACGTAGTCACAAGCAACACCCTATTGGTGACTGACCAAGGGGTTCAGTACAAAAGCTCAACGACTAACAACAACATCTTCACTCCAAAGAACAGTGGAGGGGATGCTGTGTCTGTACCCTCATCTAACTTTTTTATAGGGGAACCTTATGACATGGAGTACACCATGAGTCGCCCTTATTTAAAAAGTGAGCGAGTAACAGAGTCAGGTAGGTATCAAATACAAAGAGGCATCTTAGAGTACTCTAATGCGAGATCATTTGAAGTGGAGGTAGTTCACAACCCCAAGATGAGCGCACCTAATAAGGTGACTATTACAAACACTTATGCTAATGATGCCCTTCACTCACTGTTGACAGGAAGTGCAGACCTTCAAGATGGTTTGTTTAAATTTGGGGTACAGGAGCAACATGACAAACTGCAGTTAAAGATTAAAAACGGAACACCGTATCCGTCTGATTTTTTAAGCATAGACTACGAAGCTATGGCATATGGAAGAGGAACACGCTGGAAAGGTTAAACAATACAAAGAACTTTATGTTAGAAACGCAACTAGAGATGACGGGATTAGTCTGTCAGGACGCCTTAGAAAAGCAGACCGAAGAGAAATTTCTGCATTCACAAGGGAGTCTCCTCTATCCGTGCTTGAGTCTGGAATCCTCAGTTCAGCACCGTGCTATGCAATTACGAGGCATGACGGAACCTGTATTGGAATCTTTGGAACCAGAGATTCAGATCACCCCGATAGTGGACTCGTATGGCTCCTCGGTAGTGACGATCTCGTTAGACACTCACGAACTTTTCTTAGGTTTTCCCAATTCTTTCTAGATGAATTACACAAAAAATATAGGTTATTGTATAATGTCATTGACGCAAGGAACACTGTTCATCTTAGATGGCTTGAGTGGTTGGGGTTTGACTTTGTCGAAGAGTTGCCAAGATACGGAGTAGAAAAAAGAAAGTTCATACTGTTTAGAAGATATGTGTAATCCAGCAGCAATATTAGTAGCGTCAGTAGCAGTTAATGCAGCAAAAGCAGGAGCCAATTACACGGCTGCAAAGCAGCAGGCAAAGGCTACTGAAGACCATCAAAAAAGATTAGGCGAAAGCATGGTTGATCAGCATTCAGCCAACATGTCTAATTCATTGATATCGCAAGCAGAACAAGATGCTAAAGCTGCTAAAGACAGGAGCAACGTCATACGCAGAGCTTCTTCAGCGCAAAGTCTAGCACGTACTTCAGCGTTAGAAAGCGGAGCACAAGGTAATTCATTTGATATGCTGATGAATGACTATGAAGCCACTGAAGCTGAATTACTCTCTGCCTCGATGATCAACCAGAATTTATTAGAAAACCGTTTTCTCCGTGAACGCGAACAAGCTAACTTACAAACTAAAGCTCGTTTGTTATCAAACTATCGTCCTATTAATCAACCTAGTCCGACTGCTGCCATTTTGGAATTTGCAGGAGACTCTCTACAATCTGCAGGTAACTACTATGCTGCTACTGGTGGGGGTGGGGGAGGAGGAGGAGGAGGGGGAGGTTCGGCAGCATAAACCTATTATTTAACAGCAATGGCAGCTAAAAGAATTACACCTGACGTTGAGTCTCTAGGACAAGCAGAAGTAACTCCCACCAGTGGGACAGGCTTTAACATTGTAGGTGCAGCAGGGCCTCCTGTGGGGCCTAGTCAGTTGTCACAGATTGCTGATGCTCTTGGTAACTTCAACCCTGCACTACAGAAGTTTGGATACCAGTTACATGCTCGCAAGGAACAAAGGTCTGCTGAAGAAGCAGCAAAATATTTTGATGAAATTGAGCAGTCAGTTGGGGCCACTAAGATTAGGATAAAACGTGACCTAAAAAAACTAGGGTACTCTGATTGGGATAACCCTGAAGCATATAGGCAGCAGTTAATAAACACAGGAAGAAACACTGCTACCAAAGATGTGGAGGCGATGCTTAACAACAAAGACTTCACAGACATGATGAATGCGCTGATGACGTCTTCATCACCCGAAGATTTTCGAGGCTCCGCTGAACAACTTATCTATGAAAATTTTAAACCTGCTCAACGTGAAGCTGAAGATGAAAAGGTAGGTCATTATTTTGAAATGGGCTACGGTGCATCTTGGGTTAGAGAAAAGAATAAATACCTAGATGCCCTTGGTAAAAAACAAACAGAATATGCACAGGCCCAACTTAAACGTGACTTCTATGAGGCTGCTTCTAATGAAATAAAAACAGCAATTGAATCAGGAACAGAAGCATCTTACAGGCAGCTACGTAAATTTTTTAACACAGGGTTTGCAGGTTTCCCTGAAGCAGGTAAGTCCTATTCTAAATCTTTAATCGACAATGCAGTCATGCCGACTCTTATGGAGTTAGCACGCCATCCTGACAATGAACTGAACGTCGAAGCCGCGCTGACAAGAATACTGTCAATGACACGTGAGAACGGCAACGGAGGTCGCAGTCGCTTGTTTAAGGGAAGTGACCTGTCAGACAGAGAGGGGCGTCAAAATGAAAATGATTTACGTGAACAACTCTACAACACTCAACTCCAAGCCGACAAAATTTTTGATCAACGGCAGACTGCCGCAAGGACTCGCATTTTTAACACAGTCCACACTACGCTAAACAACTGGGTTCAGTGGCAGGAGAACAATGAAGAGTTCGCAAAGAAGCACAATATCTATGGACTAGATGCACGTGATTCAGACAATGCAGTAAAGATAGCATCAGCGTTGGCACTCCATCCTGATTTTAAATTGTCCCTCAAGCAAACAGACGAGCAGATTCAATACATGTTTGCAGACGCAGTCCAAGACGCACGTCGCAAAGTCATGGCTGCAGATGTAGAGGAATTTAAAAAAGAAGGAGAGTTTAACCAAGAGTTGCTGGCATCCCTGTACAACAAAACAGAGTTTGATTCTTTGTCTCTAATTAAACCTGCACTTCCAAGCATAGAAAGAATCTTATTAGACCCTAACCTGACAGCAGCAGAAGCTAGGGAACAACTACTAAATGAAGCACTCACTTCAGATAACTTCCGTGCTGCATTCTTTACAGACAATCAACACCTTGATCCTAATCAACTTATTTGGCAACAGGTGCTGAGACAAAAATTTGACAACACATTTAAACACGATGGAATTCAAGCAGGATATAGTGCAATAGAACTAGCAACAGCAAAACTACACGACCCCCGCACTACCCCAAGAGAACTGAATGATATATCTGAAACACTGCAATCGTTTATAAATGAAATAGATGACCCTGATGTTGAGTCTAAAATAAATGCTACACTCAAGGGGGTTGAACAACGCCTTAATCTTGATGAGTGGGTTAAAACAATCACACCTACGGAGATTAACACGCTTGTTACAACAGGACTTGTTAGTGCTGGAAAAACTAACATATCAGATGTATTAAGTAAGTTACAGCGCAGTGCTCCTGATGCAGCAGATTCGCAAACACCTGACATGGGTGCGCTCACACCTGCTCAATGGCAGGCAGCTACGTTTGCCTATAATACGCTCAAAGCTGATGTAACGAGAGCCGCGATAGGGATGGCACAGGAAAAACTGGCCAACATAGACTACCAACTGAGAGATGCTCAGTGGCCTGAAGTTAAGCAACAAATACTAGCAGAGTTGACTGAGTACACTAAAAATAGGGCAGGGGTATTTGAGCAAAACTACGCAGACAAGCTAAATATGCAGAACAAAGCTGCAGGTAAAACAGCAGCAACAGAGCAAACACTTCTACTGGAAGAAGATATACAATTATTTAAAGGGTACACTGACATCCAAAACTCATTTAAACGTGACGAAACATTTGGAATAGGAGGAGTACCTATGCAGAGAGCAGTGGATTCTCCTGCCATGTTGACACAGTTTCTCACAGGGCCTCAAGGTTATGCTAATCAGGAAAGTCTTGTTGCACTGAAAAAGAAGTACGTAGACAGAAAAGAAGTGTTGGAGGAGGATTTGTTTAAAATGGAGGGAAACATGAAAGAGAATGCCCCTTCACAAACTCCTGAACAACGCGCACAAGCATTAAAAGATTTTAACGCTGCCAAAGAGTACTACAAGGATTACGTTCAGAAAGGTGAGATACTAAGCTGGAAAGAGTTGAACAAAGAAGGAGGCCTCGTACACACCATCAACACTGGTGAGGCAGGACAGACTTCATCTATGTCGCTTGTTTTTAATCCTGATACTGACGATATAAATTTAAACAGCACTTTAGTTTACCAAGACATCCCTGAGCTTAAATCAATACTGGAAGCCACCAACACGTTTGAAGCTGAAAACGGTGGTGAGTCAGGCTTACTTGATCGAGACAAAGCTCCTCAAGATGTGTTGGAGCACGCTAACTTCATTAGGCGTGTACACGGCTTTGACATCTTGGCTAAAAGCCCTGCAGATCGTAAAGCTGCAATGGCTAATTTCACTAAGTTAGCACGTGAGCAGTACACGATGTTGAGTGTACGTCACCCTGACAAAATGCCTGCAAGTCTTTTAAAGAGACATGAAGATGTTATCATAGAAGAATACATTGAAAGTGATTTCAATCATTTCCAAGGCCAGTACTACACGCAAGATACTAAAGATTGGGTTGGTAATGTGTATCTACAAAACAAAGATGTGTTAGGAACTACAACATCACCTCCCAAATTCAACATTGAAGATGGAATAACTGCTTCTGATTTTACAATTATGAGGGACAGGGTGTTTGGAACTGTGGCTCCTGTTGAATACATAATTGAAAAAAGAGGCGATAACTATTTCTTGGATAGAGACAGTAGAGAATTAGACGAGGTTGGTCTTGAACTTCCTGAAGGTCTTACTGCTGAAAGATTTAAAACAAAACCATACACACGCATTGCTCAAGAAATTGCTTTAGCAGAAATAGGAGTCCTTAATCCTATACTGGCACAACGAGATGGATTCTTTAAGGAAGGGTGGCAGTTTGTTAAAGACTTGCTGTTCATTGAGTCAGATGAGCCAAGAGGAGTAAACAGGTATGTACGGATAGACGCTGACAAATACAAAAGACTTCAAGAGCGGCAGCAGTACTACGAGAAGATACTTAAAGAAGATTCACCAATAACAAAACATCCTGACCTAGCACGTGCTTTCAATAAGCTGTTACTCACACAACCCAATTATTTTCAACTTAAATTTGGACAAGAAAACCGTTTCGGTGTAATGCCTTTACCAATCCCACACAAATAAAATGCCCATAGGACACATATACGAAGGAGACAACAAGCAGTCAGAGTTAGATCGTTACGGCAGTCAACTTGAGGACGTCATGAGTCGGATGCCAAACGGTGCTGACGATGCAAACTATAGACGTCTCTTGATGAAGAACAGGCATTGGACTGAAAACTTTTATAAGGCAGCAGGCAAAGGCATCCTTAAAGCCACCGAAAGTACCATTAACTTTCCATTTGATTTGGCAGGTGCTGAAAAACGATTTGCTACTTTTTCAGACTACATTGCTGACAACCCTGACAGCACCCTGTTCCAGATAGTCGAAGACGTATCCCAGTTGGGTACTGGTTTGATCACTGGAGGTGCTCTGATTAAAGGAGCCAAAAGCCTCAAGAACAACAAAGAGGCTATTGAAGAATTAAGGCGTGCTCAATTAAGAGACGCAGGCGTGCGTGGAGGGAGTAAAAGACTTGGAGCTAAAATGTGGGACACAGCTAAAAGAGGCGCGTTCCACGGTGCTGTTGCTGAAATGTTAGCCTTTCGAGGGCAAGATGAAGCATTATTGCTAAGTGCTTTCTTTGACAAACATCCTGATTACAAAACTGCTTTTGATCAGGTAACAAGTCAGGAGGGGTGGGAAAACAACACGGTTGAAGAGAACGGGTATAGTTTTCAAGCTGCCTTAAAAAACATAAAAGGTCGTGCAGCTTTTGCAGGCGAAGGAGCCATAATAGGTGCGTTGGCTAACTTCCTTATGGCGGGAGCAGGTGCTGCATGGAGAGCAGCTAAAGGAGAAGGCAAAGGTGCTGTAGAGTCTGCAGCACGAGGAACGGATACTATTGGTGATGATGCTGCACAAAAAACAGCAGACAAAGCTGACGGAGTTGATGAAATAGATGATGCTTCTTTAAAAGCAAGTCAGGAAGATAAAGCCAACGAAGCCTTGTCTAAAGCACGCGATGATTTACACGAAGCTGAACTAGATGCTAGGGCTGCAATGGAAGACGGGCAACCAAAGGTACGTGATGACGATAGCACTGCCACACGTAATACTGATTTGATGCCCGAAGAAGCTGACGATTTTTTACGTCCTGAAGCAACAACATCAAAAGGCATCAACAAAGACGTGTACACACAGGAGCCTATCGCAAGAGACACTCCTATTAGTGTGAAGACACAAGTCCTCAAAGGGGGAGCACGTACTGCTTTTGAAAACAACACAGTACTTTTAAACAAAAACAAAGCGGTAAGTGAGTTCAATCTGTCTAGTCCCAATGCTGAAAAATTTACAGGAGACAATGGCTTCAATGCCAAAGACATTTTTGACACCGCAGATGACTACCAACGCTTTTTAATTGAGAAAGAAAAAGCACGACAGTTCTTTCCACGATTAAAGAAAGAATCAAAAAAGGCTTATGAAGCACGTGTAGAAAAACACGCTATAAACGAAAGCAAACGCTTAGGTTTGGGCAACTGGTACAAGTATGAGTTTCGTGCTCCAGCCAAACTCTCTCATCTAAAATTGAACGATGATGAGTTGAAGCTGCTGTTCAAAGAAGATCATGCTGAAGGTGCTAAGACAATGGTAGACATGTTGCGTGGCACATTCAAAGACAGTGCAGGTAAAACTGTAAGGTTCACTCCTGAAGAAATACTGGCACAGGCATCAAAGGTCATGCGTCTAGACACGTCGTTCACCGACAACGGAATGCAATATTTCCAAGGACGTTTCATGCACCTTTTCATGGACTCCTATAAACAAAATTTTGAGAAGATTTCAGACGCTGATACTTTTGCTAAAGCTGTAGGATACGTTAACCAACCAAAAGACATGAGCTTGGATGACATGTTGAGAAATCACATGTTTGATTCAATAGATGATTTAGCAGCTTCTACCGGATTGTCTTCACGCAGTGCAATGCACCGGATAACAAAAGGTCGTGGTGCTTTTGATCAGATTTTTGATTCAATGGACATGTCTCGGATGGCCAACCTAGACACAGAAGTCATGAAAGAAATGAACGCACGCATCATGGCTTACCGTCTGACACAGGCTATCGGTATGAAAAACTACCGAGACCTAGCTAAGAAAATTGCTAACTCAACTATGGAGGATTTAAAAACTACTCCTGATGGACAGCAATTAGTCAAAGAGTACATGATTGAAATGGAAAAGCAGGCTGCACGTATTGAGCAGATGCAGAAGCTACGTAGAGCTTCAGGAAAAGTCCTGCGATCATGGCGCGACTTTAACGATGTAGGTCTTACTGGAATTGAAGGTGGAAAGCTATTGGCTGAAAAAGGTGGGCTAGGCAACCTCAAGAAACACGCTCAACGTACTGACGCAATCTTTGATGCTGCAGATAATCAGTTGGACGGGGCAACAGCAGCTTCAGACTACTTGGTAAAAACAACCAACTGGATAGATGTCCACAACGAATATTGGCTAAATTCCCTTTTAAGTGGCACAAAAACTCAAGTTGTGAACATGTTATCTACAGGGATGCACATGTACTACAAACCTTTAGAGGGAATTATCGGAAGTTTGGGAGACCCTCAAGCACGCCGAGGTTTCACTAAAGCATTGGTTCAGACTGCCATGATTAACGTGCAGGTTGCCAAAGTGATTGCAAAACTAGGAGCCAATAAACTCAAAAGAATGTCACGTCTTGTTGATGAGAATCAATACTTACAAGATCGTGGTGACATTTTTGCAGGAGGTTCAGGTGTGGCTACTGATTCATACCAACAAGCACTAGGTGCAGTCGCAGGAGCACGTAAAGCCATGCGTACTGGGGATGCTACTTTAACTCGTGGTGCTGATCTGTTTGATGTCACACCGGCTAATGTCATTGGAGGTGACTTGCTTAGTGAAGGTGCATCACAGATGGCTAAAGACACCTTAGACCACATAGGTAACATTATAAGATTACCTAGTCGTTTAATGATCACAGGTGACGAACTATTTAAACAAATCAGCTTTAGGTCTGCAGCTATGGGAAGGCTTGCAGCAGATGCGTATGAAGTAGCCATTGAGCGTGGCTTAAAGTCTAGTGAAATTGATTCTGATTATATTTCTAAATATGTGGCAGATCATTTTAATGGGATGATCAGATCATCAGGACGCAGGTACTCTCCAAAGGCTTTGAAAGAAGAAGGGCGTGCTGCTTACAAACAGCGCAGTGAGGAAGCTAGAGAAGGCATGGAACCTTTTGAAGTGTCTGAAGATGAGTTTGTAGAAGCATATGCAAAGCGACATCAGAATCAACAGCTAGGAAGAACATCTGATATGGCAATGGACTACGCTGAAGATGTTACTTTTACTAGGTCTTTAGACGCTGATTTAAAAGCCTTACAGGACGATGAGTTTTTAGGAAACATAGCTGAAGATGGTTTTACACCTATACGTGTTTCTAAAAGCAGACGCTCGTTTCTGGCTGACACACAGGACATGGTGAATGCACACCCTTGGATGAGAATTCTGATGCCTTTCATACGTACTCCTGTAAACATTATTAAGTGGCCTATTGCTAGATTAGGTAGTGTGGTGGGTGCTGACGGTAAAGTATTAGGACACGAAGTAGAGTGGCTTAAACATTTGCACTTACGGTATCAGGCAGACATGGCTAGTGGAGACCCTTTACGTGCTGCTGCCGCAAGAGGTCGCATAATGACCGGAAGGTTTTACTGGGCAGGTTTTGTAAGTGCAGCCATGACAGGCACTATAACCGGAGCAGGCCCTAGCAATCCCCGCGAAAAAAGAAACCTGATGGCTACTGGGTGGAGGCCTTACTCTGTTCGCGTAGGAGATAAGTACATCAGCTACTCTCGACTTGATCCGTTCTCTGGCGTACTGGGATTAGCCGCTGACGTCTATGAGAAGTTTGAGTACTTAGGGCGTCACGGAGACGTAGACGACAGTTGGGTTCAGGCTATTATGATGTCAGGAGCTTATTCACTGTCCAATAACATTGCAGACAAAAGTTACTTGGCTGGAATTAACAACGTCTTGCAGGCCCTAATCGATCCTGAGCATCAGTTTGAATCATTAGTCAAAAAACAAACAACATCTTATCTGCCTAAAATCATATCGCAGTGGACTCCCATTACAGATGACAATTACATAAAGAAATCGTATGGGTTGATGGAAGGGGTACTGCAACGCACTCCGTTTGCTAACAGCTACATCGAGCCTATGCGTAATTATTTAGGGGAACCTTTAGAAGCCATGTATGCCCCAACAGTGTGGGCATCAGGGATAAACCCGTTCATGGTTTCTAAGGATAAGAACGATAGAATCTTAGATGAACTTGTAGCCTTGCAGTACGGTTTTGGTGCGCCTAGTCCTCGTATCAAAGGGAATAAATACTTAGACATGCGTAAGTACCGTAATCCTAAGACAGGACGTTCTGCTTTTGATCGGTATCAAGAATTAGTAGGTGAAGTTAAAAGTCAAACAGGAGGCACGCTCAGAGACGCACTGACTGACCTGTTCAACACACGCTTTTATCGGAATGCTACTATTCTCGCAAACAGGGGTTCTTTGGAATTCAAAGGAACACATCGTGACCCTCGCATTAAAGCTGTGAAAAGCGTGATGTCAAAATGGAGATCAGCAGCTAAAGCACAAGTCTTGCGTGAATACCCTGATCTGTTAAAAGCTGTGCAGAGCTTTGACCAAAGCGTCAACAACCAGTTATTAAAAATTGTAGAAATGTAAAATGGGATACTCTAGATACATAGGTGGTGGAACGACCACATCGTCAGGTGGACTTGTTCATAATGTGTCTAATCCTGACAACAACAGTTTTACGTGGCTCTCTCCTGACCACATACAAATATATTTAAGTGCAGCAGGACAAAGTCTTAGTAGCTTTGAAGCTGCCTTGAATGCAGGCACTGTGAATCTGTTTAATCCTTCTGATGGGTATGTGCTGGCAGGAACCACACTGACTTTCACGGGATTAGCAGCAAGCAGTCAGTACAAATTCCAAATAAAAAGAGTAACCCCAAAGTTAACTCATTTTGTGGATTTCACAGCAGGGTCACCGTTGACTGAGGCTGACCTTGACAACAGCAACAAATACGCTTTATTTAGAGCGCAAGAGTTGGAAGATGAGGTCGGTGATAAAACCATATCTCTAGCCAAGATGAAATCTACAGCAAACATTACTGGAGACTTTGTTGACACAACGTCAGCACAAACAATAACTAATAAGAATTTTCCTGACTCAACATCAGTGTTTGATGGAGGGTCTTTATCCTTTAGTGGAGACTAATAAAAACAAAAAACCCCTCTCAAAATGGCAAATACTATTCAAGTCAAACGTCACCAGACGTACAACGAAAGCAAGAACCCAACTTCCAATCAGTTAGCTGAAGGTGAGTTTGGTTGGAACAACCACGGTGGTAGGCTGTGGATCGGAAAAAAGACATCAGGCAGCAATGTTGATGCTTACGAAGTTAATCCAACAGCAAGTACATCTGCTAAGGGTTTAGCTTCGTTTGCTAGTGGCAACTTTTCAGTCACTGGTGCTGGTCATGTTTCTATTACTGGCATGGCTACCTCTGCGCTGACAGGAACGATAACCAACGCACAGTTAGCGGGAAGCATCAGCAACGACAAACTTGCAGGCAGCATTGCCAACAACAAGTTAGCTAACAGTTCAATTACCATAGGTAACACAGCGACTGCTTTAGGCGGCACAATAACCGCGCTGACTGCGCTGACTGATCTTGATCTTACATCCGGTAGTAAAACTATTTTTGACAGCATAGGAAGCCACACGCTGACAATAGGTGCAACAGGCACGACTGTTAAAATTGCGGGTAACTTAACAGTTCAGGGTGATACTACTACTTTAAATACAGCAACACTTGCCGTTGAAGATGATGTAATTGAGATCAGAAAGAATAACGATTCACGTGCTAACGCTGATGGCTCTGGCATTAAGATTCCTTGTTCTGGTTCTGATTCAGACATCACCTTTGGTTGGGAGTCCGGTAGTGCATCTTGGTACTCACCTGAAAACATTAAGTCCAATAATCAAATCATCGCCAGTGGTGGTAACTCCAGCCAATGGAATACTGCTTACAGCGACCGTTTGAAGTGGGACGGAGGTGCTACAGGGCTGAATGCAGCTACAGCACGTGCAAGCCTTGATCTTGAAATTGGCACAGACGTGCAGGCCGTCCTTACTTTTGGAATTGCAGATGGCAATGCTCTTAAAGTCGATGGCTCTCCGAATGACAACGAATACGCTAGGTTCACTGCTACAGGTCTAGAAGGAAGAACTGCAGCCGAGCTAAAGTCTGACTTGAGTTTAGGCAGTCTCGCTGACGCCAGCACCGTCAACAACGGCAACTGGTCAGGCACTGATCTCGCAGTAGCTAACGGTGGTACAGGAGCTTCTGATGCTACGGGTGCTCGTACAAACCTCGGAGTGACTACTTCATGGGTACAGAGCCAACACGCTTCGTACAATTCTTTTGATATCACCACAACAGGCAAAGAGGTGATTCAAACTGTAACTGTAAATAATACAGGTCATGTCACAAACGTCACTAAGCGTACTACAAATTTCTTGGACGATGATGACACGATTGATGGGGGTACTCCGACTTGGACTAACTAATCCACAAATGACCGATGGCAAATACAATAAAATTAGCTCACAATGCTACTAGCGGAAAAACGCCTACTGATCTTGCGTCTGGTGAAGTTGCGATTAACAGCGCGAACAAAAAGATATGGGTAGGAACCAACGGTACTACTGCTGGGCAGGTACTTTTATTTGACCATTCGATCTACAGCACTGACCTTAGTGACAACGATACCACTTACACTGCTGGCGGTGGCTTATCTTTGTCTGGTACTGTTTTCAGTCATAGCGATACTTCTAGTCAAGGCAGCATTGACGGTACTGGACGTCAATACATCCAAGATGTCACTTTAGATACTTACGGTCACGTTACAGGATTAGGAGTAGCGACTGAAACAGTAACTAACACCAACACTACCTATAGCGCAGGCTCAGGACTAAACCTAAGTGGAACCACATTCAGTCACTCAGACACCTCTAGCCAAGGTAGTATCAACCTAAGTGGACGGTCGTACATTCAGGATTTAACTCTTGATGCCTATGGTCACGTCACGGGGTATGGTTATGGCACTGAAACAATAACTGACTCTGACACAAACACCACATACTCTGCAGGCACTGCACTAACCCTAAGTGGGACTACGTTTAGTTTAACGAACAGTACTCAGTACCTCAAAAAATTATCAGCGGGGTCTGCAGCTAATTTAGACACTTACACAGATAACGGTTTTCGTTCAGTTTCTCATACAGGACACAGTAAGTTGTTGTTGAGTATGAATGCTGGAGGTTCTACAGGAACATTCCAATTAGAAAACCATTATAACGGTCAGTGTCGCGTTAGAAACAAAGTAGACAGCAGCACTTGGGCAGATTGGGAGTACTTAGTTTCTACAACTACAGGCCAAACAGCGATTTCAGGAACCATACTGCACACAGGAAACCTAACTGCAGGAGGAGGCTTAACACGCTCAAGCACTACAATTTCGCATAGTGATACTTCTAGCCAAGGTAGTATCAACCTAAGTGGACGGTCGTACATTCAGGATTTAACGCTGGATACGTACGGACACGTCACAGGATATGGATATGGTACTGAAACAGTAACCAATACGAACACAACGTATACAGCAGGCACTGGTTTAAGTCTTAGCGGGACTACATTTAATATGACTGCCGCTGGGAATGGAGTGAGGGGCGGCGTCAAGCTAGGGTATCCAGAGTCAGGACAATTTTACCCAGTTGAAGCTCATGGTACTACCGAGAGACTGTATGTAAACGTGCCGTGGCAAAACACTACGTATGTTGTACAGGATGGAGGACTTACTCAGAAGAACTTTACTACAACTCTAAAAAATAAGCTGGATGGCATAACTGGATATAATTACTCGGCAGGTACAGGACTAACCCTAAGTGGAAGTACGTTTAGTTTAAGTACCCCTACAGTTCTTGCTAGTGCGGGTAGCTATGTTTGGAGTCAGTCTACCACAGCAGGGAATTACACCACAGGGCTACAATGCTCTTTTGTTCGGAGTTCTGATGGTTGGCCAAGTTATGGTTCGGTATTACACGTTGGTGCTAGAGGGGGAACCGATGCTGGGGGTGATTTTCAAATTTATTGTGGTCATGGAAGTGGCAGTGGCGGGAATTATTTAAGAGTAAGAAACGCAGACAATAATGCTAGTCCGACTGACTCTTGGACTGATTGGAGAACGATTTGGGACTCAGGAAACGTAACTGCTGGAACTGGTATAAGTATTTCTGGAACCACTATTACAAACACTGTAACAAACACCAACACTACCTACTCAGCAGGCTCAGGACTAAGCCTTAGTGGAACTACATTCAGTCACTCAGATACTTCTAGTCAAGGCAGCATTAACCTAAGTGGACGCCAGTACATTCAGGATTTAACTCTAGATACTTACGGTCACGTTACAGGATATGGCTACGCTACTGAAACAGTAACTAATACAGACACTAATACTACCTATAGTGCTGGAACCGGTCTTACACTTAGCGGAACTACTTTTAAGACTGATCGTACGGGTACTTATGTCGAATCGGAAGGAGCCACAAACTTGGCAGTCGGATGGTACACGATAGCTATTAACTCTGGTAATCGAGCTATAGGACGTTTTGGTTTAAGAGACAGAGCAGGCAGTCGCCACCAATCAGTCATTTTTTATGCCGCGCATCATTATGGACAAGACGCCTCTAATACGATAACGGTTTTACACAATTCTCGTTATAACACTAGCCCTTTTAGGTACATACGTATTAAGGATCACGGCACTTACGACGGTGCTGCATTACAAGTCTATATAGACAACAGCACTAATAATATTAATGTATATTTATTAGGCGATAATTTTCAGGACAGTAGTTGGTATTTAAGAGATTGGATTGCTGACGGCACAGACCCTACTGGTGTGAGCAATTATAGCTCTATGACTGAAAAGTCTAAGGTTGATTTAGACCAAATAGATCAGGGAGGTATAGTCACCACAGGCCCTATTTATGGGTTTGGCGACACTACTCAGTATCAACTAGCAACTCAATCATGGGTTAACAGTCAGGGTTTCTTAACATCTGAAACAGGTGACATCCAAGGAGTCACTGCGGGGGCAGGGTTGTCTGGTGGAGGAACTTCAGGCACTCCTACATTGTCACATGCCGACACTTCCAGCCAAGGCAGTATTAACCTAAGTGGACGTCAGTACATTCAAGATTTAACTCTGGACACTTACGGTCACGTTACAGGGTATGGTTACGCTACTGAAACAGTAACTAACACTGACACTAATACTACCTATAGTGCTGGCACAGGACTAAACCTAAGTGGAACTACTTTTGGTCTTAATGAAAGTTTAGGTCGAAACTACATTGAAATGGGCAACGACACCGGAAGTGTTTCTAACGATGGAAGTTGGAACGCTCGCTTCAATGTTGCTGGCAGTTCTCATGCTCGTATAGATGTATATGAAAATGATGATGGAATCAAAGCAACTATGTATGCACATACAGGGCATACAGGGCCACGCTTTGGTTCCATGTCAAACCATCCGGTTAACTTCATGTGCAATGGAACCACCCGTGCGACTCTCACAACGGCAGGAAGTTTAAGCACAACTGTTCAAGGAACACTTTGGGGAACAAGTTCTAAATTTACTGCAGGGAGTAACCTTTCATGGAGTGGTTCTACATTAAATGCCACCGATACAAATACAAATACTACGTACTCTGCAGGATCGGGATTAAGTCTTAGCGGAACTACATTCAGTCACTCAGATACCTCAAGCCAAGGCAGTATTAACCTAAGTGGACGTCAGTACATTCAGGATTTAACTCTGGATACCTATGGTCACGTAACTGGATATGCTTATGCTACAGAAACAGTAACCAATACAGATACTAATACGTGGAGACCAGTAGAAGCAGGTGGAAACACTCTTAGCGGTAGTGAAACCTTAGAGTTTAAATCTGGTTCTGGTATATCTATTTCGGAAAGCGGAGGAGAAGTAACTCTTACTTGTACGGTCACAAACACGAACACCACTTATTCTGCAGGATCGGGATTAAGTCTTAGCGGAACTACCTTTAGTCACGCTGATACTTCTAGTCAAAGTAGCGTAGACGGAAGTGGCCGTCAGTACGTTCAGGATATCACTTTAGACACCTATGGTCACGTAACTGGAATAGGAGTAGCTACTGAAACAGTAACTAATACAGACACTAATACTGTCCGAGAGATTTACCTCAATGCATCGTCATTCTTAAATAACAGTTCAAGTGGTGCTGCTTTCGATCTTAGGACATCGTCGCCAATACATTTTTCATATTCGGCAAATGGCGTAGCTATACTGGCTCATGAGAACACCGCCGGTAACAAACACATACCGTCAGGCGGTTCCAGTAATCAGTATCTTATATATTCTTCGTCTGGTACTGCCAACTGGTCTACGATAGCATTTAGCCACCTCCAAAACCTTAGTGCTTTAAATGCTCTACCATAATGGGATTACAAAGTTCAGACCTACTGTTAGTTGAGAGAAGCGGCACGTGTTACAAGGAAACTTTTGGTAATCGTGCTAACATTGAAGATGATGATTTACTTCTCGTAGAGCGAAGCAACACTAAATACAAATGCACCTACGCTGATTGGGACGGGGGTTCTGGTGGTGGTGGTGGAGATGGTGGAGGAGGTGGAGGTGCAGGGACTGGAACGCATGAGTGGAACGCGAGTAATACAGCGTCGAATAGCTTGTGGGATTTTTATCATACGTCTACAGGTTCAGACTCTAATGACGCCTATAAAATCTTTTCCGACACCATGACGGTTACAGGAGGAGATGGTTCTGATACTGGCCGGTTGTACTTAGGAATGAGGATGCGAGGGACTACCACGTATTTCCATGATTTATGTATAGGTGCTATTCAGATAATCCAAAGCGGCGGTTCACAATTCAGGACTGACTCTACTTACACAAATGGATATGATTGGAATGCAGGAGCTTCATTAAACACCACATACGCTACAAGCGGTTTTTACAACTGGGAGACTAGCACAGGATTTACACATTCTTATACCACAGACCCTAGCACCCTTAGTGGGTGGACGTCTTTAGCAAATGCATCCACTAACGCTAGATGGAATAGAGGGATGAGTACAGGCTCTAGCAACACGGGAGCCAACAACGGGATTTATAGTGTTTCACAGTATTCTGGTGGAGGAGGGTCAATAATTCCCGCTTCAGGTACTGTTTCTCAAATTCAGTCTGCTTTTATTTTTACTGAAACGTCAGGCAGCGGATACCAAATAGGAACCACCACGATATGGTTAAGGTCTCCCGAAATAACCATACACAATAACGATATTCTGAGGATATTGTACCTTGGAGTTGGAGGCAGCACATCAACAAATGGGCTAGGACGCTACGATGATGACACTATTTACTTTAGATTTAAATGAGCACACCGGCTAACACAGATTTAATTTTAGTTGAGAGAAGCGGCACGTGTTACAAGGAAACTAAAGCCAACTGGGACACGGCTACCGGAGGAGGAGGTGGTGGTACTGCTACCAACAATCTAGCCATTCAGTTTGCTCACTCCTCTATGGGTGGCTATTCTAACGCTGGTTCTCATTTCTATGCGTCAACAGGCAAACTGTATTATCATAGGCTTGATTCTAGTGGCGCGTATACTTTGTCATCCACGACCACAAACAACACTTCGGTGCGGCCAAATACAAAATTAAAAATAGATAACACGTGGTATGAAGTTGTCGCAGGCACAGCGTATACTCAAACTACGGGTGCTGGCCCTTTTAACGTCTACTATTACAGAAGTATGACCAGTTGGACTCTGACTGCCTCTGAGATTCAAACTGCATGTGGGGCGAGTTCAGGAACCATAAGCGGGATTGCTGTTAAAATGGATGACGCACCTTCAAGGACTATGCCTAACCATTACATTGGTGTGAAGTTAGTCAGTACAGGAAACGCTGACACAAACAACTCAGGAACCAACAACGGCAATTATACTCAAGTATCTTTTGCAAATCCAAGAAATTGGGTAGGGGAGACTGAAGAGTCGTATGTAGAGATAACATTTTCAACTAACATTTCATGGAGTTAACATGGCATTAAAAGCAAAATACAAGAAACCCCTGCCTGAAGCACCTGACGGCAAAATAGACGCTTACTACAGAGTGAGTGATGCACGCTGGAACTACGATAAACCGTTGGGTACGTTCGCAGTTAAAAATATCGTTTTTAGCGTTGAGGCGTTCACGTGGGATGATCCAAGGGAATTACTTACAGATGAACACCGATTCGATGAAGCTGTAGGTTCTTACTCAATTCCAATGCCTGAAAATGGCACAAACGTGGACACTATTGTTGATCTAGCGTACGCACACTTGAAAACTCTTGACCATTTTGCTGATGCAGAGGATTGTTGATGGAGGGATTGATGGAAGACAAGCTGCTAGAACAAGGCATAGCAGTCGTGGCACTTTTTGGGGTAAGCTACTATGTCATTCGCTTGACTAACTTCCTTTTCCGTACGCTCGCTGGAGGTCTTGATGAACACAAGGAAATAACTATAAAACAGATAGACGCTTTGAATCAAATAAGAGGCACTTTATGTGATTTAAAGCAAGAAATGGTAAAATTACATGAACAAAATCGCATTTATAGGGATATTGATAACACTGTCTCTCAACGCTTGCAGAACACCGAGCGGTCTAAAAGAGGTTGATTTATCCTTGACAGGACTAGAGATGGAGTTTTATGAACCTGTTGCACCTGTAGTGGTTGTCACTAATTCAGCCGCAACACGCGCTACATACAGAGTAATACCTAATCAGTTTCCAAAACTAATGGAAATGAATAATAAAAAATAAAAATGGCAACAGAATACACTTGGGAAAAAACTGAACCCTACGTAAAAGACAACAAAGTTGTTCAATGGGGCCTGACGTTTAAAGCCACAAATGGTGACGTTAGTGCCGTAACAAATGAAATAGTAGATGTCCCTGAAGACGATCAAAAAGCCTTAGCTGATTGGACAAATGAAGAAATCCAAGCATTTAGAGATGGCATTAAAGATGATCGAGGTTGGACATCAGAACTTGAAAAACAAGTTGGAGGGGGTGAATTAGTTGCTAATTGGGATAACGCTTCGTTGTCTGTATCATCTGAATAATTTTTTGTCATGGAAGAGAAACCTACCCTAATGACCGCAGAAGAAGTAGAGAAGGGCGTGTCCTTCTTGAACATCGTATATCAAGCAGCAATCAGTAATGTGCCTACAGGACTTGTTCCTGAAGCTGCTGCAGCACAAAGGCAAGGCATACAGGAAGCTGCTCAAAATGTTGTAGACCTAATCCAAGCTCATGGGCCTTTGGCCGAAGAAAGAGCAAAAATGATGGAAGAGGCTATTGCTCCTGTTAAAGATGAATAGTGGAAGAATACTTTAAAATCTTTGGCATTAACGGTACGGTGCTGGGTGTGGTCACCCTTACTGACGTTGAATTGATTTTAAAGATCACTCTTCTACTTGTAACCATAGTCTGGACAGGAGGAAAGGCTGTGAACGAATGGCAAAAACTAAAGAACAAAAATTAGAAAGTCTGTTTGATTTAGTCTGTGATGAATTAACAGGCAGGATTGTTTCTGGTGAAGCCACGTCAACTGATATCAATGTTTCCCGTCAGTTTTTGAAGGACAATGGGGTCACAGCAACGCCTGCGGAAGCCTCCCCTCTGGAGGGTCTTGTAAATGCGTTGCCATTTCCTTCGTCTGACGAGGTTTCTAAAGCTGCAGAGGGTAACTAGGCTCTCTCTCCATAAAAAGCCCTTAGAAGGGCATCTACGGCTCATAGATGGCATACTCAGTACCTGAAGAACTACAAGACTTCAGGAACTTTCTGTACATCACGTGGAAACACCTCGGTCTTCCTGACCCTACCAAGACTCAATACGACATTGCCGAGTATGTGGACAATGGGCCACGGCGGTGCTGCATTCAGGCTTTTCGAGGAGTAGGCAAAAGCTGGATTACGTCAGCCTACGTATGTCACCAATTGTTATTAAATCCCTCTATGAATATACTGGTTGTCAGTGCCAGTAAGACTCGTAGTGATGATTTCTCCACTTTTACTCTAAGATTAATAAATGAGATGCCTTTGCTAAAGCATCTGATTCCTAGAGAAGAACAACGTAGCTCAAAGATTGCTTTTGATGTGGGGCCAGCACCAGCAGCACACGCCCCATCAGTGAAGTCTGTAGGAATCACAGGTCAGCTTACCGGAAGCCGTGCAGACCTGATTGTTGCTGATGATGTAGAATCCCTAAACAATTCTCTCACTCAGCAAATGAGGGACAAGATTCAGGAGACAATTAAAGAATTTGATGCTGTTCTTAAACCTGATGGTCGCATCGTTTATCTTGGTACTCCTCAGACCGAGATGTCGATCTACAACGTGCTGCCTGAACGTGGCTACGAAATAAGGATTTGGCCAGCAAGAGTCCCTTCAGAAAAAGCAATAACAGCATACGGTCACCGACTAGCTCCTTACATTTCAGATAAGTGTAAGGAATCTCCAGAAGGCACTCCTGTTGACCCACAACGATTCGACAGTACTGATTTAGCAGAACGGGAAGCCTCTTACGGCAAAAGCGGTTTTGCTCTGCAGTACATGCTCGATACGTCATTAAGCGACGTAGGTAAGTATCCTCTGCGTCTAAGTGACCTCATAGTACACCCCCTAGACGCAGAAGTTGCATCCCCAAAGCTCACATGGGCCTCTTCTCCAGAACTAGCGTGGAAAGACCTGCAAAGCGTAGGACTAGCAGGAGATGCCTACTACAGGCCTATGGAGGTAGCTAAAGACCACCAAAAGTACACAGGAGCCGTCATGAGTATTGACCCTGCAGGTATGGGTAAAGACGAAACTGCTTATGCTGTTGTCAAAATACTAAACGGACAATTATTCTTAACAGCTTCAGGAGGATACCTTGGGGGTTACACTCCTCCTATATTAGCGTCATTAGGTCAAATTGCTAAGTCACATAAAGTCAACCACATCATCGTAGAAAGTAACTTTGGAGACGGAATGTTTACTCAGTTACTGAAACCTGTATTGACTAATGATGTTGGTTATCCTTGCACAATTGAAGAGGTAAGACACTCCGTCCAGAAAGAGAAACGCATAATAGACACCTTAGAGCCGGTAATGAACAGTCATAGGCTCATTGTTGACCCTAAAGTTGTCCAGAATGACTTTAGGTTAGCCTCTATAGACGCAGATAATGTAGATAATAGGAATAACAACATCGACATTACACATAGGAAGAACATTGGGAATAACCAATTGTACCAACTGTTCTACCAGATGTCAAGACTTACTTTTCAAAAAGGTGCATTACGACACGATGACCGTCTTGATGCTCTGTCTATTGCTGTTGGCTATTGGGTGGAGCACATGGAAAGACATGTAGAACAAGGCCTTGAAGATTACAGGCAGGAACAAATCGATAAATCCATAGAATCCTTTATGGAATCCCACAATAAGCTATGGGGGAAGACTGAATCTACTACTTGGATGTAAGTTTACTGACCCTACTTGGATACTTTTTGACACAAAAATGTGAGACCCCTTTCGTTTAATCAACGAACAGTTTCACCCCCGTGGCCCCACCTCGCACTCGCCGAAATGACAATCCGAAAGTCTCCCACAAGATTTGCCCCTGTTTGTTTTTGCATCTGTCAGAGTTTCTTGCAGTCACTTTTTGACCACTCCCGTCGTTGCCCCTACTCCCTATTCCAATTGACTATCATAGGCTCCTTCACGCTCCGGTGTGTCTCTAAAGGGACTTTGCAGTCCCTTGGGCGACGCCCATACCCAGCAGGGTGACCTCCGGTGGCAAACGGGTTGCCGTTTGATCACAAACAGCTTTGCAAACCTGTACCAAAGCAACCAAGACCACGTAGGGTAGACGCTGGTCACTCGCTTACGGCTCGTTAGCTCCGCGCAACGCTGTCCGATAAGCACCGTCTAGTTGTCGTTCTCCTCCCGCGATCCGATGGGGATCGCTCTGGAGGCCTGCATCGTCACCAATTAGGGGCCTTGCCCCTCTTCCACCCCGCAGCAAGCCTTTCTCACGAAAGGCCCCGCGCAGGCGGTAGAAGAGGTCGCGTTGCTCCAAGGAAGTTTTCCTTTTGGAAAACTATCATT
>VTLG01016212.1_pt1 | contig 51557 bp, 80 predicted proteins | sample 4694571 | NCBI WGS metagenome assembly VTLG01 (sample SAMN12604809, study PRJNA352737) | marine metagenome | biome: ENVO:00000447; feature: ENVO:00000209|ENVO:00000569|ENVO:01000036; material: ENVO:00002151; isolation source: viral sequences binned using virsorter ... | reverse complement strand
TTAAAAAAGAAAATATAATTGTTCCTGAAAATAAACCTATACTTGAAGCTAAAAAAGATGATGGGTTTAGTTTGTTTAGTAAAGCCGAAGCTGCTGAAAATTCAGAAGTTGAGGAAGTTTCACAAGTTATTGAAAATTTTGAAATAGATGAAACTGATAGTCTTAAAAAAATTGACAATACTGGAGTTAGTTGGTCTGCACCTTATAAATTACTTGCTAATAGTTTTTGGTCAAGTTGGTTTGGTGGTAAGAAAACTTTTACTAATAAAGATTATGATAAAGAAACACTTAAAGTTTTACAAATAGCTGCAGCAAATGCTATAGCAGATGGAAGAGATTGGGTACATTATTCAGATTATCCTTTAAATAGTAGAGGTGTAGATGCAGTTGCTTTAGTTGGAGAATATAAAAATGTAGATGGAAAAAGATTTACTAAAGAAGAAAAATTAAAATTAGAAGACAGAGTTAATGAAGCTTATGGAAGTAATTTTATTATCTCTAATGCTAAATTAGCTTACGATATGGCAACAGACCCAGTAATGAAAGCTATATTTAGTGTTGGTGGATTTAGTATTCAACAAAATGAGAATGGATATTTTATATCTGAAAAATATAATTATAATAATGCTAATAAAAGTGAAGGAACTGTAATTAAAAAAATTAGAAAATTAATTACACATACTAAAGGAGCAGCAATTTCAGAAGAGTCTGGTCCAACAGTAACTCTTAACCTTGGTTGGCTTAATCAAGATAAAGAAATTAAACTTGCTAAGAAATCTAAAGGTGGTATTATAAAAATGGCTAAAGGTGATACTCCTAGTGTAGCATGGATGAGAAATTATTATTTTGATGGTAAAGGTGGATACGATACTTGGATGAGTTTTGATGAATTTATTGCAGGTCCGGGAAAACAACTTTACTTAGATAGTAGAAAGAAAAGTAAAGGCGGAGTAATCAGACAAAAATTTTGGCGAGGTGGTAATCCACATGCAGGTGGTTATAAATCTAGTTCATCAAGTAGTGTTGGTGGTAGTGGTAGTTGGAGTAGAAGTTATAATCCGGGTGCAGGAGGAGTAGTTACACATTCTAAAATAGGGGGCGGCAATGGGGGAAGTAGTAGCAATAATAATAATAACAATAATAATACTAATAAAAATAGTAAGAGCAATACAAAGACTAAACGAAAAATAAAAACAGTACAAGATACTAATAGAGATGACAGACGAGATAGAAAAGTAAAATCTAAAAGTACATTAGAAAAATTTTTCGATACTTTAGGTAGTCGTGATACATCAGAATTAAAAGGAAATAAAACTACTGATGTTTATAATGATGATAGTTGGGACACAATGGATTTTGATGCTAAACCCATTGAATCTGTTGTTTATCCAGTTGGCACTTATAGGGGTAATAGTAAATTAAAACATGGACCATTTGTAAAAACTGAAATAGATAATCCAGTATCTACTGAATCAATCTTAAATAAAAATATAGGTGCTGAAGCAACAGTAGGATATCAAGTAGAATCTCCTAATAACTGGAAAAGTAAAGCATATCTTTCTGGTAATACAGACCTTAAAAATTTTGGAGAAATAGGTTCATCTGTTAATATAGATTTTGAAAATGTAAAAGGATGGGAAGGTAATGCTTCGTATAATTTAGACGAAGGTTTATTAACTGGTTCGATAACAAAAGGTATCGACATAGGTAATACTGGATATAAGGTTAATGTAGGAGGACAATTAACTGAAGATGGTAACATTGACAAGACATTGAGAATTTCAAAAAGCTTTAAAAGGGGCGGATTACTTGACAAAAATAGGGGTTGACAAAATCTCTACCAAGGTGTATAATATAGGAGTATGGGATAGCTATAGGTAGTATCCTGTATTAATAACAACTCGCTTAAACGAAAGGAGCAACTATGATAAACCTACCTACTAGGGTCTTTGACCCATTCAAAAACTTGACAGTTGGATTTGATGATATATTCGACCAACTCTCGTCAATGTCTAAGTATGTTAATGACATACCAAACTATCCACCTTATAACATAAAGAAGGTTGGGAAAGATAAGTACCAACTTGATATGGCTTTGGCAGGATTTAGTAAAGATGATGTTAAGGTTGAAGTGAATGACAACACTTTAACAGTATCTGCTAGTTCGTCTGACAAAGAAGATGATAGTTATGTTCATAAAGGAATTGCAAAGAGAGCATTCAAAAGACAATGGACATTGGTTGAACATCTTGAAGTACAAGATGCAAAACTAAAGGATGGAGTTCTGACAGTAGATATGAAATTAAATCTACCAGATGAAAAGAAACCTAGAACAATTAAAATAAAATAGTAACAGGTAGGGGGTGTCAAAGCCCCCTATTAAAAATGAAATTTTTATTAATATTAATATTAACAATAACAATAACAGGAGAAACTATGGCACATGTAAAAGGTCACATTGATGTACCCGCACAGAAAACTAAAAAGAATGAAGTAAAGAATAGTTTCTTTAAGTCATTTAAAAATAAATTTGAAAAAATGTCACCTTTAAAAATTGAAGGTCCAGATAAAATTGTAATAAAAGTATTTAACAAAGGCGGAAAGGTAGGAAACTAATATGACATTACCAGATATAATGGATAAAGTAAAAGGATACTGGAGTCCAGTTAAAAGTAAATGGAGTATGCTTTCTAAAAGAGGAAAGATGCTTGTTTCTTTTGTTGGTGCTGTAGTAGTATTGTCTATAATTAATTGGATATTCTAATATGGCTTGGTTTAGTTTAGCAAAGGTTGCACTTCAAGCAGGTACGCACATCTTTAAGAAGAGACAAGAAACAAAGATGATGATGGCAGATGCACAACATCACCATGCGGCAAAGATGGCTAGAGGTGAGACAGAGTATCAAGGAAAATTATTAGAAGCAAGACAGGCGGACTGGAAAGACGAGTTCGTTTTGGTCGTGTTAACTTTGCCCATATTAGTGATTGCATATGGAGTCTTCAGCGAAGACCCAACTGCGTCTGCAAAGATAAAAGAATTCTTCGAACAGTTTCAACAACTTCCGAGTTGGTTCACAAATTTGTGGATTCTTGTCGTGGCGAGTATCTATGGTATAAAAGGTACACAGATATTTAGAAATGGAAAAAAATAATGTATAAAATAATATTAATATTAATGTTATTGTTTGGATTAAATGCTTGTGCAGTAGGTCCGAAGTGTACATACACTCAAGAAGGAACAAAAATTTCTTCTTGGTTTTGGTTCACTAAAGAAGTTCCTGCAGATTTAAGCAAAGAAAATTGCAACTAAATAATATTCTTACAATACTTTTCTAACCATTCATGTATTGGTTGTACTCTTCTAGTGACTTCATTAACAAGACTAGTATAAAACATTCTCTCTTCTCTACTCCTAGAGAAAGCTTTCTTCATAAGCTGTTCATCTTTGACAGGTAATGAGGTGACTTCTGTTAGAAGCTTACCATTATTATCTAGTATTACTTTATACGCAAAGATTGTAGCTTCCCTTTTTCCAGATGCCATATTTTTTTCCTCTGTGATTTAATTTTAAGAAGCAATACTATTATTAATAAAGGATACAAGATTAAAAATATAATTATATTTAATAACTCATATCCAATATGTAATATATCTGCTAAAGAATATAGAGATTCTTCACAAAAATTAAAAATTTTATATATAAAACTATTCGGTATCGTCAAAGACATTAGACCAATTTCCTTTTACACTTGCTTTAGTATATGCTGAAGCCCTACCTTCAAAAAAGTTTTGGTGTTCAACTCCAATAACTTCATCCCACCAAGTAAGAGGATTATCACTCACTCCAAAATTAGGTTTCAATCCTAGTTGTAACAATCTTCTATCAGCAATATATCTATTATATTGTTTCATTTCTTCCAAGGTTAATCCTTGAACATCCCCCATTTCAAATACCAATTCGATAAACTTATCTTCATGGGATACCATTTCCCTACAAATATCATATAGTTCTTTTTTAAATTCGTCTGTCCATATACTTAAGTTCTCTTTAATAAGAGTTCTAAATACTTTAGTCATACCTTCAACATGAAGTGACTCATCACGAATACTATAATCAACAATCTTACACATACCTTTCATCTTATTAAATCTTTGGAAGTTAATAAGAATAGCAAAGCTAGAAAATAATTGTAGTCCTTCTGTAAATCCAGAATAAACTGCAAGAGCTTTAGCTACATCCTTTAAATCTTTTTTTGTTTTAACTTCCCCAGTTTTAAACTTATGTATGTAATCATGTTTAGCTGACATCTCTTCATACTTTGCGAATGCTTTGTATTCGGACTCGGGCATACCTACTGTATCAAGTAATAAAGAATAAGCATGTTGATGAATAGATTCAATGTTTGCAAACGAACCCATCATCATTCTTAATTCTGGTTTCTTAAATAGTGGTATATACTTTTCATAATAACCTGCACCAACATCAACATCTGATTGTGTGAACAATCTAAATATTTGTGTTAGTAAATTTTTTTCTGATGGTGATAACTTTGAATTCCAGTCCTTTACATCTTCATGCATAGGAACATCTTCGGGTAACCAATGCAATTGATTTTGTATAGTATAATAATCAAATGCCCAAGGGTACTCGAATGGTTTATAATAAGTTCTCTCATCAAATATTGGACTTAAGCTTCGCATGATAAACATTCCTCCTCATCTTGTTCTAGTCTTACTCGTTTAACTTTCATGTTAATATTTTCTGCACTCTTTCCTTCACGACTTCTTAAATAATATAAACTCTTTAATCCTTTCTTCCATGCTTGGAAGTGAACCTTATTAGTATATCTTAAAAAGTTATCGTGTTCTTCTTGTTTCTCTTGTATTCGTGGAGCAACAAAAAATAAATTAACTGACTGGGCTTGACAAATAAACTCTTGTCTTTTAGATGCATGTTCTATAATCCAGTTCTGGTCTATCTCATCCGCAGTTTTAAATACATCCCTTTCTAAATCAGAAAGAAATTCAAGATGTTTAACTGAACCATTGTGTTCACTAATACTTTGCCAAACTTTATCCTTATAAGATTGGTAGTCACTATCATATTCTTTCTGTAAGTCTTCAGAGTTTTCCCATTTTTGTTTTAATAAAATATGTAGTTGTCTATTCCTTACTTGAAAAGAACCATTTAAAGTTTTATGTATAAATACATTTGCTCTTATAGGTTCGATAGATGGACTAGTACCACCACAAATAATACTTGATGTAGCATTTGGAGCAATAGCAAGTAAGTGTGCGTTACGCATTCCAGTACCTTCCATGTCTGGTGCTTCACCTCTTTCTTCTGCTAACTCTATAGAAGTTTTTGTAGCTAACTCTTTTATTTGTCTAAACATTTTTAAGTTTTGACCTGTAGCTATTGGTCCTTCAAATGGAACATTTAATTTTTGTAGATAAGTATGAAAACCCATAGCACCAAGACCTAAACTTCTTTCTCTATAAGCACTATAACCTGCTTTTGTAAATCCTTCCATACCTTCTTTAACTTTCATACTCAAAACTTTTCCTTGGAAATCATATGAGAAATCATAAGTTGATTGAATAAAATGTTCAAGTACATTATCTAACATCCTTATCATATCTGGAATAAAAGTTGGAGAGGTTGACCACTCATCATACTTTGCTAGATTAACACTTGATAAACAACAGACTGCTGTCCTGTCTTCATCTGTTGGTAAAGTAATTTCACTACAAAGATTAGATTGTTTAATACTTAAACCTAATTTCTTTTGTGTCTCTGGTAAATGTTTATTAGAAGTATCAACAAAGTGTAAGTAAGGTTCACCTGTTTCATGTCTTGTTTCTAATATTAATCTCCATAATTCTCTAGCATTAATAGACTTCTTAATCTTTTTTGAATGCGGGTCTATTAATTTCCATTCAATATTCTTTGAGACTGCAGTCATAAAATCATCAGTAATATTAATTCCATGATGAAGGTTAAGACATTTTCTATTAGCATCACCACCAGAAGACTTACGCATAAATAAAAATTCTTCTATCTCTGGATGTGATATGTCCATATAACAAGCATAACTTCCTCTTCGTGTTGTGCCTTGGTTGAATGCTAACATCTGACTATCAACAACTCTCATAAAAGGAATTGAACCTGTTGATTTAGAACCATGAGAAGTAGAAGTACCATCACTTCTAACATCACCCCAGTACCCACCGATACCACCACCATTACTAGCTAACCAAATGTTTTCATCATAGTGAGAAGACAAACCTCCTCTACTATCTGGAACATAGTTTAGGAAACAAGAAATAGGTAATCCTTTTTTCGTACCTGCATTAGATAATATTGGAGAGGAAAAACCAAACCATAAATTACTAGCATAGTCATAAATTCTTTGTGCCATTTCCCAATCTGTCTTACCTCTATAAGTAGAAACATATTTAGAAGCCCGAGCAAAAGCATGTTGCGGTGATGTTTCGTTCTTATCTAAATATCTATCTTGTACTGTTGCAATACCAAATGGTGTGAGATTATTATCTCTTTCTAAATCTATCTTAACTTTCATTATTTATTTTCCTTCCATTTATTATATCCTTCCGCCCAAGTTTCTTTATTTTTTCTTTCTTTAGTTTGTCTTTTTGATTCTTTATAAGATTCATTTAATTCTTTTTTTTCTTTTTCCGCTTCTTCTAAAAAATCTTTTGGCTTTTCTAATTTACGACACTCACCTGCGATTGCCATATATGCTGACCCATCTATGTAAGTATCTGGTGTTGGGTTTCCAAATTTTGCTCTTGCAATTTTTAATAGTGCCATACATATTGCTACATCATGTGCAGTAATAGGTACACCTAAATAAGCAGACCAAAGTTTGCCTATGTTCTGGTGGTTAATAACTTTATCACCATAATCATTTGCCCTTGGACCAGTTATTAATTCAATAGCTGTCGTTAAATATTCTTTAGTTATATTTTTTATCATCTTTCATCCCTTTCATTATTATTTTTTCGAATTCTCTCATCCCAATATATGTGGAAAGTTTAGGATTGTTCTTTGCAAACCACCATATACCTTGTGCTAGTGTTAATACTTCTCTATCTTCTGATACTAAATTAATTAATTCAATATCAATCTTCTTTGTCTTACCTATACCTGTAGGTGTAAGAACTATATAAGCTTTACCTTGTTCTAACTCTGCCATTATTTCATCCACTCCTTTGGAATTTCTTTATCACAAAATTTAAAATTATTTTTTATACACCAATCTGCATAGGTTGTTTTAGAACCTTTACTAATTTTAACTTTTGAATTTTGAAAACAAAAACGAATGTCATGTTTGGTACTATCCCTTAACCAAATATGTTTCTTTCTGTCTGAAAGTTTGAACCGCCCCTTTAATTCTACATAGACATTAGTATTAGGAAAATACAAGTCGGGAGTATAAGCCCGAAGAATACTCGGTTGTACATATTTTATTCTTTCGTGTTCGTATAAAAACTTTATCTTTTTATTTTTTAATTTTGATACAATTTCTTTTTCAAATTTACTACGATACTTTACCATCTTTTAATGCCACTTGGAATATTATTTGTACCCTTTATTATACCATCAAGTTGCTCAAAAGTCAAGTGTTCATTTTGTTTTAATTTTTTTACTACCCATTTAAAAGACCAAGCAGATAGTCGCACTTGATTTTGAAATACATAATGAGTTTGTTTGGGCATCATATCCATTACATTATGAATAGTTACCTTATCTTTTTCGTGTTCTGGTAGTAAAGATTGTAACCATTCTACAATAACTTCCTTTGCTCTTCGTCTAATTCTTTTCATTTTCTTTGTGTTCATTAAAATGGTCTCCTTACTTTTTCTAAATCACTAATCTGTTTAGATAGTTTTTTATTATCTTCTTTTGTTTCTGTTAATTCAGTTTGTAATTTTCCATTTAATTTTTTATGAGACTCATTAATTAATTCTAAGTCTTGTCTTTTCTTTTTTTCTTCTCTCCACATTTCTAATAATTGTTGATAATCTTTACTCATCTTTTAACCTTTATCAATTTAAAATTTGTTTCTCTATCAAAATATCTATAACTCATTCGTACTGGTTGAAACTTATAAAGATAATCAAATACAATTTTTTCATCCAAATCTTTACAAGAATAAACATCAAGTTGAACTAACGCAGGGTCATTCTCATCCCATGAATGCAACGCAATGTGTGAAGTCTCAATAATTGTAACACAAGTTAATCCTCTATTACCTGTGACATCACAGTATTTTGCATATGGACCTGCAAGTATTTTCATATCTATATCTTTTATTAATTTCTTTGTCCATGTTTTAATTTCTTTTATATCTTTAGGTGGTTCTAATACTTCTGCTCTTACTAACAAGTGCTTATGTTTTAACATAAAATTATTTTTCTATTATACTAACCTCTTCAACTTTAGGTGTCTTCTCAACTTTAGTAAAGTAGATATTACCACTTGCATATTTGAATACTCTTAATCCTTTACCATCATTAGCATCTTTATGACACTCTACTTTATGAGAACAGAACACACATCCTGCAGGAAGTTTCATATTACCTGCTTTCTCATGTGGTACTGGTTCATAACATCTAGGTGGTAACTCTGGTGAATCTAATTTTGTTTTAACATTTTGAATTAAAGATTTAATATTAGGTTTCATTAAATCATCTGGTTTAAACAAAGCAAGTTGTCCAGTAGATTTATTGACTGCAAGAAACCCACCTCGTTTTGTTTTCTCATGTTCTTCATACCCAGTTAATTGAGCAATATATCCGAATGGGTCATCCTCATTTAAAGTACCTTGTTCAAATTTCTTAAATGAATATGATGAAGCAGTCTTAACATCTACAACCTCACCATCAATCTTACTATCCATATGTCCTACAATACCATCAACATTAACTTTCTTTTGTTGGTCTGTAACTTTATGTCCTGCTAATTCAGTAAGAAATAAAATAAGATGTTCAAGTATATGTCCATACAAAAACTTTAATTGTAAAGAAGGATTTGATTTTTCTTTCTTTACTGGTTTATGTTTGTCATACCATAATTGTCTTAATGGTCTTCCCAGTATAGACATCCTTAATGTACTCTTGTCTTGTTTAACTGGATTACTCCAGTCAATAAGAGCATCTTTAATGTTCTTTAAAAATTTATTTAATTGTTCATCTGAAACATTTAACTTTTTTCCATCACCCAAATTTGTTAGTAACTTATTTATATCGGGTACTAAAGTATCTAATGTTTTAGTGTGTTTCTTTCCAGTTGTTTCCACTTTTATACTCCCCTGTTAATGGACATCTAAGTCCTAGTTTAATCCCTGCTTGTTGTATTGATTGAACTGCTAGTTGTCCTAGTTGTTCTGCTTGATTTTCTTTTACTTGATATTGAAACTCATCATGTACATTTGCTACTGGTACTGCATCAAGATTATGTTTTTCAATTTCATCTTCTAACAATACCAAAGCTTTCTTCATAGCTATTGCCCCTGCTCCTTGGATGAGGGTGTTGACTGCTGAATGCTTTTGTCTGATGATGAGGTTTCTTTGGTCGATTGCTTTGAGGTATCCTTTTCTACAAGCGAGGTCCACTCTATCTCGCAACCTTTTAAGACTTGGAAGAGACTTAAGAAATCTTTCTTTAATCTGTTTTCCATAGCTTTCATTCCTTCCACAGATACTTCCGAGTTTTTTGTGACCTGCTCCATAAATGAACGCATAGATAAATGTTTTTGCAGTATCTCTGCTTTCCAACCCTGCAAGAGTTTGATTTGTAGTGTGTATATCTCCATTAATGACTTCATTAATATACTCCTTATCGTTCATGTAGTGAGATAATATTCTTAACTCCAGTCCACTTGCGTCTATTCCCACTAGTTTATATCCACTAGGGACTGTCCATAATTCCCTGCATTCTTTCCCATATGGAGAGTACACAGCAGGGATTTGAGCCATGTTGGGCGACTGATGACTCATTCTTGAAGTGATTGCTCCATTAGTAATCACTCTTCCATGTACTCTCCTATCCTTATCAACTGCTTCAATCCAAGAATTTATCATTGCAATTCTTTTTTGCAGTAGAAGGAATTCGTTTATTAATTCTGCTTCGGGTATGTTTTTAATTTGTGATAAAACTTTTTCATCTACAATTACATGACCTTTATCTGTTTTCTTTTTAGGTTTCCAACCAAGTTTCATTAGTCGTTCACCTATCTGTTGTCTTGAACCAAGATTAAATTCTTGATACTTAACTTTAATAAATGGTACTCCCTTTACATAACCTCTTGATTTATTATTTGATTTAGGTATAAAGGTTTCTTCAATCTTTAATGGAGGAAATGTTTCTCTTACTTTAGTTTGAACATCATCTATTTTCTTTTGTAGTTTAGCTAGAAGTAAATGTGCTTTCTCTAAATCAAAAAGAAATCCTGTCTGTACTTGTTTCTCTATAATCTCTGCAACTCTATGTTCTAAATCTATTGATTGTTGAGAGAAACCTTTACCCTGTCTTTGTAATAAGTCATAAACTTTTCTAGTTAGTTTAACATCACGAATACAATACTCCAACATTTCTAAAGAGAACTCGGAGAAGTCATCAAAGTTTATTTTATTATAACCAAACTTAATTCCATATGCTCTTAATGAATGTCCACCTTCTCGAACTGGTTTGAATAATCTTGATAGTATTAATGTATCAGTAACTTTACCTAGCTTAAATAAATCTACACCAAGAACTTTTTTAATTACTGGAGCATCAAATCCTATGATGTTGTGTCCAATAAACTCTTGATAATTCTTCGCATCATTCTGAAATTTATGTAAATCATTCGGAGCATAACATACAAGATTGCCCTTATCACAAATAGTAACCAAGCAAAAAATCTTGTTAGGTAATCCATAACCATTAACAATTTCGGTTGTCTCGATATCCAAGAATAGTTTTCTATCGCCCACTCTTTTATTCCTTTCATTTAAAATTTATCTTCATCTGTTTCATCACCAGTAGGTCTATCAACTTCATTCAATCTACCAGTATCTTTGTCCCAGTATAACCAACACGCAGGTCCAGTCATACCTACAAATCTATTCTTAAGAACTCTTAATGATGTAGTATTTCTAATTGCAATGTCATCATTCTGACTATCTCTTTCTAATCCAAGAACCATATCAGATAATTGTGCAATAGCACCAGACCCTCTTAATTGTGATAGTGAAGTGACTGCTCCCTCTTCGTGTCCTTTACCATCTGGTCTTCTTAAGTGTGATACTATAATCAAAGCAATGTCTGTTTCTTGAACAAGTGTTCGAAGTTTAGTCATCACTTCATCAATAGCTTTTCTTTCATCCCCAAATTCTTGAGAAGAAACTATCATACTTATATGGTCTAGTACAATGAACTTACAATCCAAAGCTTTCGCCATGTATCTAACTCTTGCAATAATATTATCAACAGAGTTTGAACCAAAGTGATTGTAGAAATAAAATCTACCAGAACCTATTGTCTTATTAAAGTAATTTGTTTTATCTTCTTTAGATAAATTAATGTCTGGTCTTCTTAAAGGTAAGTTAGCTTCAGTCCCCATAATATCTAACGCAGTTATCTTTGGACTTTCTTCTAACATAATCATACCAATATTATTTTCAGTACTTTTAAATATGTGATAGACTAACTCTTTAATGACAGAAGTTTTTCCTAGTCCAGTACCTGCGGTTATCGTAACCAACTCACCGCTACGAATACCATAAGTTAATTCATCTAAACCTTTCCATCCATAATCTATTCTTGATTTAACAACTGGTTCTAATACTTCTGAAAGTAATTGACTACCCTCAATGATACCATCTGGTGCATGTACTGGTGCATTCCACCAAGCTTTAACATACTCCTCATATTTTTTAGAACGCAATAAATCATTTGCGTCTTTATAAATTTCTGGAAGTTTAACTATCTTAACTTTCCCCGGTTGAAATAACTCCGCAACTTTTTTACTTGCTTCTCTTCCAACTTCATCATTATCAAAATTGATTACAATATTATCAAACTTATCAAGCCAAGTATAACTTCTCTTAATATCTTTTAATGCTGAAGCAACTCCATTTTTAATAGAGACACTTGGATATTTTGAACCGAGCATTTGATACACACTCATTGCATCAACTTCACCCTCGGTTATGGTAACATACTTACCACCATTAAATAATTGCTGACCGAACAATCCAGAATTGGATGTCGAACCTATAATTGAAAAGTCTTTTGTCTTAACATATCTAGTTTTTGTTGCTATCATCTGACCTGTCTCATCATAGTATGGATAGATATGTTTTTGTATTAAGCCCCCACCATTGTAGGTAACTTTAACTCCATACTTCTTACAAGTCTCACTATTAATTCCTCTATCAGTTATAGAACTAATACTACCTGTATGATAATTAAGGTCTGTTAATTTTTGTTCATTATTAAAATCTTCTGCTACTTGCATGTCGCCCCTTTCATAGTTTATGTTTGTCCCTGTATCTTCTGGAAAGAATGTTGCACAAGAAAAGCAATAACTACTTCCATCTTCATTAATACTTCTTGCATCACTACTTCCGCAGTTGGTACAGGGGACATGAGTTTTAATAAACTTTGGTTTATCATCATTCATTCTCGCCCCCTGTTCCATTAGTTATTTAAAATTCCTCGTTGTTACCTTCGGCAACATAACCACCATCCGAGACATCAAAGTCTTCACCATAGGGTACGAGGTCGATTACTTGAACTGCTTGTAAGTCCAAGCTTGTACCAGATTTACCTGCAAATTTCCAGTCAAAAGGTTTGTATAAAACTTTAACCTTCGAACCATTACCTACTAGTACATCAATAGGATTTTTTGCAGAGTCCACTAGTCTTGGCATAGGATTTTTAGTCCCATCTGCTCTAGCGACTTTTCTTTTAAACTTAACGATATTCCCTCTATCGTCAGTCTTAACAGCGACACCGCTATCTTTAAAAGACTTCGCAGTTTGTTCATCAACTGCTAAATCAATCTGATATACAGGGTCGAATGTTGTATTAGGTCTAGTAACACTAGCCCAATATGCTTTTCCTTCAACTGTTGGCATATATAACCTCCTATTTTTATTGAAGTTTGTATTATATCACACTTCCAAACAAAATGCAAGTGTTATTTATAATTTTTTTTTAATTAAACACAATGTCTTAACTCTATTAGATATTAATATATTATTATTAATATTATAATAATAATAATTAATAATCTTTAACATAGTTATTTAAAATATTTAATTTAGATAGTATTATACCATATAAATGTGGCAACATCAAGGCAAATATAAAATTATTTTTATACCTGCGACATCTTGTCACTTAAATATTTAGCACGATTAGGTGTCTGCTTTGCCCACCTGCTATCCAACATTTCCAAACTCGCTTCTTTAAAATTTAGTTTGGCAATATTTTCAAACATCTTTTTGAACTTACCTACACCTGCCTTGCCTAATTGAAAACACATATTACATAATATAGATATAACTTTCATCTTTCTATCTATATCTAGTAGTTGAAAGTCTGTGTTGGTCAATCGTTCTTTGACTAGACTATTTGCATTGTCCCACGCAAGTTGAAAGTCTTCATCAAAAACTTCTTGTAACTCCTCTCTACTATATGCTTTTCCTTTTTCAAAATTGTCGGTGTCTTTTATTAAATGACCCCAACCTATTGTGTCAAACCCGAGAGAGTCACTATATATAGTATCTCTGAACCCCTCGTGTTCTTGTATCTCTTTTTTTATCTCTTCTATATCATCAAACATTTCCATAAAACTCCTTGTTAAATATGTCTTTGATTGGAATAAGTACACACTTACTCGCTTTGTTATCCCCAACATTTTTTGTCAACTTATCTTTATACTTATCTACAATTCCCTTTAGTATAGATGTTTTAAAAACAAGTGTACAAAACTCATCCCTGTCGCCCTCTAGTCTATGAAACCAATAATCAGATGTTGTTGCGTAGATACCACTTGGCTTACCTCTATACTCATACTCGATAGCTATGTTGCCTGTCTTCTTCCACCAACTTCTCTCTGACTTGACTTCAATCTGACATTTAGAAAACATTTCTCTAACTTTATTCTCTCTAATTTGCCCATACTTTAAATCAATGTCAAACTTTTTATTCCCTGCCATTTAAATAACCCCTTTCAGTTATAAATAAAATTGTTCGTCTTAATTTCTTTGAATAATTTTCATCTGCTGAATAGTTATATAACATTTCAGTTAATAAAAATATATCGTACTCATCAACAACCCACATTTCATACATCTTTTCTCTAAACTCTGAATAACTTCTATGATTTAACAAAGTTTCTATGTAGTGAACAACTGATAAACATTTAGTAGGATAAACTTTTAATCCAAAGTTTGCTTCTAAATTTTCTAATGGTTTGATATGCGGTTCAGTTAAATCATACTCACGCATACCATATAAATTGTTTCCTTCTAGTGCAAACCTTGACCTACCCCAGTCACTCTCTAATGAAGCTTGACCTACAATTATTTCAATAGGTATTCTATCTTTAGAAGGTAAGTCTGCATTATAAAACAACGCACAATTTTTTACACCTCTAATAAACTCTTCATTATTATTATAAGTAAAGTCTTCTTGAAAATTAAATGTTGATTGACATAAAATTAAAAGACCTGCACAAATATTTTTAATCATTATTCCTTACTTGGTTTCATATTTATAATCAATTCAATTTCAGTATTGTAAGTTTCAAGTGTGTCTTCAAACTCTTCAATCAAAGGTAATAATTTTTTTATCATCATACCTCTATCTATTTTTAAAGTATTCTCTAACACTAATGTCTTACCTTGCTTACCCTTACTCCAAGGGTAGTCATACGAATTGACAACTGCTTTATTAATATACATACTTCCTCCTTTATTATTTTAAATAAATGTTGCTGTTAATATAAAACTCCATACTAACAAAACAAATATTATACCTATTATTTTAAACATAAAAAACACCTACTATTATACCACACTTTTTAGTAAATTGCAAGTAAATAATTATTCTTTTTTATCCTCGTAAGTCTTTGATTTTGTTGACTTTATTACCTCTTTGATTATAGTAATTGATGGGTCAAAATCTCCCTTACTACAATTAACCAAACCTATACAAAATAAAATTATAATTATTAATCTCATTTATGTTTTGGATTATTTGTTTGTTCATATGAAAGTGTTTCGTGTCCTAAAGGTAAGTCATCATACTCCAACCAACCAACAGCTTCATCTACACCCTTCATAAAGAATGCTTTTTGTGTTTCGTTTTCAAACACATATGTCTTTGCCTTCTCTCTTTCTGTACCCCAAACAATACTTATCTTTGGTCTCTTATCTTCACTCATCTATACTCCTTTCTATATTTTTTCTACTTCCATATCTACATTGCCCCAGTCCCATAAACCAAGTGCTTGACTTTCTGCGTCACCCTCATCTTCAGCTTCAACAATTAGTTCTTGTTCTGGTATTGTAACTCTATACTTTTCCATCTATCTTCCTTTCTATTTATAATCAAATGGAAGTTTAGTTCCATTCACATACACTCTTGCTTTTCTTAAGATGTCAAACTCTTCTGGTTTAACTTCTTCCATACCATCAAACCTAACCAAAGCAGTACCATTCATCCAATAACTTCCGCCTTCTCTATCACTAGGTTTAAATTTATTTAAAAAGAATTGTGATAAAATTAAATGGTCATCACCTTCCCCTTTATATTTCATATCTCTTATATTCTTATCAGAAAAAATATAATGATATGTATTCTCATCTTCACCATACCTCTTAAAGAATTCACACAACCAATACTTCATTGGTCGTGGCTTTCTTGGTTTAGGTTTTAACTTTATTACCTTTCCCATATCCTACTCCTCTCTTCATACAAAACCTTTAACTTCCTACCATCAAAATAATATCCACTAAGTATTTTTTTATTCGTAGGTTTTGTCTTCTGCTTTTTCTTTTTCTTTTTCGTTTTTCTTTTTGTCATCACTCCAAAACTCCTCTAGTGCGTTGCTTAAATCGACATCATAATCTCTTACAATATCATTACATCTATTGAGAAGATAATTCAATCTTGTTTCTGCGTTAAATGAAACTCCTTTGCCATCATTTTTAAAAGACTTAACATCTTTTAAAGTTTGTCTTAACCTCTCAACAAATTTTGTTGTGTCTAATATACTCATATTCTATGCTCCAATAAATCATTCAGTTCTTTTATCTCTAATCTTGGATAGCCCCATTTAATTTTAGGTTTAATCTTACTCCAATCGTGAAGAGATAATCTATTCTTTAAGAAAGATAAAGCAAGACCCAAGTCTGCTCTATATTCTGTATAATTTTCTTCATTATCTTTTTGTACATATAGTTTTAAATGTGTTGCGTGTCCACCATACATACCTATATCTATACTCATTAGTTTCATTGTTCCTCCTTTCTATTTAATCTAACTCTCCTATTCCTATTGTGTTGTCATCAATCATTTGTTGTATTGCCTTGTCATCTTTCTTTTTTATACTAAATTTTTTACATATGTTTTCTACTTCCATATGTGCTTCCCAATTATATATACCATCACCCTGTACATTTCCAGCAGTAGATTTTGGTTGTGGTTTTAAATATCCACAATCATCTTGTAGTGTATGTATAATTTCAGAAACTAAACTTTGTACATCATCATCATCATCCATTGTTCCTCCTTTCTATATTAGTTTGGTCTATATACTGACCTTGTTCCCTTACCTCCGACATATCCTATGTCATACTCTAGTCTATCAAGCAACCCATCATCAGTATTTAAATCCATAAAGGGTACACTTGGAATACCACTATCTTCAAAAAACTCTTTAAGTTTTTCTCTTAAAGTTTCCATACCAACATTACCTCTAATGATTTCGTAAATGATTTCCATTTCCTCTTCACTAAAATGTTGGTCGTAGTACTCACCAATATCTTCTCGCCAATCTTTTATGCCCCATTCAAAACTCATTTAACCTCCCAAGTTTCCATTTGATTTAATAAACTTTCTGCACACTCACTTCTTCCAACAAATATATCATCAGTTCCATCCGACATTTGTTCTTTACCTTTTACTACATCTTGATTGTTTTCTATCTCACCTTGCAACCATTCTTTAGTTTTATTATACAAAGTTTTATAATACAATCTTGTTTTATATCTAGGCATTGTTCCTCCTTTCTATATTACATTTAATAATGTTAACATTATATACATAAATAATATAAATGCAACATTAAATATTATTACTTCATTACTCATAATACTATTGCTCCTATTGTTAATCCTATTATAAATCCTACTACAAACCAAATGATTTCTTGTCTGTAATATAAACTCCATATCTTAAACCTATCCATATATTCCTCCTTAATATTTATTAATGTAATCTATTGAATGTTCCCTAATATTAAAAGGAACACAATCTCTACTAAATTCATAATAATCATTCATATTATTTTCAGCATCATCAAATTTTTCTAATTGCTTATCCACCCAAATTTGAAATTGTTTTCTGTTGTGATTTATTTCTTTTCTTTTTTCTTTTTTATTTAAACCACCACTCGTAGCAATATTAAATTTAACTTCTATATCATATGTATTACTCATCTACACTACCTCCAGTTTCTTTTTTAAGTCGGGCTACCAAATCGTTATCACTCTCACCTAAGAACACATCATCCACATCTTCATCCAATAAGTTATCTTCCTTTGATAGATAATGTTTCTTTTTATTTGGTATCACCTTTGACTTATACTTTGTAGTCATTAAGTCTTGGGCTATTGGATTTCTTTTTTTCATTTGTCCTCCCCTAATTTCATAATAGCTTTATTTATTTTCCTACCTAATGCTTTGTCTTCATCATCTAAATTACCAGACAAAGCTTTAACTGAAAGAACATTTATTATTATTTGTAATTCTTCTTCAGTTAATTCTACTTTAATTTTTTTCATTTACCCTCTCTCTTTATATGTTTATAATCAAGATACCCAGAACACCACTCATAAAAATCGTGGTCATCATCACCCCAACACTCCGCAAATACTGGGTCATCATTTCTCATCTGATTATATTCTTGTCTTGCTTCTTCTTTTGTTTTCATTACTCCTCCACTTCTGATACTGCAAAGAAAGGTAAGCCAATCATATCTTTATTTAACATATCCATTAATTTACCTTCAGCTTCACACTCATCTTCAGCTTCAACTTCGATATTATCATATGCGTTTAACTCTTCTTGCATACCCTCAAAGTCAATGCTTATTTTATATTTACTCATTATACATCCTCCTCCATTCCTTTATGTACTTCTTCTATCTGGTCGAAGTAGCACCAGAATTCATCTGGAAAACTATCATCATTTTTAAATGATACTGACCCCAGATATTTTAAATCAGTATCATATTCTTTAACACTTACTCCACTCTCACCTGCGATATCAGTTTTAGTAGTACCAATTCGTATGCTAGTTATAGTTCCATATCTATATCTCATTATATAATTGCCATTATGTCTGACAGAAATATAATCGCCTACTTTAATTAACATATGTTGCTTTCCATTCATCTGTTGCTGATATAAGTTTAGTTCCTTTTAAACCTATTATATCATTGATGTATGCGTCACCATACTCCCAACTATCATATGTCATTGGTGATTTACAAGCAGTCATCCACCTTGCATACTGGTTTTTATCTTCATTCTTTTTTACTTGATATGTCTTTAAAATTTTCCATTCAAAGTACATATGTTTATCTATTGGATGTTGATATCTGTATGTTGCATAAGCATTCTCAACCTTAACAGATTTTCCAAAAAGATTTTTACTCATTTGTTCCTCCATTTGTTGTTGTTTGTGGAGATAAACCTAATGTTAATTCAACTATCAGTTCTAAAAAATAGAAGTGCGTTTTACCCCCACTTTATTTGTGGCTTTTTTTATACCCACAATGTCAATTCATTGGGACAGGAATAAATTTAATAGGATTTCCTGTATTGTCCTAGTCCCTCTCGGTGTTCAGACTTTTCTATACCCTAACCACAATTATTCTTTTGTAAATAATTTCTTGTTAATCGTTTTACATAATACCATTACTCGAGATAGTATTAATACAAGAGAGCAGTACTCTTATTTACTTTATTTGTAGTTCAACTTTCGCCTACCTACAAATTCTTTAATTCTTTTTTACTTGCGACAATAATACTTCATCAATATTATCTTCATCAATACTTATCAATTCTAAATTATCAACCTCTAAAATTTCTGTCTTTGCTTGTTCAAAACCATAAGTACCTTGAATATAATGTCCAAGTATTTCATCAACTTTTTTTTGAGCAGTATCAATAGCCCATTGTTTTACTTTACCCATTTAATTTTTTCTTCCTTCCTAATGGTAGTTTTTGTTCTTTGTATATTTCAACTCCATTTTTAATCCAAAATACATCCACTTTTTTAAGTTTAGGATATTTATTTTGAAAACTTTTTACTGCTTTTTTATAACCTCTACTCTCAATAGTTTCAGTAGGTACATCATAAAGAGGTGTACCTCCCTTGCCTATCTCATAAAAGTCATAGTGTTTTTTATCACTCATATTTTTACCTCCTATTCTTTATTTTCTTTACAATCATCACACCAATACTCACCATTTTCAGATTTGTGACTTTCACCTACATAATTATTATCTTTATCTACCCATACTAACCAATGTAAATTAGTTCCTTTACAATCTTTACACTCCATTTTTTTTTACCTCCAATTTTTTAAGTGGTGGTGTGTATCGTGATAACACTCAACACCATTAAGAGTATTACTCACCACTTTTTTATGTGGTTTGGCGGAGTAATTTTGAAACCACAAAATTTGTCTATTGAATAGACCGCCAATCGTTTAGTTTATATTTATAGTTTGGTCATCATCAAATCTTATATTTAATGTGTCCAAGATATAAGTATTAGTTCTGATTTTACCTCTTCTAAAATAGTTTGGGTAGTACCAGTTCTTTTTACCTTTAGATATTCTAACAAAACCCTCACCGCAATTTCCACCGCTAGTTAGGTCAACAAAATATCCATTATTAACCACATCATTTTTTCTATATCGTGTTGGTTTGATACCTCTCATCTGGAAATTCCAGAAATGAAAAGCATATACTCGTACTTTATTTATTAACTTATTAAACATTTAACCTCCATTAGTTTATTGTTTAATTATTCTTAACTATTTAATTAAGAATTCTTTTTTTTTATAAAAATATATAAACATTATATTATGTCACAATTAAGTTTAAATTGTGGCAACAATAAGTATTTTAAAAAATAATTTTTAAAGTTATCCACAAGTGACATTTATATCACACTTATGACATTTATATCACTTGTGACATTTATATCACACTTGTGACATTTATATCACTTGTGACAACTTGTCACACTTTATATTTTTTTCTCAATGCTATCAACTTTGTCTTTAATTTCATTGAGTTCATCTATTAAATCTATATTATCAAATGTATATTTACTATGTACTCTAATAAAATGAGTAATATCCATATCACCTAATCTGATATATTCTTTTTTAGATTTCGACCAATACTTGTTTTCCAAAATTTCTGGAATATCACAAGGTATTTTTCTTTCATCTAGTACAGATTGCACTTTAAAGATTGTATCTAATTTCATTTTTTTGCTCCTTTCTTGTCACATTTTTGTCATACTTTTTTACTCCATTACAAAACCGCTTGTATCTTTTTTGGCTTTGCCTTTGGCTTTTAAACCTACTACTACATTTTTTTCATCTAGGTATCTTAAATCGTGTTCATCACCATTTATTACTTTATACCCATTGAAATTTTGCGGTAAATCTTTTCTAAAAACTACCGCTATATTTCCGCCCTCGTTTAAAACTTGCATTGCCTTGTCATAGTTATCTTCATTTAGACTATAAGTCAAGTGATAATTCGGAGGATATTCACCTCTTGCGAATTTCAATGCTCGTTTTTGTATCTTTGTATAGTCATAAAATTGTAGTGTTGGAAATCTCTCAAATATATTGTGGATTTCCCACGACACATCTGAAGTTGTATTTAATCTCACTACTCCAATTTTATTATTTTTCTTGCACCATTTTACAAAATTTTCTAGCTCTCGTACTAGTTGTTTCATAAAATTAGCTCTATCTTGCATATAATATCTAGCTCGATTAATTCTACCCTTATCTTTTTGGGCTTGAAAAATCGGATTTCCCGCAGTATGCAAACAAGCTTTTTTACATCCTAAACTTGCCATTGGACATAATTCATAACCAGACACATCACTCGGAGCAAGATTTAAATGTAATATTACAATATTTTCTAGCCCCTCAACAGACTGGTTTTTATCTGTCTTTGGATTTCCGCTTTTAAACATTAATCGGACTGGCTTATCATATGGCAAGTTTAATTTGCCACTCATAATATAAACCCTTCCTTTGTTTATGCTATTTCACCGATTTATTGGTTTTACAAATAGTCTTTTTTTATTCTAATAAAAACAGCTTAACATACTTTTTTTATTCTGTCAAGTCTTTTTTTATTATTTTTATCAATTATAGCAATTAGTCTATTTTCTTGATTTTCTTTTATATAGTTATATTTGCTATCATTTAAACCATATAAAGACACTCCAAGCGGTGAATAAACACTTGAAGTTGCATAAACTATTAAATCTTTTCTAATAGTCTTTTTTGCTTTTTGCTTTAATCGTTCTTTTTTTCCTAATCTCATAAAACCAATATAGCATATTTAAAAAAATTGTAAAGAATTATTTTTAATTTTTTTTAAAATAATTTTCTTGACTTCAATTTAATTTTGTGATATTCTGAAAGTTTTTATTTTTTTAAGGGGAAATTATATATAAGAATTTATATATATTTTTTAGATATAAATAATATTACTATAAATTAGATATATTATTTTAGATATAAAAAAAGCCCCAATTTTTAGGTCGGGGCTTTTTAAATGTTTTTAACTATTTTTAGATTTCAATAGTTGTTTTTTCAATTAAGCAATAAGTGATGTTTCTAGTATCTGGTGAAATTTTATAAGATACCCCAAACCCCCGCTTATTAGCTTTATAACTTAATTTTGTAATGAATAATCTAGCAAGTAATTCATTGCTAAATTTTTTTGTTTTTTTCTTACTAACTTCTATTAAATCAATCATAAAACCTCCATAAGTTAATTTATATTTAATTTAATATAGTTGTTATTTCATAGTTTTATAATGCTGTCAACCATTATTTTAAATTATTTTATAAATTATTATTTATATTGAATTTACTAGCTTTATTGAGTTTTTAAAGGTGATTAAAATATATTATATATATAAAAGCTTTATTATATAAATGTTAACTAGTTATATGCGACAATCTGTCATAATTATTTTTTATTATATCATAATATTGCCATAATTTAATGCTATTGACATATAGTATATAATGGGCATATTGTTTTTTTAAAAATCTGGTAAGTTGTGATATATATGCAACACCCATAGGCAACTGCCATACCCCCTCTGGTGGGTTATAATATCATACTCATACAAAATTTACAGATTTAGCTGTTAACTAGTTCGGGGTGCGTTACAGGCATAAAAAAACCCCACCGGTTTTGGCAGGGTTGAGTAATCTAAATATATAAATAAGTGGTATAGGGGTGTTATAGCTCCCGGTGCGTCTATATATATTATACACCCCTCTGCGAAATTGTCAAGAAGAAAAAAAAGTGTTGACAAATGTTAACTAGAGGTGTATAATATGATATATGAGTTTTTTACAAACACAAAATCAAACAAAAAAACGAGAATTAACTGAGAAACAGCAGAAATTCCTAGATACTTTAGGTTCTGAAGCCCGAGGTGATATCAAACATGCACTAAAAGTCGCAGGTTATGAGGATACTAGTTATTATGCTGTTGTCAAAAGTCTCCGACAGGAGATTATCGACACAGCTAATACGATATTAGCCCATTCAGCACCAAAGGCGGCAGCTAAATTGGTTGAAGTATTAGAGAGTGATGCACCTATTCCTCAAGTTAACGCAAAATTACAAGCAGCACAGACATTGTTAGACAGAGTTGGTGTTGCAAAACGAGAACATATCAATGTTAATCATAATGTATCAGGTGGAATCTTTATTCTTCCAGATAAAAAAGAAACAATCATAGACGCAGAGACAGTAGAAGTAAAAGATGACTAAGGTAGTATTCTTACTTATGTTTTTAAGTAGCACAAGTCATCCACAATATTTTTATAAGGGTATGTATTTTCTTTCTATGGATGATTGTAATGCACATAAAGAATTACAAGTAGCTAAAATGCAAATGGAAGCTGATATGTTAGGATACAAAGATGTTCATGTAGATGCTAGATGTTTAGAAATGGATGCAAAGGAGTTTAAACCTAGTATCGGTGCATAATTTATGTTAAAGAAAAGAACAACCTCCACAATACCTTTTGGATACAGAGAGTCAGATGAAAAAGGTTTCTTAGAACCCATTGAATCAGAGTTAAATGCTCTTAAGGAAACTAAGCAACATATTTTAGATGGCTCTCTGTCTCTAAGAGGTGCATCAGAACAACTAGAACATAAGACTGGTCGAAAGATATCTTATGTTGGTTTAAAGAAGATAGTGGATAAAGATAAAACAAAGGCACTACTAGACAGGAGTTAGGTAATACATGGTAGGCAGACCTAAAGGTTCTTCTGCACCGAGACATTTGTCAATGGAAACAAAGGCAAAGCTTCAAGCAAGAAGAGAACTAAGAGAAAAAGAAAAAGAATTAAAAAAGTTAGAGAAGAAAGTTTCTAAAGCTAGAACAAACTTGGCAGATAAGAAACATGTTCTTAAGAAAGTTGAGTTAGCTGTTGACCCAAAGGAACAACAATCAACAAACAAGAACACAGTCCTAACTGAATCAGAATTTGAGAAAGCTCCAAAGAAGGTAAGAGACTTTATTGAAGAGAATAAGGAATCAATTGTCTTTAAACCTAATGATGGACCTCAAACAGATTTTTTAGCGGCAGGGGAACAAGATGTTCTCTATGGCGGTGCAGCAGGAGGTGGTAAATCTTTTGCTATGTTAGTTGACCCATTAAGATTTATGAATAGGTCAGAACATAGAGCATTACTTCTTCGTAGAAGTATGCCTGAACTAAGAGAATTAATAGATAAGTCCAGAGAATTATATACTAAAGCTTTTCCGGGTGCAAAGTTTAGAGAAGTTGAAAAGGTTTGGAAGTTTCCTTCTGGTGCTACATTAGAATTTGGATACCTTGATAGAGATGCAGATGTTTATAGATATCAAGGACAATCCTATAGTTGGATAGGTATTGATGAATTAACACAATATCCAACAGAATTTCCACTACAGTATTTGCAGTCACGATTAAGAACAACAGACTCAGAAATAAAACCTTATATTCGGTGTACAGCAAACCCCGGTGGAGTTGGTGGGCATTGGGTAAGAAAAAGATATCTTACTCCTGCTCCTCCTAACGAAGCATTCAAAGGACCAGATGGTCTAACAAGAAAGTTTATACCTGCAAGATTAGAAGATAATCCTTATCTATCTAAAGATGGAAGGTATGAACAGATGTTAGCATCTCTTCCTCCAGTACAAAGAAAACAATTATTAGAAGGTAATTGGGATGTAGCTGAAGGTGCAGCATTCGTAGAATTTAATCCAGAGATACATGTTATCCCACCTTTTAAGATTCCTATTCATTGGGCAAAGTATAAAGGAGTTGACTATGGTTATGCAGCAGAATCATGTTGTGTATGGTCAACGATAGACCCAGATGATGATACCTTAATTATTTATAGAGAGCTTTATAGAAAAGGTCTTACAGGTTCAGCACTAGCAGAAATGATTACTGCTTATGAAAAGGATGACCATAAAAGTATTCAAGGAGTATTAGATACTGCAGCATGGAATAAGACTGGTGTGGGAGGACCAACAGTTGGCGAGACATTGGTCCGAGCAGGACATAAGTTAAGACCTGCAGATAAAAATAGAATTCAAGGAAAGATACAGATACATGAGTATCTTAAACAAAACAAAACTACAGGAAGACCAAGACTACAAATATTTTCTAACTGCGTAAATTTAATTAGAGAATTACAAAGTATTCCTGTTGACCCTAATAAACCGGAAGATGTAGATACAAAAGCATCAGACCACGCATATGATGCACTTAGATATTTAATTATGTCAAGACCATCTAAACCTTCTGCTTATAGTCGGATGAAGGAAATAAAAAGATTTACTCCATCTGACCCTACATTTGGATATTAAACCATGGAGGATAAGGATATGTTTTTAGCAAACTTAAAAATGAAACAAAAAATAATAGAAGCTCTTATAGCTCATGCCGAAGGCAACATTAAAAAACATGTTGCTAATATAAATGTCTTTTTGGAAAATCCTGCAGGTGTTGGAGACCATGAAGATATATTAGGTACTGTAGCAAAAGAAGCAAAAAAAATATCAGAAAACGAAGAAGTAATTAATGTATTGAAAAAATACTTCTAATGCCTACATATACTTTTAAAGATTTAAAAACTGGCGAAGAGTATGATAAAGTTATGTCATACGAAGATATGCTCAAGTATAAAAAGAAACCAAACATTGAGTATGTATTTAAAGCACCAAAGATATTTAGGTTAAATGATATGGGCGGACCAGAAGATAGCTTTCGAGAATGGTGTAGGCAACCAGAGAAAGATGTAGATACAAGTAAATCTAAAAATTTTAGAAACTCAAAGAAAGATTATTTATACAGCAATGCCCAAGACAAGTGAACCTCTAGTTCTAGGAGATAAAACCTATTATAAATATTTAATTATATGGGAAGATATCCTAGGAGATAGTTCAATAGCAGAGTATAATGAGTTTAATAAGATGAAAGTAGCTACTATTCATACTGAAGCTTATATATTTAAGAAGGATAATAAGTATGTTTATAGCTTTGCTTCATATCAAAATGAAAATGGCGACATAGCTTTTGGAGATAGAAATGTTTATCCTCGAAGTGTAATTAAAAAAATGATAAGGATATAACTGGTTAACAAAAAAAAATACTTGACAAAAACAACAAGTAGGTGTATAATAAAAGGTATAACTAAATATGGTAGATATTACTAATAAATCTGATTCTGAAAAGAAAGCACAGGAACAAAGAGAACAAGAAGCTAATAGATTAGCGGCTTTAATCAATACTAAGTTCCAAGCTTCTGAACGAGCAAGACAATCTGATGAAGACAGATGGCTTGAATCTTTTCATAATTACAGAGGTAAGTATTATAAAAATGTTCACTTTAGAGAACATGAGAAGTCAAGAGTATTTGTTAAGGTAACTAAAACAAAAGTTCTTGCAGCTTATGGTCAATTAGTAGATGTATTATTTTCTGCTAATAAGTTTCCAATTTCAGTAGAAGCTACTAAAGTTCCTGAAGGTGTAGCAGAGTATGCTCATCTTAATCCAGTTACAGAAAATCTACAGAATGTAGGACCAGAAATTGAAGGAGGTTCTGACCAATCTCAAGGAGTACCACCAGAGCAAATGTCTCTTGTTGGTTTTGATGGTGATGGTAGAGAGTTACCTCCGGGTGCAACATTCGGTGGTTTATCAGAAGATAAAAATTTTTTAGGGTCTCTTAAAAAAGAATTAGGAGATGAGTCAGTCCAAGAAGGTTCTGCTCCAATGCCAGAGATGGCACAGATTAAACCTGCTACTAAACTAGCAAGAAGAATGGAGAAGTTAATCCATGACCAAATAGATGAGTCTAGTGGTTCGCAGGAATTAAGAAGTGCAATTTTTGAATCTGTTTTATTAGGAACAGGTATTATTAAAGGTCCTTTTACTTTTAATAAAACTTTACATAGATATATTAAAAACGAAGATGGTTCAAGAGGATATCAACCTGAAGCAGTTAAAGTTCCTAGATTAGAATTTGTAAGTGCTTGGGATTTTTATCCAGACCCTCAAGCAAAAAATTTAGAAGAGTGTGAGTATGTAGTTCACAGACATAAGTTTAATAGAAAACAACTTATAGAATTACTTGACAAACCTTTCTTTGATAAGGACTCAGTACTTGAAACTCTTAAAGATGGACCTAACTATCGTAATAGAACATACGAAGCAGAGATAAGACAAGAAGATAGTTCATACAGAAGTGAAACAGATAGATTTGAAGTTTTAGAATTCTGGGGTTGTGTTGATAGAAAAGTTTTAGAAGATGCTCAAATCCCTGTACCAGAAGGTATGGAAGATGAAAGTGTTCTTCAAATAAATGCGTGGGCAACAGATAAGAGAATTTTAAGAATGGTAGTTAATCCATTTAAACCTTATCGAATTCCTTATAACGCATTTCCTTATGAGAAAAATCCTTATAGTTTCTTTGGTATAGGTGTACCAGAAAACATGAGTGATGCTCAACAAATTATGAATGGTCATGCAAGAATGGCTATTGATAATTTAGCTTTATCAGGTTCACTTGTATTTGATGTTGATGAGTCAGCATTAGTTGCAGGTCAAAACATGGATGTATATCCGGGCAAAATATTTAGAAGACAAGCAGGTATGCCGGGTCAAGCTATTCATGGATTAAAATTTCCAAACACATCAACAGAAAATATGATGATGTTTGATAAGTTCAGACAGTTGGCAGATGAGTCAACAGGAATACCATCATACTCTCATGGACAAACAGGTGTTCAAAGTATGACAAGAACAGCTTCTGGTATGTCTATGTTACTTAGTGCAGCGAACTTAAATATAAAAACTGTCGTAAAAAATTTAGATGATTTCTTATTAAAACCTTTAGGCGAAGCATACTTCCAATGGAACATGCAGTTTTATCAGGGAGACTTGGCAGTAGAGGGCGACCTTGAGATTAAGGCAACAGGAACTTCTTCACTTATGCAGAAAGAAGTAAGGTCTCAAAGGTTAACAATGTTCTTACAAAGTGTACAGAATCCTGCAATTGCTCCATTTGTTAAGATTCCAGAACTAGTAAAAGAACTAGCATATACATTAGACCTTGACCCAGAGTCAATTATTAATGACCCTAACGAAGCTGAGATATATGCAAAAATAATAGGATTACAGAATGCAAGACAACAACAACAAGCAGGACCGGCAACTGGTGGAGCAGATAGTCCAGAGTCCCCAATGGAAGTCCCTGAAGCAGTACCTCAAGAACCTACAAGACCAGACAACTCTGGGGTTGGCAATGGCACAATCGGAACAGGCGGTGTACCGCAACCAAGGGAAATGGAATTTACTGGAACAGTTAATCCGGCTTGAAGAAACTAATAAGTTAAACAAACAGGATTAATATTATGGCAACAAAACCCTTAGATGGACAGATGAAAGCATTAAAGTCGGCTACAGATTCTGTACCAAGAATGGGATTGTATGATATTAATACACCACAAAGTGTAAGAGAGGGAACACCTCTTAGATTGTTTAGTCCAGATAGAGCAAGATATTCACAAGGTGATGTGGTAGATGATAAAAAAGCATATAGTCAAGCACTAGCAGTATATAATACAATGATAAAATCAGGTGCTGATGAAAGTGCAATAAGAGCAAGTATAGGAGATGCTATGATGAATAAAATTAAAATGAACAAAGCAAATGTAACCAAAGCTGCTACTGGTGGCTTAATGGGTGGTGACCCTAGACTTGGAAAAATTTATGAAGATGTAGGATACCAAGCTTATAGTACTGGTGGTTTAACAGACTATGAATTAACACAATTAAAAAACATGAAATATGATGTTAAAAAACATGGTGTTGAACATTATGGCGGAGTAAAAGTTTTAAAAGATATTTTAAAAGTAAATAAATATGCTGAAGGTGGAGAAGTAGAAGGTCCTATGGAAGTACCAGAACTTACACCAGAGCAAGAAACTTCTTTAGATATGCAAATGGAAGAAGCACTTCCTCCTATGGAAGAAACAGAAAAAGATTTTGATACTGTTTTAGATACTTCAATGTTAGATGAAGAAGAAAAAGTTTTATTAAATGAAGCAGTAGAAATGCATCCAGAATTAGAAACTATTATTCCAAAAATAGTTGCAACAGAATTTACCGGTGAAGGCGAAGTAGATGGACCGGGAACAGGAACTTCAGACTCGATACCTGCAATGTTATCAGATGGTGAGTTTGTATTTACAGCAAAAGCTACTAAGCAAATTGGTGTAGATAAACTTAGAAAACAAATGAAATCTGCAGAAGAAGAGTATGATAACAGTATGGCAGTTCAAGATTCACAACAAATGGATTCTGAACAACCCATGATGTATAAAGGCGGACTAATGTCTGCTGATAAGTACAAAATATAGAGCTACCCGGGCAATCACCTAGGCACTCTATATCGGCTACTTTTACATTTAATGTAAAACCCCAAACCAAGAAAGGTGATTAAAAATGGTTGATAGTAATGCGGACACTTTACTAAAAAGTAAAGCTACTCCACAAAATAAAGAAACAATAGAAGAAAATCCTTATAATCAAAAAAAAGATTATATAGATTATGAACAAGAGGAAGCAAATAAAAAGGAAACTTTTCAAGATGCTAACTCTATAGCAGTTAAGAAGGACCAACCTAAAGTTGTCGTTGACTCAATGCAGTCATTAGACGAACCACAGGAAGACACTCCGGAAAAAACTGAAGACAAACCTTATAGTAAGGTTGACTACAAAAAAAGATATGATGACCTCAAGAAACATTATGATGGTCGGGTAAATTCTTTTAAAGCAAGAGAAGAAGAACTCCTAGCTGAAGTTAGGTCCAATAGACCTAAGTATAAAGCTCCAAAGAGTGCTGAACAACTTGAAGCTTTTAAAAAGGAATATCCAGATGTTTATGGTGTTGTTGAATCAGTATCACATCTTCAAGCATCCAAGGAAACAGAGGATTTAAAACAAGAGATTAATAGTCTTAAGAAATTAAATACTTCTATTAACAAGGAAAAAGCTGAAGCTAAACTAGCGAGATTACATCCAGACTTTGAAGAGATTCGTGAGTCAGATGCATTTCATGGTTGGGCAGAAAGTCAACCGGAAGAAATTAAGGGTTGGATTTATAGTAATAATTCTAATGCGGAATTAGCTTCTAGGGCAATTGATTTATTTAAACAGGATACCGGCAAGTCAAAATCCAAAGTAGAAACTGGCGACTTAGTTGATGCTTCTCAAATGGTTAAAGTTAAGAACACCAAAGAAGTTGGCTATGGTTCGAAAAAGATTTGGACTCGTTCACAAATAGCGGCAATGTCGCAGTCAGAATTTGATAAGAACGAGAAAGCTATAACTGAAGCTATGACTGATGGTCGTGTCATTAATGACATGGGCAAAAGACCAAGCAGAGGTTCTGGTAATCCGACATCTTAAAAAACTTAGACCGCACATTGTTAATCACTTAACTAACAAAAAGGAAAGGGGAATATCATGGCGGTATTTCAAAATGCCGGTGGAGCTGCAAACAATAACTTTAATGCAGGTACATCCGGACAAACTAATGAGTTCTTCGTACCAGAAATATTTTCGAAGAAGATTCAAAACTTCTTTAGAAAGTCTTCTGTAATCGAAGCCATTACAAACACAGACTACGCAGGTGAGATTGCGGCTTTCGGTGATACAGTAAAAATCATCAAAGAGCCATCAATAACAGTTGCGGCTTATACAAGAGCAGCAAGTACTACTAAACAGTACTTAACTGACCAAGAATTAACTCTTGTAATCGACAAAGCAAACAGCTTTAAGTTTATAGTTGACGACATTGAGGAAAAACTTTCTCATGTTAACTGGGCATCTATTGGTGCATCTAGTGCAGCTTACACTCTTAAAGACACTATGGACTCAGAAGTATTAACTGCAATGTTTGCAGGAGTATCTTCTTCAACTCCAGACCACATTCTTGGTGGTGATGGAAATGGTTCAGCAACAGCTAACATGACTTCAGGTGACCCTATTGATATGGGGAATGGTGGTTCAGAAGTTAGCCCTCTAGCAATTATGGCTAGAATGGCAAGACTTTTGGATGACTCTCAAGTACCAGAAGACCAAAGATGGTTTGTTGCAAAACCTGAGTTCTATGAAGAACTAGCTAGTACTGATTCTAAACTAATGTCATCTGATTACAATCAAGGTGATGGTGGTGTAAGAAATGGTCTAGTTGCGTCTGGTTCAATCAGAGGATTTAAAATGTATAAATCTTCTAACATACCTGCAGTTTCAGGTACGAACTCAACTGGTCAATGCTTAGCAGGACATATGTCTTCTACAGCAACTGCTCAGTCAATCCTTAACATTGAAACTCTTAGAGATACTGATACTTTCGGTGATATCGTAAGAGGTCTTCATGTTTATGGAAGACAAGTTCTTAGAGATGATGCTTTAGTAAAAGCAATCTATGCTATAGACTAATAATTAATATTGAGGGGGCGATTAATCTCGCCCTCTCTTTTTATAACTAAGAACACTTAATAAGGAATTAATTCATGGCAGCACCATTTCGTACATATCTTGATTTGACTAATACTATTATTAGAGAATTAAACGAAGTTGAATTAACAAGTGTTTCTTTTACAGGTGCAAAAGGAATTCAAAAATATATTAAAGATGTAATTAATAGAGCATACTTTGATATTTGTAACGCAGAAGATAAGTGGAGTTTTTTAGCAGTCGGTGACCCATCTAATGACTATTATGGAAATGTTTCAGTTGAAACTGTCTCTGGAACTAGGTGGTACAAGTTTAACACAAGTTCAAGTAGCATTACAACTGACTATGGTTTTGTAGATTATGAAAATACAGTACTGACTGAAGAAGGTGTATCAGGAAAATCAGCACCTTATGAAATAAGAAACTTAAGACCTATAACAACAGAATTTTGGAGAAAGCATTACGCAATATCTGAAGCAGTAGATAAGAGTGATGCACAGACTTATGGTATTCCACAAAGAATTATCAGAAGTCCAAAGAATGATAAGTTTGGTTTATCACCTATACCAGATGGTAAATATAAAATTTATTTCTTTGCATATAACCAACCAACAGAATTAACAGCACATGGTGATACAGTAGTATTTCCTCAACAATATACAACAGTATTGTTATCAAGAGCAAGATACTATGTACATCAATTTAAAGATAACATAAGTCAGTCTCAATTAGCTGATGCTGAATATAAAAAAGGTTTAAGAACTATGCGTGAGCAATTGATTGAACCTTTTCCAGATAGGATGATTGACGATAGAACAAGAGTAGTTTAATGGCAGAACAAGGTGTATCAGTAACTTGCGAAGGTGGGTTAGATTTAGTAGGTACTACACATACTTTATTTAGAACACCGGGTGTTGCAACAAAATTAGAAAACTATGAATCTTCTATTCATGGTGGATATAGAAGAGTTAATGGATATACTAAGTTTGGTTCAAATCAACCTGATGGTACTAATACTAATATTGAAGGTATATTTCATTACGCATTAGGAGTAGTAGCTTGTCAAGGTTCAAATCTTTACTATAGTACAGATGGTAATACTTGGACACAAATTAATAAAGATACTTATCAAGCTAAGACAGGAACAGTTTCAGTAACTCAAGGTTCAGCGACAGTAACAGGAAGTGGAACAAGTTTTACTACAGAATTTGCAGAAGGTGACGACATTAAAATTAATAATGAAGTTTTTAATGTATTAAGTATTACAAACGATACATCAATGACAGTTGATGGTAATTATGCAGCAACAGCATCCAGTCAAGTAATTAAAAAGAATGGAGCTACTGCAGCACAATTAGCAAGTGGTTCAACAATAGCAAGAACAAATCAATCAGATTGTAAGTTTGCAGTATATGAAGGTGAATCACAGTATGGTGAATTATTTATAGTAGATGGAAATAATAAACCTGCTCATCTTAAAATAGAAGTTGCAAGTGGAACATATACTTATTACTTTAAAGAAGTACAAAGGTCTGCTCCAGAAAAATCAAAGTATGCTACAATATTTTCTGAAAGATTAATTGTTGCAGGAGATTCAGATAATCCACAAGTAGTAAGTTATAGTACAAGATTAAAACCAGAAGATTTTACAGGTGCATCAGCAGGGACAATAGATGTTGGTGATAAGATAGTTTTTGTAAAACCATTTAGAAATAAACTAATTGTTTTTTGTGAAAATAGTATTTTTCAAATATCTGGATTAGATGCTACCGCTACAGTATCAGGTGTCACAAAAAACATTGGATGTATAAGTGGTAATACAGTTCAAGAGATAGGTGGAGATTTAATTTTCTTAGCACCAGATGGTTTAAGAACTATTGCAGGAACAGCAAGAATTGATGATATAGAATTAAGTTCTATTAGTAGAAAGATAATGCCATTGTTTAGAGATGAAGTAATGCCTTATCTATCTCAAATTAGATTTGCAAGTTTAGTAGTTAGAGAAAAAAGCCAATATAGATTATTTTATTTTAGGTCTGGAGTAGCTAGTACAATACAAGGTGGAGTAATAGGAACATTTAAAATATCTTCTACAGGTGCAGGAGTTTATGAATGGAGTAGTACAAAAGGAATACCTGCTAAAGTAGTACACTCTGGAGTAGATGTAAATGGAAGTGAAGTACTCTATCATGCATCAGAAGATGGTTATGTATATAGTCACGACTCTGGAAATGATTTTGATGGTACTAATATTTCTGCCACTTATAAAACACCAGATATGGATTATGGTGATGCAGGAATTAGAAAAACTCTTTACTATGTTAAAACAAGTATTCGTTCAGAAGGTACAAATAATAATTTAAAAATTCAATGTCGTTATGATTTTGAAAGTAACGCAGTTGCTCAACCAGATGAAATAGCAATTGGAGCATTACAAACTCCATCAATTTTTGGAACAGGTACAGTTTTTGGTTCAGCAATTTTTGGTGGAACATTATATCCACAACAAAAAACAACATTAACCGGTAGTGGTTTTACAAATAACTTTAGAATTAGAAGTACAGGAACAGCTTCTCCATATACTGTTTCTGGATTTTATGTAGATTTTATACCCGCAGGAAGGACTTAATAGATGGCAACTTATACTAGACAAAGTACATTTACAGATGGTGATACAATTTATGCATCATTATTAAATAATGAATATGACCAATTAGTTGCAGCATTTCATGTTTCATCTGGTCATACCCATGATGGTAGTACGACTGGTGATGGTGGTCCTATTTCAAAATTATATAGTAATACATTAACATTTGGTACTAATGCTAATACAGATATTGCAGTAACATTTAATGCAACAACAAATGATGGTGTACTTACATGGATGGAAGATGAGGATTATTTTAAATTCTCAGATGATATCCTAGTAGATTCAGCAGAAAAAGTTTTATTTAGAGATTCAGCAATCTATATTCATTCATCAACAGATGGACAATTAGATTTAGTTGCAGATACAGAAATACAAATTGCAGCAACAACAGTAGATTTAAATGGTAATTTAGATGTATCTGGAACTTTAAAAGTAGGAAGTGGTGCAACAGTTTCTACAATACTAGATGAAGATGACTTTGCAACAAATTCAGATACTGCACTTGCAACACAACAAAGTGTTAAAGCTTATGTTGATGCTCAAGTAGCTACAGTCCCAACAGGTGATATTACAGCAGTTACTGCAGGTACTGGATTATCTGGTGGTGGTACAACTGGAGCAGTAACTTTAGATATTGATGCAACTGTAGCAACTCTTACAGGTTCTCAAGTTTTAGCATCCAAAACATTAACTAGTCCAGTTTTAAATACTGGTGTTAGTGGTACAGCAGTATTAGATGAAGACAATATGGCTTCTGATTCTAATACACAATTAGCTACACAACAATCAATTAAAGCTTATGTAGATACACAAGTAGCAACAGTACCAACTGGAGATATAACTGCAGTTGTAGCAGGTACAGGTTTATCTGGAGGAGCAATTTCTGGTTCAGCAACTCTTAATATAGATACTGCAACAACTGCTGACTTAACAACTTCACAAACTTTAACAAACAAAATTCTCACAAGTCCTGTTATCAATACAGGGATATCTGGAACAGCAATATTAGACGAAGATGATTTTGCTTCTGATTCCGATACTCAACTAGCAACACAACAATCAATCAAAGCATATGTAGCAACTCAAGTAGCGACTGCTAATGAATTATCAGAATTAACTGATACTAACATTACTAGTCCTGCTGATGCTTCATTATTATTTTATGATACATCAACATCTAAATGGATAGATAATGTTGTATCTGGAGATATAACTATTGCTGATACTGGTGTTGCAACTATTGCAGCAGGTGCAGTTGATAATGCAATGTTATCAGGTTCGATTGCAAATAATAAATTAGCAAATGACTCAGTAAGTTTTGGTGGAGTATCTGTAGATTTAGGAGCAAGTGATGCAACTCCTGCTTTTGATTTAACAGATGCAACTAATTATCCAACTAGTTCATTAACAGGAACAATTACAAATGCACAATTAGCAGGTTCAATAGCAGCTTCTAAATTAGCAGGAAGTATTGGAGATAGTTTATTATCAACTATTTCAACAGCAGGTAAAGTAGATTTAGCAGCATTAGAAATTGATGGTGGCACAGATATTGGAGCAGATTTAACTACATCTGATTTAATAATAGTAGATGATGGTGCAGGTGGAGCAAATAGAAAAGCAGCACTATCAAGATTAACAACATTTATGTCAGGGCAAGGATTTTCACAAGAAGACCCTACTGCTCTAGCAATAGCTTTAGGATAGGAGGAAACATATGGCTAATACATTTAAGGTAAAAAGTAATGCAGCAATGCCTACATCTTCTGGTACTCCTCTAACTCTATATACTTGCGGTGCTTCAGGTGGAGCAGTAGTATTAGGTTTAGTATTAGCAAATGTACATACTTCTAGTGTAACAGCTTCTGTTAAATTAGATAGTAATACAAATGATACTGAAACTAATGAGGAAGTATTTTTAGTGAAAGATGTACCAATCCCAACAGGGAGTTCACTTGAACTTCTATCGGGAAATAAGGTAGTATTACAAAATACAGATGTACTAAAAATAGATTGTGGAACATCAGCAAAGATTGATGCTACACTTTCTATAATGGAAATAACATAAGATTAAATTAGGAGAAAAGATAAATGCCTTTTATAGGACCAAAACCGGCAGATACAGTACTTGATAGTACTTTGATTGGAGATGGAACAATTACTTCTGCAAAGATTGCAGATGGTACAATTGTTAATGCTGATTTAAATAATTCTGCAGCAATTGCAAATTCTAAATTAGCAACTGACCCAACTAATGCTAGTAATCTAGCTAGTGGAACTGTACCAAGTGCAAGAATTTCTGAAGCAAGTGTAACACAACATGTTACTGCTTTTGATGATAATAAAATACAAGCTAATATTGCTTTATTAGGATTTAAAACTGCTGTAAATGGTTCTTTAGCTGTTTATAATTTAGTTGACCAAGTTGTTGATGAATATACAGACGCAACAGGAATTGATGCTTCTGCTTCTACAAATGAAACTTTAACAAGTGGTTACTATAAAGGAGCTGCAGTATCTACACCTTCAATAACACATGATGCAGACCAAACTGGAGTAGATGGAGATTATACTTGGTATAAATGGACAGATACTGGTTCTACTGGTTCTTTCTCTACTAATACAGCACAAACTGTTGATTGGTTAGTAGTAGCAGGAGGTGGTGCAGGTGCAGCAGATAATCTTGGTGGCGGTGTTGGTGGTTCAAGAGGTGTCGGTGGAGGAGGAGCAGGAGGTTTAAGAACTTCTTATGGCTCAACTTCTGGCGGAGGTGCTTCTGCTGAAGCTGATTTAAGTTTAGGTGCAGGAACAACTTACACAATAACTGTAGGTGCAGGAGGTGCAGGACAAGATGGTTCTGGTTCTCCACATTATTATGGACTTCCGGGTGGAACTTCATCAATTACTGGTTCTGATATTACAGATATTACTACTGTCGGAGGTGGCGGTGGAGAACAAGATGGTACTAGAACTTCTGGTACTGGAGGTTCTTCTGGAGGTGGTTTTGGTAGTGGTTCAGTAGGTTCGGCTACAGCTAATCAAGGTTATCAAGGTGGTACTGGAGCATCTTCTAGCAATCAAGGTTCTGGCGGTGGCGGTGGCGGAGCAGGAGGTGCAGGAGGAAATGGCTCTTCATCTTGGAGTAATGGAGGTGGAGCAGGTGGAGCAGGTCTTTCTGTTTCTATTACTGGTTCTGCTGTTGTTTATGCAGCAGGAGGTGGAGGAGGTAGAAATTCTTCTGGCAGTGATAATGGTGGCTCATCTGGTGTCGGTGGTAATGGTGGTGACCGAAGTGCAGGAACAGCAGGAGATGCAAATACTGGTTCTGGCGGAGGTGGAGCAGGAGGTATGACAAATGATAATGCAAAAGCCGGAGGAAATGGTGGCTCTGGTGTTGTTATTTTAAGAAGACTAACTTCAACTTCAACAATAGGAGATTTAATTTTACAATCAAATGATACAACAGCACAAGCTGTTCCAACAAAAGCAGATATGGTTACATTAATTGAAAATTCTTCTGGTACTGCTACAATAAATACAGATATTAAAGGTTGGATTTCAAGAGATAGTGGAGCAAACTTTACACAAGGAACTTTAGTAGATGAAGGTACTTGGGGAACAAATAAAAAAGTTTTAGCTTTTCATGATTTAGATATTTCAGGACAACCAAGTGGAACTTCTATGTGTTATAAAATTACTACACATAATCAAAGTGCCGGTTCAAAAGAAACAAGAATACACGCAACATCAATAGGATGGAAATAATAAATGGCTTATATAGGAAAAGATTTAAATAATTTAGGTGATGTTCAAACTTTAGATAACATCACATTTAATGCAGGAGCAGGTCCTTACAATCTGCAAAAAGATAGTGTACAAGTTACTGATGCAGATACAGATTCAATAATGATTGCTATTGATGGTGTTGTTCAAGGTGGAAACTATACAGTTAATAGTACTGCAGGAACAATTACTTTTGACTTTAGTGTGTCATCTAGTTCTGTTTGTAATTTTGTAAAATTATTTGGAAGTGGTGTACAAAATGTACCTAAAGATTCTTCAGTAACAACTACTAAACTTGCAGCAGATGCTGTAACAAGTTCAAAAATAGCTGATGGAACAATAGTTAATGCAGATATTAATAACTCTGCAGCTATAGCAATAACAAAATTAGCAAGTAGTGCTATTACAATTAATGGTTCAGCAGTATCTTTAGGTGGAAGTGTAACAGTAGGAGAAACTAAACCAACAATTACTTCAACAAGTTTAATTATTGCACCAACAACTGCAACATCAGTTACGATTGCAGGAACAAACTTTGCTTCTAGTTCTACTGTAGTTCCTATAGTGGAAGCTATTAATGCTACAGGTGGAGTAACAAGAGCATCAGTAGTTTCTTGGGCTAGTGCAACTTCTATTTCTGCAACATTTAATTTAGCACAAGGCGATTATAGAATTAGAGTAGAAAATCCTGATGGTAATGCAGCAGTTTCTACAAATGCAATTTTACAAGTAACACCTGCTCCTACTTGGACAACTGCAGCAGGTAGTATTGCTACAATAGCAAATGCAGCATCAATAGGTTCAGTTTCAGTTGCTGCTACTTCAGATAGTACAGTAACTTATGCAAAACAGTCTGGTACTTATCCCGGAGGTATTACAATGAATAGTAGTGGAGTATTTTCAGGAACAGAAAGTGGAAGTACAAGTACAACAACTTATACATTTGTAATCAGAGCAACTGATGGTGAGTCACAAACAGCAGACAGAGAATTTACAATAACAATATCACATGGAGCAACAGGGAGTGGACAATTTAGTCCTTAATAATTATGTCATATATTAATTTAGAACATGGTAGGTCAAATAGTACAAATGGTAGAACTAAATCAACAATTTCTTGTTGGGTAAAAAGAAGTGGATTAGGTTCAATGCAATATATTTGGGGTTGGGGAGAAAATAATTCTTCTGATGCTTATTGTAGATTTGATGCTGCTGATAATTTAGAAATGCATTGTGATGGTGCAGGTGGTACTTATAATACTACTACATTATATCGGGATGTAAATGGATGGATGCATATAGTATTTTCATTAGATGGTTCAAATGCAACAGCAAATTTAAGAAGAAGATTATGGATTAATGGTGTTCAAATAGATGAGGGTTTTGGTTCAACTAGTACATTTAGTGCAGCAGTTCAAGGTGATGTAGCAACACAAGACTTATGGATAGGAGCAAATCCTAGAAGTCAACAATCTTCTTCTATAGCTCATTTTGATGGATACATTTCTCATTTTCATTATTGTGATGGTTATTCATATGCAGCTTCAGACTTTGGAGAAACAGATGCTACAACTGGAGAATGGAAACTAAAAACTGCTCCAAGTGTTTCGTATGGAGATAATGGAATATTTTGCAAAATGGAAGATTCATCTAATATAGATTTAGATAGTGGAAGTAATAACATTACATTATCAACATCAGGAACTGTTACACCAGTAAAAGATAATCCAAGCAATGTTTTTGCAACATTAAATCGTTTATATAAAGGTCAAAATAATCTAACATTATCACTTGGAAATACTAAAGCTGTAGAAGGTGCTGATAATTGGAGAACAACATATTCTAGTTTAGGTGCATCATCAGGTAAATTTTATTGTGAAGCAAAAGTTACATATCAAAATAATACTGAAGCATATGTTGGGGTAGCACACGAAGACCATATTAATGGACTAGCTACTTTTGGTGGTTCTTGGGGTGGTGTTCAAAATGAAGGTTATGATTATGTAGGATATTCAAACAAATCAGTTTCTATTTATTCAACAGGCGACCAAGACTATCCATCAACTGTGAATGTTGGCGATACTTGGCAATCTAGTGGAGATATAATGTCTATTGCTATGGATTTAGATAATAACAAAGTTTATTTTGCTAAAAATGGTGTATGGGCAGATGGTTCTGGTGGTTGGGGAAGTTCAACTTTTGATTCAAGTGTTGGTGGACAAACAATAGTATCAGGTTTAACTCACTTTGGGTTTTCTCCAAATCAAAGTACATTTGAAGTTAATTTTGGTAATGGATATTTTGGAACAACAGCAGTAGCAACTGCAGGGACTAACGCATCAAACATAGGAACATTTGAGTACAATGTCCCAACTGGATATACTGCATTATGCACGAAAGGATTAAACGAATAATATGGCTTATACAACAATCACTAAACATACAGCACACTTTAATACTAAACTTTATGTAGGTAATGGTTCAGTAGGAAATGCACAAACAGGTGTAGGATTTCAACCTGATTTAGTTTGGGTTAGAAACAGACCAGATGCAAGAGATAATCATTTTTATGATGCAGTTAGAGGTGTAAATAAAGTTATTGGTACAGATAGACAAGCAGGAGAAGCTACAGTAACTAATGGAGTAACTGCTTTTGGTGCTGATGGTTTTACTGTAAGTGATGATGCTAATGTAAATGATAATAGTGATAATCATGTAGCTTGGTGTTGGAAAGCAAATGGTGCAGGTTCAACAAATACAGATGGAAATAATCCAAATACTGTAACTGTTTCTGCAAATGCGACATCAGGTTTTAGTATTATAAAATATCAAGGTACAGATACAGGTGGTCAGACTATTGGGCATGGTTTAGGAGTTAAACCTAAATTATTTATATGTAAAAATTTAACTGAATCAGATAATTGGATGGCTTGGTGGGATGGTGATAGTGATGGAGATGGAACTGGTGAAGTTAGATTAATTCCAAATAGTACTAATAATGATTATGGTAACTATCCAGTAACTTTTGGCACAAGTACAATAACTTTACCAACTCAATCAGATAATGCTTGGAATGGTAATGGAGATAGTTTTATAGGTTATTGTTTTGCAGAAAAAGTTGGCTTTTCAAAAATAGGAAAATATAAAGGTAATGGTTCTACTGATGGAGTATTTATTTATACAGGATTTAGACCTTCGTTTATTTTAATTAAAAGTAAAACTAACAATGATTGGTGGGGTCTTTGGGATAATAAAAGAAATACTGCAAATCCTATTAATAAAAGATTATATGCACAATCAAGTGATGCAGAAGGAACATCTGATAATTTAGACTTTTTATCTAATGGTTTTAAATTAAAATCAACTGATGGTGCTATTAATAGTTCAAGTGGAGAATACATGTATTATGTAGTAGGACAATCAATAGTAGGAACAAATAATATTCCGGCAACAGCATTCTAGGGAGAAATAATATGGCACAAACAAAAGTAACACACAATATAGAAAATACTCAGATAGCTTTAGATGCAGCAGAGATACCTAATTTAGCTGCAAGTAAAATAACTTCTGGTACTTTTGCAGATGCTCGTATTGCAGCATCAAGTGTTAATCAACATGCTACATCTTTTGATGATAATAAAATTGTAAATGATTTATCTACTTTAGCTATAAGACAATCTTCAAATGAAAACAAAGCAGCTTATAATACTAATTCAATGTATGTAGATGTATTTCAAGATGATACTGGAATAGGAGCAACTACAACTGCTCAAAGAAATTCTGCTGAATATTTAGAAAGTTCAGTTGATACTATGGCAACAACTTGGACTGCTGTTGATTTAAACCAAAGTCCTTGGACAGGTTCTCACGATATGACAGGTATTGGTTCAGAAGATTGGATTGATGATAATGACCAAGCATCTTGGTTAGCCAATGTTTCTGCAACAGGTGCAACAAGAGTTGGGGCAAGTTCAGAAAATAAATTTAATAGATTTAGTTTAGGTTCTGGTGTTTCAGACAAACTACAATTTGGTTCAGATAAATCATGGGAAGTTTTAACTTTAGTAAGAGATAGTGATACTGCCGGAGGAGTTATTGGATTATTTTCTGGAATAACAAGTAATCACGCAACAGCTTATGATGCATTTACAACAACAGCAGTTGTTCAAGGTGCAGGTGGAAACCATAATGACCCTCAAACTAAACTTTCTTCTGCACAATTTTCAGTAGGTATTTCAGGTCAATGGAGTGGAGAAGTTTTTAAATATATGAATAGTGGTTCTGCAACAGCTATTTCTGGATTAACTAATAACAATGCAATTCATCATAGCTCTGGTTCTTATCCGGGTTACTATGCTGTTCGGTATGTTTATGATGGTTCTTTATCTGGAGCTGCAAGACTTAAATATGATTTAGCATATCCAAACCAAGATAGTACAACTACTTTAGGATTACAAAATATAGGTGGAGATGGTTCTACTGCAGGATATATACTTCCAACATCTGGCTATCCGGGATTTACTATTGGTCATTATAATGGTTCTAATATGGAAGCTGCAATTCAACTTCATTATAAAATTCCAACTGGAACTACAAACGCAACTGGTTCAGTTACAAGTAATGCAATTACAGCTCCATCAAGTGTTTCTAAAATGGGTGCGATTATTACTTATCAAAACCACGCAGGAACTAATGCATTAAACACAGATATAGTTTTAAAACTTTCTGCTGATAATGGTTCAAATTTCGCAACTGCTACACTTGTTGCTATGCCAGATTTTGCAACAGGAATTAAAATGGCAAAGGTAAATGACTTAAGTGTTACAGCAGGTACACAATTAAAATATAAAATAGAATTTGCTAATCAAGCATCTGGTTCTAAAGAAGCTAGAATTAGAGGTGTTAGCTTACAATATTAATGAAATGGTTTATAACAATATTATTTATTTTATTTACAGCAACTTCATATGCTGCAGATACTAATACTGTTTCATCTACTGTAGTAACAAACAATACTCCGCCTACAGCTTCAGCACCTAGTGTTGTAGTAAATAATTCGGATGTATGTAAGACAGCAGCTAGTGCCGCAATACAAACACAAATACTTGGTCTTGCTTCTGGTATGACAGTAACTGATGAAAATTGTGAAAGAATTAAATTATCCAGAAGTTTATATGGAATGGGTATGAAAGTTGCAGCAGTATCCACACTATGTCAAGACCCAAGAGTTTTTGATGCAATGTGGATGAGTGGAACACCATGTCCTTATATGGGTGATATAGGTGATGCAGCTAAAGTAAGTTGGGAAAAAAATTTAGAAAGAATACCTAAGAAGAGTTTAATCTATGCTCAACTAAAAGATATTAAAGTTGAGATAAAAGAAGAAAAGAAGGATGAAAAGAAAAAGTCAAAGCATAGTATTGTTCCAATGGTTATTACTACTCTTGCTTTGGGTATCGCCTTCTAAGGCAGAATGTCCAACAGGTGTTACAGGTTTATGTGACCCCGGGGTAACAGAAGTAATAGAAGAAACTGTTACAGAAGAAGTTACTCAAGATAGTACTGGTATAACAACTATTACTACAACAGTTACTGATACAACAACGACAACAGTAACTAACGAAGACTCGACTGACATACTAGATGGTGATAATGATTTTGTCACTTCAAAATATGAAGGTGATATGGATACTGACTGGGGTGGTCAAGGTCCTGCTACAATGAGAAGTGGTAGTTATTGTGGACAACTTGGTACAGATAAATGTGCTGAAATAACTGGAAGCGGTAACAGTACAAGTATAATGGGTGTTAGTGGTATGGGTACAACTTTTTACCAAACCATTAATATATCAGACTTAGAAATAGATAGAGGTGGTAGAACAAACTACACTATTAAAGTAAATAAGTCAGATGCTCAAGATAGAATTTACATGCATATTACTGGTAAAGATGGTAATACGCAAAAGTTTGCAGGAACAGATATACTTTCTGAAACAGGTGTAACAACAGGTTATCAAGAATATTCAGGAGGTTTTGATTTTTCTGGAGGACTAACAACATTGATTGTTGAAGTTGGTGGAAGAGATATTAATCTTTCAGTTGGTCCAATGTTTGATGATGTTTCTATTAATGTATTATACAATGTAGTTAATACAATAGTAACACAAACAATAACTTCAGTTGAAATGTTTCTTGCTTTGAATACTGATGCTTCAGAAGAAATAATAGAAGTTGTTGAAACTATATTTGATAATAATGATGTAGTAGATGATACTGGTGATTTTAATTTCGAACCAATAGATGAACAACAAGAAGAAATTAATTTTGAAACAGTTGAAATGGAAATGGAATTAGAAATGGATTTTGCCATGGACATTGAGATGGATATAGAAATGGATTTACCTATGCCTTCAACTGATATGGATGAACAACCAATAGAAATACAAGTAGCAGAATTAGAACAAGAATTTGAAATGGAGATGGAGTTAACTAATGAACCAGAAAATGTATCGACAGATGTTGAAACAAAGACATTGGAAAATGAAGTCAAGACAGAAGAAACAGAAGTCGAAACAGAAGTAGAGACTAAAACTGAATCTGAAAAATTACAAGAAGATTTAGAACCAATAGATGAAGTGGAAGAGACTCAAGAGGAGGTAACTGAAACTAATGAAAAAGAAAAAACAGAAGAACCAAAAGAAAAAATTAAAGAAGAAGTCAAAGAAAAAGAAGAAGTTAAAAAAGAAGAAGTAAAAAAAGTAGTAGCTAAAAAAGAAGCAAAAGAAAAAGCTGCAAATAAGATTGTTAAGAAGATGGGCGACAAAGGTAGATATGATTCTAACAATCAACTTAAAACTTTAATGGTAATGCAAGTACTAGGAAATACAAAAGATTTTTTTAGTACTCAACAAAATCTTCCAGATATAGAAGGATTTTTTACAGACGCAACATTACCAGATGGTACTATTACAACAAATAATATTGCCCAGTACTTTTTATTTGGTGGTAGTAATAGTGTTCATAGTTCATTAGTTGACAGTCAATATAAATAATGGCTAAAGCTAAAGGACTTTGGAATAAAGTTGCACATGAACCAGTTTTTCATAAAACATCTATCGGGAGAAATCCTAGTAAATGTAAAATGAATAAATCTAAAAGAAGAAGTTTTAAAAAATATCGAGGACAGGGAAAATAATGGCACAATTAGAATTTGCAGGAATGAAATTTACTGGTGGAAAAATGGCAATGGTTATTACATTAGTAACTTCACTTATTGGTGGACTTTGGGGTGGCTTTGAAGTGTATAAAGATTACATGGATATGAAAGCTAAAATTCAAAACTATACTGCACCAGACTTAAGTGGCATAGATAAAAGAATTGCTGTTCTTGAAAATGAATTGAGTTTTGTTGGTGACTTAAAGAATGATTTAAAAACAGATGTTAGAAGAATTGAATCAATTGTTAATGATGTAGAACAAAGAGTTAAAGAAGACTCAAGAGCAAATCAAAAAGATTTGACTGAAACAATAAAGGAAATTAAATCAGATATGGAACAGTTAGAAGAAAAAGTAATTAAACAAATTCAGATAGCTTTAGAAAATCCACTATCTAATATGAAATAGGAATGACATGCAAATAGACCTTAAATATTTTTTATCTTACGCACCTTTAATCCTAGCAATAGGAATTACTTGGGGTGTATTTACTGCTAGACTAGATGCTGTTGCAGCAAAAGTAGATGCAATACATGCTATGCAACAAGACATAGCAGTAATAAAAGCAAAGGTAGTTTGGATGGAAGAATACTTAGTTAAAAATGGAAAGAATAAATAATGGCAACTAGAGATTTTAAAAATTTACCAAAGGCAGCACAACCGGGACAAGCAACAGATATCGGTAAAAGAAATCAAGATATAGATAAGTATCTTGCGGACCAAATTGAAAAACCAGAAGTTGCAGATGCAGCAAAACAAACTTATACACAACAACAAATACAACAAAACGAATTATTAAGTGGTACAACTCAAGCTACTCCTACTACTGTAGGTCAAGCAAGTTTAACTGCTCCAACTATTACAGGTGCTAGTCCAGTAAGTGCAACAACTATTGGACAACCAACAAGTTTAACTGCAGGTCAAATGACTGGTGTTCAAGGTACTGCACAAACTGGTACAGCAGCAACAGGAACTGTAGGAACTCAAGCACAAGTAACTGCAGCACAAGGTAGTTTATCTTCTGGTGCAACAGTAGCAGGTCAAACAGCTACACCAACTAGTCAAGCAATTGCTCAAGCTGCACAAGGTACATTATCATCTGGTGCTTTAGCAAATTCTATTACAGGAACTGCGGCAACAGTAACAGCACAAGTTCAAAGTTTGCCGGGAAGTATTCAAGCAGCAGTTGGAAATAATCCTGCACAAGTTACTAAAGCTATTGTTAATCAACCTACAGCAGTTAATGCACAGGTTGCAGCTTTACCTACAACAACTTTAGTATCAGCACAATTACAAACTTTATTAGATGGAATAGAAAAAGGTACAGTACCTACATGGGCAAGAAGTGCTGTTGATAGAGTTGATGCACAATTAGCACAAAGAGGAATGAGTCGTTCTTCTGTTGGAAGAGATGCATTAATTAATTCTATTATACAATCAGCTATTCCAATAGCACAATCAAATGCTACTATGTTGCAACAAACTGCAATGGCTAATTTAAATAATCAGCAACAAGCAGAAGTATTAAGTAAGCAACAACAGTTTCAAGCACAATTAACTAATGCAGAGAATGCACAAAAAGCTAATCTAGCAGACGCAGCAAATGCTCAACAAATGGGAATGGCTAATTTAGCTAATGCACAACAAGCAGTAATGGCAACAGCTAATCAACAACAACAAGTTAGATTAAGTAATCTTGCTAATTTACAATCAACTGCTATGACAAATGCTCAACTAACACAGCAAATGACATTAGCAGGAATGAACAATCAGCAATCAGTAGCACTAGCAAATGCTCAACAGGTTGCAGGAATGGATGTTCTTAATTTAAATAATTCACAACAAGCTGTAATATCGAATTCAAATTTATTTAGAACTTTTGAACAACAAAATTTAAGTAATACACAACAATCAACTTTAGCTAATGCAGCAAAATTAGCAGCACTTGATATGGCTAACTTAAATAATAATCAACAAGCACAAGTTCTTAATGCTCAGTCATTTTTAAATATGGATATGACTAACTTAAGTAATAGTCAACAAATGTCAGTTGTTAATGCACAACAAAAACAACAAGCTATGTTATCTAATCAAGCAGCAAGTAATGCAGCAGCACAATTTAATGCAACAAGTACAAACCAAACTAATCAGTTTATGTCTAGCTTGGCTAATACAGTTAATCAAAGTAATGCACAAAGAAATGATGCAATGAGTCAGTTCAATGCAACTGAAGCAAATAGAGTTTCACAAATAAATGCAGGTAATCAATTAGAAGCTGATAGATTAGAAGAACAATTGAATACACAAATAGACCAATACAATGCAAACTTAGGATTTCAAAGAGACCAGTTTAATACACAAAATGCAATAGCAATTGAACAGTCTAATGTACAATGGAGAAGACAAACTAATACTGCAAATACAGCAGGACAAAATTCTGTTAATCAAGCAAATGCAATGAACGCATTTAATTTAAGTAATCAAGGTTTATCGTTCCTTTGGCAAGAAATGAGAGATGCAGCTAAATGGGAACATGAAGCATCAGAGAATGATGAAGATAGAGCAAGTGTATTAGCACAAGCAGCACTTGGTAATGAAGCAGCTTCTGATGCAGTTAAAGCTGACAACCTAAAAACTTTAGGTAAGTGGGCAATAGACATATGGAAAACTATTAGGTAACTATGAATGATGTGCAGTCTGCATTGCACTTAATTTTAAAAGCAGACAATTATAAAAATATGTTTAAAGGTAATGTTGGACATGCTTTAGATTATATTTTACCTGCAATTAAGTTAGGTCAATATCGAGTCTTTAGAAGAGGTGAGTATCCTTTTGCTTATACAAGTTGGGCTTACATGAATGAAGAATCGGCAGATAAATTTAAGAAAACAGGAATTATAGAAAATGATTCTTGGTGGAACAATGGTAATCAAGTATGGCATATAGATACTGTTGTTGAAAAAGGATTTGATGTTCTTCCAATACATAGATGGACATCACATAATATCGCAGAATTAAAAGGCGATAAAACAAAAATCAATTGGATAAGAATTGGTTTTAAAAATAATAATTTTTATATTAAAAAACAAGGACACGCAATAGCAAGGAGTGAAAAAGAATGGGTGCAATAAGTAGAGTATTTAAAAGTGCAACTAAAGCAGTTAAAAAAGTAACCAGAGGTGTTACCAAAGCAGCTAAAAGAATTGGTAAAGGTATAGCTAAAATTGGTAAAAATGTTTGGAATGGAATTAAAGATTTAGGTGGTAAAGCTTTTGAATTATATGGAAAAATAAGTGGTAAGCTTGGACCTATCGGTATGATAGGATTGTCTATGGCTATGCCTTATCTTATGCCCGGATTTACTAGTTCCGCAGGTGGATTATGGACTAAGTTTGGTGCTAAGATGGGAGTAAAAGGTGGATTAACTGGATGGGCTAATGCATCAACAAATCCTTTTCTTAAAACAATTGGAACAGTAGGACAAAAAATTTATACAGGTACAAACTTTATTAAAGGTACAGCTCAAGGTATATCACAAACTATTGGTGCAACATTTAAAGGTTTTGCAGGAGAAGGCGGAAGTATTGCAAAAGGATTTAGTAATTTATATAAAGGTACTGCAGAAGTATTAACAGGTCAAGCAGGTAAAGGAACTATGTGGAGTCAATCTGTTGCAAGTGTAACAATGCCGGGTTGGTCACCGGGAATGGAAGCTGCTATGGGTAAATCTGTTATGATGCCAATGATTAATCCTAATACAATTACACAAACAGGTGGTATAGCTCTTGGTAATTTAAATGTAGCAAATAAATTTGTATATGAAGCTACTTCAAAAGCTATGGCAAACGCAGGAGTATTTGAAGGTTGGAAAGGAGATACATCTAAGTATCTTAATACATTAAGAGAAGCAGGATTAGATGATAGAACTGCTTATGAATACTTAAGAAAGAATGGTGTTGATGGTATTGGTGGTCTTGATAAAAGTTTATCAGCAGACTTTAAATGGGCAGGACATCCGGTTAGTGGCGGATATGAATTTACTGGTGATAATTTAAGAAATACTTTTGACGCAGCAAATCATAATTTTGCTATGAAGATTACAAAACCTACAGTTGAAGGTGATGTGTTTATGAGAAATGATTCATTATTAAATTCTAAGACTGGACATTCTAAATCAAATAAACTTAAAGATGCAGCTTTAGACTATGCTTTAACTAATGGACAAAATAATGATGTAGCAGGATTAGAGATTGCAAATTCAATTCAAGCTGCTGAAGCAAATAAAACTAATGCAGCATGGACTGGAACTTCTATGTCTTATGCAGGTGGTACATTACTTAATGAAGCACAAAGAAAATATTTTGCTAATTTAAATATGGATATAAAACCAGTATAGGAGTATGACACTTAAGATTTCTGAAGAAGCTAAAGTACAAATGCCAATGAAGACAGTAGTGTCTTTAATTTGTATGGTAGCAATTGGAACATGGGCATACTTCGGTATTAATGAGCAGCTTAATAAACATAGTACGCAATTAGAATTATTTCAAAAAGATTTAGAAGCTAACTCTGAATTTAGAATCAAATACCCTCGGGGTGAATTAGGTCAGTCAAGTGGGGAAGCGGAACTTTTCATGCTTGTGGAACATATGAGTGGTTTATTAGAAGACATTGAATTAGAAATTAAAAATATGAGAAACAATGCAGTTAACATAGAGTTTCTAAAAGATAGAACAGAAAAGTTAACTGAAGATGTAGAAAAATTAATTAGAAATGGAAATGGTACACACTAATGATTGAAGTTGTTTTTGCTTTACTACTTATTGTAGATAACCAAATTATAGAACACAGAATTCAAGACAGCTTAAGCCAATGTCTTAAAGCAAAAAGATATGCTATGAAGGATAAGAGTCCTTCAGATAGAGTTGTCTTTCAATGTTTAAAATCAAAAGCAAACATTGAAATATACATGGGTGAAAAGAAAATAACTTCTTTAATATTGGATTGATATGTGTAGAAATTGTGGACATGATTGTCATTGCGGTTCAGCTTGTAAGCAAACACATAAAGATGGTGATGGTAAAGATATTACAATTGAATGTTGCAAAGAATGTAACTGCAAACATAGTGAAATTAAAAAAGACATAGGAGAATAATGGATAAAGAACAAGTAAATAAATTTGAACAGGCAGGGAGAAATCCTTTTGATGCACCTATTCCGGGTGAAGGATTAACTCAAAGCCCCGAGCAAAAATTTCCTTGGGAGCAACCTCCACAAATGACTCAAGTGGATGATGCCATCAAAGAAGTTTTTATTAATATTACTGAAAAAAATACTCTTGTTGAACTATTAAATTTATTAAATAATGGACAACCAGTTGATGAAATTGCTCAGATAATTGCTCATAGAGGAGTAACAGAAGGTAAGTTTAATCCAGATTTAATGTTGTTATTATTAGAACCTCTTATGTATTTAATCATAGCAATAGCAGAAGAATATGAAATAGACCCAGTTATCTATGAAGGAATGGATAATGATATAGCAGGTGAAGAAGATGTTAATAAAGCAATCTCTGCTAAAAAAGTAAAAGAAATTAGAAAAGATAGTGTACCTTCTTCTATACTTGCAAGAGTAAAAGATTTACCTTCAGAAGAAGAATTAGGAATGGAGGAATAATATGGCTATAAGTTGGGGAGATGTATTGTCAGTTGGTGCAGGAATGGCACAACGAGATAGTGAGTATAGAGATGCTGCTATGGGACATGCACTAGAAGAATTTAAAGAAAATAAAGCACTTGTTAGAGACTTAGCTAAAACAAGATATGCTAGAGATTTAAAAAAATATGATGAAGAGTTTGCTAAAGCAGAAGCTTTAAAATCTGTTTATGCTAATGCAGCAAATCAAAATATGGATACTGCAGCTAAAATGATTGCACAGGCAGAAAATCCTACATTATTTAAAACACTTGCTACTTTAGATGATGGGTCTCTTTCTTCATATATTAATTCTTATAAAGATAATTTTACTAAGAATTATAAAAAAGGTGATGATGGTGAGTTTGTACTAGATGATAAAGGTGAAAAAATATTAGAGAGCTTTACTTTTAATAGAAAAGACTTTACATTAAACGAACCTAAACAAGATGAATATTTCTTAGGTAATGAGTATTGGACTAAGAAAAGAAAAGACATAGATAAAACTGTTTCGAGTCCTTTAGGTGATGAGATACTTAAACTTTTAGGTAAAGAGAAAAAAGAAATAGATGCTACTAGTTATAT
>VTLG01012765.1_pt1 | contig 51588 bp, 63 predicted proteins | sample 4694571 | NCBI WGS metagenome assembly VTLG01 (sample SAMN12604809, study PRJNA352737) | marine metagenome | biome: ENVO:00000447; feature: ENVO:00000209|ENVO:00000569|ENVO:01000036; material: ENVO:00002151; isolation source: viral sequences binned using virsorter ... | reverse complement strand
CCATTCTATTCTCCTATTTTTGTTACCAATGAAGGTGAAACTCTCCACCTATGCCAATTTCTTCCTTCTTCTTTAATACCTAAAGATTTAGTATTGATTTTATAAACTTCTCCTGTAACTTCTCTTCTGTCAATTCCTCTTCCAGAAATCCATGATACTTTATCTCCAACTCTAAATTCTCCCAAAGAATCTGAATTTAAGAAATTTCTTCTATCGTTTACTGCTCTAATTACTTCATTTAAGTCTTCAAATTCTAACTTATGTACATCATCTATTATCTTTTTTATCATTTTTTCTCCCTATTAAAAAGTTTTTAACGTTATTAAGATTATTAAATATATGTTCACTAGGAGTATTTAATTCTTCCCAATGATTTTTTTCAACTTGCCAATACATATCTATTATGTATTCTAAGTCATCTTCTATGCTATTGTATTTCATATTTTCTCCTATTTATGTATTAAAGGAAGCTTTCAATGCAACTACTAGCCTAGGTCTAAAGCTCGAAGTAGCGCCATACAGGTTCTCTTAGAGTTCGGCTGCAGCGACTCCGTGACTGACATTACTTACTTCCTTTAATCTCATCCGACAAGATATCACAATACTTTCACTATTCAGTTACTTTTTGTTTTGCTTATCTTATTTACTACAAGCTTTTTTTTCATTTAATAGTAGTGCTTACATAAGGTGATACCGATGCTGTTAATCACGTTACCTATAGGTTCGGTTCATTTGTAAGTTCCTGGAATAAACTTAGTGTAACTTCTCAGGACTGCTACTAAACTAGTTACATACTTGTAATTAATGTATGAGAGTATAACCTACTCGAATTACCGCGGTTAGACTTTCGATGATAGCTGCTTACCAAGTTCATGGGCTTTCTATCTTTATTATACTCTCAATTCTTTGGGGCGAACCATCTGTTACTTTTGAGCCTGTTAAGTGGTCAGCCATGTCGTCCCCCGTGGATAGTGAGTATAACTACTGTTATTATTGAGGCGCAAGGTAATCATCCTGCTATACTCTCCACATTATCCTTGCCCTTACTCGGTGATTTACACTTACGCTACACTTTCAGGTTGGACTAAGTCTTGGCACACTTTTAGAGTAGCTCTGCAGATGCTTTAACTCTACTGAATAGGTGTGCCACCCATTTCTAATTTCAGAGAGATAGTGAATGACGTGATCGATATGGTCACTCGTCTTCCTGCAGGTTACACCCTATCTCTCAATCTAGTGTGTGGTGTAGTAATGAAGGATATGTCCACACATATATATATATATCACTATAATCATTGTACTAGAGAGTTAATTGACTCTGCTATTATTATAGCTTATTACTACTATACCTCCTAAAATACTTTAAACTTCGTCCAAGGATTGCCATCCATGAGGCTAGGTTTCAAGTTATTTTGCTTGATATATATCCTGTTGCAACTGATCCCATAGAATGCAGGCGGAATCTATAGACGTCGTCAATTCCCGTTAAATCAGTCCATCAGTACAACTATTACGCAACGATATCATCATGCGTGAATTTTATTAGAGAGATCAATACTCCTCTTTAATTGAGTAGGTGCACCAATTAGCCGTGGGCCGTAGCTCCGCTTTAAGATATTTAAATCCGTTTAACTAATCTAGTATTAATCTCTCTAAATTCTGAAGGAGAGTGTCATCTGAGTATATGTTATGGGCCACAAGAGTTGAATCGATATGGATACTCCTCTCCTTCATATTTGTTAATTATATATTCTCGACATTATTTTTGTCGGTTCAATAATCCGAGTTGTTTGTTTATTCGGTTTATCTTTTTTTCTAGTTGCTCTTTTTTTAGTATTAAACGATAATCTACTAATGCTTGAGACGGTATTATTACTTCTTTCATGCTTTCCTCCTGATTTTTTCTTATAACATTCTACACAATATGGATCATCTCCAAATTTTAATACTGCTGTTTTACCACAATTGCTACATTTCATTATTTAACCTTTCTTCTAAATTATTGATTTTGTCTAATAATTTAAAATGCCAGTATTCTGCTTCAATAATTCTATTATTAAGTATACATATTGCATTATACATTAATATTTCATTATCATGTGACAATGGATAAAATTCATCTAAAGTTCTTTTTGGTGTCAAACAATGACTATTAACTATAGGATGATCAAAATCACGTCTTGCTCCTTGAAAAGATATTAAATCTAAATCACTATTTACTCTATCATTATATTGCTTTATAAAGTTTCTAACATAACTAGAGGCTTTAAGCTCTAACTTACTATTAAAATTCATTTTATACTTTTCACTCATTTTCTCTCCTTTTTATGTAAAATATAACCCATTGCATTACATTCTTCACAATCTTTCCAATCAAATGTATATTTTTGTGCTGTTTTAATCCTTTTCATTAATTGTTTTTTAGACACTACATAAGGAAAAGAATAGTCTGCCATATTGTCACCAAGTTTATCTAATAATTCATAACCATTATCTTTTTCTTTTGGAACTCTAGAGCCTTTTCTCATTCCATGATTTGCACCATATAATGCACTTTCTCCAAATATGATGCTAAATATTTCTCTTCTATCATCAACTATAGAAGCATAATACATATTTTCAACAGTTACTCCTTTTGTAAACTTTATATCTTCAAATCTTTTTATATCTTTTAAACTTTGCATTTAATTTCTACCTTTCTTTTATTTAAGATGATTAATCGCTTCTCTTAATATCAAAAAAATAACAGGCAAGGCTAGCTCCAACCAACCTCACCTGTTATAGATCATGTCTTAAACTTACCCTTTGACTATGACAAACGTTACTAATGCTAGTAATGATACTAGATTAACTGCATTTATTATAATCATATGGTTTAAAAGTCTATTGTTTTCTTTCCCATAATAATTACAAGATTTAAGAAGTTTATTTTTAGTATTAGCTTCTCTTTTAATTGCTGTGTCCATAACTCTCCTTTTTAAATTAAAATTTATATAGAACTGAGATTACATTCTATTCGCAGACCCCTACGATACATTCCGCATCTTCTTCCCAGAAGAATTGGTTTTTCGTTTATCCACATAATTTTAGTTATGTAGGCTGCACTCGCAGTAATTATAGTTTTACCAATCTATACATATAAGTTTTTCAGCATCTTACGTTCGGTCAGACAGAATCTTTCGATCCCAATAAGCCATTCAGAGTACTAAATACATCAACTTTGGGAGTTAAATGTACGTCCTATTACATAAATATGCAGGACCTTAGCGAGTTGTCATATTGCAATTACTTGCAAATCATCACTTATATGCCTTAAGTAATTTCCCTATTATATTGTTTGTTATATTATAGTCGTTGCACTAAGTTCCTTAAGGGAGAAGCTTGCCACCTTGTTAGATAGTAAATACTTCACTTAGCACTTCAATGAAAACTGGTTATTTTCACTAAGGTATTTCTGGTTTTGCCCTACTATCACTAGAGGATTAACCATTATACTGGAATACAGCCTTACTTACCATAAGTTTAGCTTATTATTCCTACTCCTTATTCTATTGTATGTTACCATACTCAAGAGTAATACTGTATACTCTATACCAACTCTCATGCCCTGAGATTTGATACGTAGAAGCTTGTATCTATGAACCACAAAATTTGTCGAAACTCATTTGTGGCGCAATAACAGTAGTTATTTCTCTTGTTATCACTTTATTAGTATTTTATTCTTTTGTTTAACGTGCGATATGATACTACCACACAAAATTTCAAACTACATCAATTGTCTCCTTTTCTCACTGACATTAAAAATGTTTCGGATATTAAATCCTCATCAGAGTGAGTTCATAGCCAATTGTTAGGCAGATTTAAAGACTATTTTACATCTTACCCAGGTCTCATGGATGACTCTTATTAGAGAACTTAATAGATACATATTTACTGATTTACTCTATTAAGTATTATATAATTATAAGTCCATATTATACTTATCTATCGTATTACTTTTAGATCTATAATCATCATCATCTATATTTCCGCACTTATGTGCAAATTCATAATACAATGAAGGACCAAGCGTTGTATAAACATCTGCATTCATTTCTTTGCATTCTATTTCACGCTTTACATCTTCATTGTCTAAAAACTGTACTACTTCTAACTGTTGTTTGTTTTCTTTCCTATCAGCCATTTTTCTCCAATCTATTTTTTAATTCTATCATCTATTTCTAAAGAAGCATTAATTCTATTTAAAGAACAATTTTTCTCTAACTTAGATAATCTAATATTTAGTTGTCTTAGTATCTTATCAGTTTCTACATGATATGGAACAAGTATATCACCTAATTTCTTATCTCTATCTTGTAGATCTGTTATGCCTAACCATTTTTGAATTAATTTTTTCATAATATCCTTTCAATGTTACAACACATGTAATTAAATTAACATAAACACATCAAAAAAAAACAGGGTAGAATAATATATATTAATAGTATTTTGTAACACGTCCCGTTGACGCCATAAACTAGCAACATCTAGTTTAAGAAAATATTGTTGTCTATTAATCATTATTCCACCCCATTTTAGTTCTATGTATGTTGTGCTTATATTGTAAGCCTAAGCACCAGGCTTTCTTATGCTAATCTTTATTAAGACAGTTCTGTGATTTGCACACAAAATATAATAGTTATACGTATCCTTGGCTATTATCTAGAGTCTAGATCTCATGTTGATAATTAACTGTAATACTAAGCGCTATTGCTATTATAGGGACTACTAGTCTATCTTAATAAATTACATCTATGCTTTTATAGTGTTTTGCTTCACATTACTTGAATCAAAAAAAAACAGGGCAATAGTATCATAACATATTACCCTGTTCTCGGCTATTGGGTAGAACAACAAAGTTTAACGTAAACGAAAGGCATTCGTCTAATCTATAACTACCTCATAACCCTTATCTATCCAACATTGTGCAAATCCTGAAATATACTGAGTCATGTAATATTCGTGACCTTTTTTAATCTTGAATACTTTACATTGCTCATTATCATTTAGCGAGTAAAACACCTTAATTTTGCTAATATAACGTTGTTCTTTAGCCATAGTATTGACACTCCTGTGTAGTATAAGTTGGTTATATATATCATAAGAACACAAAGAAGATAAATAAAAAAAAAAGAGTGTACATGCGTAAACACATACACTCAATTTATTACTCATAAGCCTTTAATATACCATCAATATCTTTTACTTCTTCAGAACCTTTACCATGTTTAGCAGCAGCTAGAGTTCTCATTTCACCTAATGATACTAGAAAGTCAGCTCTAATTTTACTTTTACCTGGAATGGATCGTTTTAATGTTTTACTATATGATGACCATCCTGGATCTGCTTCTTTCCAATTAGATAGAAATTCATTGAATAAAGCATTTACTTCTTTTGCTATGTCTATTGACAATTTAATCATTTATTCTCCTTGGTTAATTTACATCAATTAAAATCAAATAATATAAATCAAAAATAACTAATTTTGTAATATCAAAAACCCCACGATAGGGGGGTACTCATTGTATAAAGACCACACACTAAAATCCTATAATTTTTGAAAGTTGCTATAAATAGTTGTTGCATTGCATTTTTTTAATAATTATATTTACAAATCGGTAGTTGATTAATTTTGACTATCACCCTGAAAGTACACTTGCAATAGTTCTGCTTTAAGGGTCAGAAGTTGGGTTGCTCTCCATATAGGATCAAGAGTTTGTCCCCAATAACCGATAAAAATTACCTTAATATAAATCAGAGTATGGGAGAAATAACTGGCTCCGAGGAAATTTAAGGTTAAATCTTTTTTTTCTCAGGGGATAGCTACATTCGAAAGGCATATATATGGCAAAGAAAAAGTATAATTTAAAGATAGTATACAATATTGATACCGATGAGATAACAGAATTGAAAGAAGAATTTAGTGATCTTGATAGCATAAATTTTGAGATAGATGGAAGAATTATTAAAGTACCTCAAGAGCTGCAAGATATAATTGAAGAAATCCATGATGACACTTTGGGTATTAGTTAACATAACCCAATCCCTTGATGGGATTGGAGATGTATGAGATATTATAAGGTTAATAAAATAGAGCATACAGTATTTGAATCTGCAGAAGAGGTACCTGCGAATATTAAGTACCTTGAGGATTGGAGGGATGGTCACCTAGGTGATTGGGTTTTAGCAGATGACGGTTGTGTTATTCAAATACTACGTAGTGGTAGTATGATGAAAGCTAAAGGCAAAGTAAGAGAAGTACGGTATATAGGAACATGTACTGGTACTTTTATTGTTTCTAAGACTACTAACATGGATACCTCTAAAAGGATCAATATCTATTCTCTAGGTGGGAACATAGAAAGAAATCAAAGAATTCAGGATAGGGAGAAACTATCCACAAAAGAAGAACTATTTGTCCAGTATTTAGCATCTGGAATGGATGAACGTAAGGCGTATCTAAAGGCATTTCCGACAAATGACCCGCACTATGCAGGATTACGTGCTGGACAACTTATTAAAACAACGAGGGTTAAAACAGCTATGAAGGAAGAATTAAAACCTATATTAGATGAAATAGGTATAGATGAGAAGAGTATTTTAAGTTGTATAAATGCAATAGCCTTGTCTTCTGAAAAAGATGAAACAAGATTAAAAGCATTATTTAAATTGGCGGATATAATGGATCTTGAGGATAAAAATAAGACACAAGTGACGCAGCTCACAGGTGCAGTATTCCAAGGGTTCAGTGAAGATAAAATCAAAGAGGCTGAAAGGCCTAAGGAGTTAAAGTGAACGAAGAACCAAAAAGTAAATTTAGTAGAAGTGGAATTTATTATTCCTCTATAAAGCCTCAAGGAGTACCTGATACTTTAAAATGGGAACCTCAGGTTTATGAGGTGTTTAAAAAAGCTAGAAGAGGTTTAGTTCTTGAAGATGGTAGAAGAGTTATAAACAGAAAAGCTGCTAAACAAGCCCAAGATATATTAGTAAGAATGGGATACTTAGAGCCTATGCATGCTGATTCAGATCTAAACAGAGAAACTCAGGGTGCTATGAAAAGATGGGAATATAATTTTAGTAAAGAAGCTGGAAAGCACGATGGAAACATAGGAGATTTTACTCCAGAAAAAGTATGGAATTTTATAAAAGATAAGCTATGGTTCAGCGAAGACGATATAAACAAAAGATGAGCGCACAAAGTTATTTAGACATGTGGCTTTCTGAGCAAATACCTATTGAAGATTGGTTAAAGATTTTAGATACTAATCCAAAGGTAGAAAGCCTGTATAAAAAACATATTGAGTCTAATGCTAAAGGCGTAGCAATAGAAAAAGCTGTATATAACGATTTATTAAAAAAGGAAATTAACAAATGAGTGCTAAAAATAAAAAACTTTCTGCAAAACAAAAGGAAAGAATACTATATGAATTGCAAAGAATGCAAACAAAAGACCGAGAAAGTTGGAAGCCTACAAAGCCTAGAGGGCCTTCAAAAGATTATTTTGAAAAGAAAAGAAAAGAAGCAAGAGAACATCTTAAAAAGAGACAAAGAGAACTTGCAACGTACGAAACTAATTTAAAATTAAAAGAAAACTGGAAACACCTAAAAAGGAGAAAAAAATAAAATGGCATTGAAGAAAATAAAGAAAAGGATTAAAAAAACTATAAGTAAAATGAAAGCTAAAGCTGGCATTAGAAAAGCTAAAAGATCGGCTATAAGATCAGCTAGAAAAACTTACAGAGCATCCAAAAAAAGTGCAAAGAATTTAACTTATTCAAAAAGAAGTGTAGCAAAAGATAAAGCCAGAGCTATAAAAAATCAGTCAGTTAAAAAAGCAAAATCAAGTGCTAAAAAAGCAAAATCAATGCTTAAACAAATGACAACAAGCCCAGCAACAAAAGCTAGAAAAGCAAGAAAAGTATTAAATAAAAAAATTAGACAGCAGAATAAAGAACTACGTAAGAAAAAAAGAGCTACTATTAAGTCTATTAGAAAAGGCCCAGGCATACTTCGTGGAGGTAAATTTAGGACTAAAATGAAGTTAAAAAAACAAGCTAGAAAAACTTATAGAGTTAATAAAATAAAGAGAGTTAAAAAGAAAAAATAACAACCCATTCACGGACAGCCAGTCCTTAGGGTAGGAGGTAAATATGGCACAAAAAGGATTGCACGAATATACAGTGCAAGAAGCTGAAAATGCTAAATTAGGACAAGCAGGTTATGTTTATGGTTCTGCAAGTGCAGTAACAGGAACTGAATATATTGCTATAACTGCATTATCTGCAGCACAGATAGACACAACATCAAATGACACTGCAGTATATCCAACATTAACTAATGTAACTATACCAGTAGGAACTACTATATATGGAAGATGGACGAGTGTTAATCTTGATAGTGGAACAATTATAGTATATAAAGGTTAATTTATGAGTAAACAGCATACCTTACATGAATATTCTACTCAAGAAGCAAAGAATTTAAAGTTAGGACAAGGAGGATACGTTGTTTTAAAAAACACTACAGATGCAGGTTATGTACATTCTGATATAGGTCATTATATAGCTTTTACAGTCCTTACAGATAATTGTACTGTAGTTAGCAGTCAACTTCATTCCCCTGAAATTGATGGAGCAGTTATTACTGCTGATTATCCTAAAGGTATTACTGTTCATGGTGCTTGGGAAAGAATTAGTATACAAAAAATTTCATCTAGTGGAGATGATTTGCAAATTATATTATATAAAGGGTAGTAAGGAGAATTAAATGTTTGGAAAAGGAAAAAACATTTTAAAAGGCGGGCCAAGACCCGATTATACTGAAGGCATGGGAATGCAAAAACCAACAGCTATGGGAATGTTTGGTCATAAAATGAGCGGTTTTTTTACTAGTCCAGGATTTAAAAAAGTAGGAAAATTTGGACTATTAGCTCTTTTAGCTGGAGCAATACACAAGAATAAAGATTAGTAGTAAATTGTTTTTTGAAATAGTTATTGTAAATAATAGTTAGATTGATTAATCTATATTATTAAATTTGGAGATATTTTGTCCAATATAAACTTAAATGACGTAAATAAAGCAGAAGAAGATTTAAGATTAGCACATACTGACTTAATAGCTTTCGGTAAGTTATTTTTACCAGAAGATTTTATGAGATCTGAAACTCCTTTCTTTCATTATGAAGTAGCAGATTCTTTATCAAATTTAGATGAAAGACAATTAGGAGTTATTCTTCCTAGGGGTCATGGAAAAACAGTTTTAACTAAGTGTAATATTTTACATGATTTTGTTTTTGCTAAAGATGATCCTTTGTTTTATGGTTGGGTTGCTGCATCTTCTAAAATATCAGTTCCTAATTTAGATTATATAAAATATCACATAGAGTTTAATGATAGAGTTAAATATTATTTTGGTGATTTAAAAGGAAGGAAATGGACAGAAGATGACATCGAACTTAAAAATGGTTGTAAACTTATTTCTAAGTCTAATTTGTCTGGTATTCGTGGTGGTGCTAAGTTGCATAAGCGTTATGATCTCATCGTTCTTGATGACTTCGAAGACGAAAACAATACAATCACTGCCGAATCGAGATCCAAAATTAGTAACCTTGTCACAGCTGTGGTATTCCCAGCATTGGAGCCAAAGACAGGAAGGCTTAGAATAAACGGAACGCCAGTACATTATGATTCTTTTATACAAAAGATACTAGTTGGGCATGAACAAGCTAAGAAACAAAAAGAAGATTATAGTTGGAAAGTAATAACATATAAAGCTATACAAGAAGATGGAACACCTTTATGGCCTTCATGGTTCGGTCACAAGGAAATGGAGAGAAAGAAAAAGTTTTACCAAGATTCTGGAACTCCTCAAAAGTTTTATCAAGAATATATGATGGAAGTTCAAAGTGAAGAAGATTCTATCTTTACTAGAGATCATATAAAATATTGGGAAGGCAACTTTAATAAAGATGAAGAGTCAGGATTATGTTTTGTTGTGCCAGAAAATGATAATCCTAAACCTTGTAAGGTGTTTGTAGGTGTTGATCCTGCAACTGATTCTGCAAGACGTAACTCAGATTTTAGTGTTATAATTGCTGTTGCTGTAACTCAAGATAACAATCTATATGTTTTAGATTATATAAGAAATAGAACCTTACCTGTGTTGGGGGTTCCAGGTTCAGGGCAAAAAGGTATAGTAGATCATTTGTTTGATTATGCAAAAATCTACAAACCAACATTATTTACAATAGAAGACACTACAATGTCTAAACCTATCTTCCAAGCATTAAGAGCTGAAATGCAAAGAAGAAATGAATTTACAGTTCCTTTCAAAGAAGAAAAGCCAGGAACTAGAATGAGTAAAAGAGACAGGATACAAGAAATATTAGCTCAAAGATTTACTGTAGGTCAAGTGCATATAAAGAAAACACAATATGATTTACATAGAGAAATAATAACATTCGGGCCTAGAATGGCCCATGATGATACAATAGATGCTTTAGCATATGCTTGCAAGTATGCACATCCTCCACAAGGGATGAAAGAGTCTAAGGGTAGATGGAGTAAGAATAGACCAAGAGCAAAATCTTGGGTAACAGCATAAGGAAACTAAGATGCCTAAATTTGGAAAAAAAAGTAAAATGAATCTTTTGACTTGCGACTATAGGTTGCAAAAAGTTTTAAACGAAGTAATCAAATATGTTGATTGCAGTGTCATAGAAGGACATAGAAGTGAGGAGAGACAAAATGAACTTTATAAAGATGGTAAAACAAAAGTTAGATACCCAAATGGTCGTCATAATGCTGATCCAAGTAGGGCTGTGGATGTGGTACCTTATCCTGTCGATTGGAATGATCGTGAGCGTTTTCATTTGTTTGCAGGTTTCGTATTAGGTATTGCAAGATCAATGAATATAAAACTAAGGTGGGGCGGAGATTGGAATATGAATTTTGAAGTAGATGATAATAAATTTGACGACTTCCCACATTTTGAACTGAGGGAGAAATAGAATGTCAATAGAAAGAGATTTAATAAACCAAATGCTTGGAAAAGAAAACTTAGTCTACGATGACTTAGGTAATCTAGTTTCTGAAGAAGAAATGTTTGGGAAAAAAAGAAGGTACAGCGATGAATTAGATGCAGAATATACACAAGCAGAACAAATAGAATATGACAGAATGCTGAAATTAAGAAAATTGCAGGACACAGAAAGATTACTAGGTCAGCCAGATTACACAGGAGCTTCTGCAGAGCAATACACAGAACAATTTACAGATAGACCGTCAGATGCTGGAAGTATAGAAGAAGCGCAATCAGAAGGAGGTATGTTAAGTAGTGTTATAGGGCAATTCCTTCCTCCTGTTGATATAGCAAATGCTATAATAGCTGCTAGCGAAAATAAATGGACTCATGCTATTGTAACAGCTGCAGGTTTTGGCGCAGGACTTAAATATGGAAGACAAGGTTTAGCTATGTTAAGAGATAAATTGGCAGATATTGCAGACTTAGCGCAAAAAGGAAGCAAGGCAGCAGAAAGGCAATTAGATAAAATTAGAAAGGCTTTAGACACATATCCAGAAGCTACTGGCGCAGATAACATTACTAATCCTTCTATAGGTTGGGAAAAGAAAATGGAACCTTTGTTAAATGTTTTGGAAAAAGATTTAGATGCTATTCAAAATGTGCCTAAAAACCTAGACAAAATAGCAAAAAGAACAGATGCAATAGACAGTGAAGCTTTTAGCATGGTTAAAGGACTTAGTAAGGATAGTCAAGTAAAAAATGTATCTTCTCAATTTAAAAATATGTCTAAAGAGTTTGAAAGATCTACTGATAAAATGAAAGATGCACTTGATAGACGAACACCATTTAATTTAGTCTATGACAAATCAAAATTAGCTAAACCTGTTGGGAAAGATAAAACAGCAATTGCAAAAGAACTTGATGACTGGCTAAACACACGAAGTGAAGGGGTTAAAAAATACAACCAAGATGCAGAAGAACTTGGAGGCTGGTTAAACGCTTATTTAAGTAAAGATGCAAAAAAATCAATTGGATTTAGTTTAGACACATATCCTATGCGTGGGAAAGAAGAATTTATGTTTAATAAAAGAAGTCAGATGAGAAATATATCAAGCCCTGAAAATTGGGCAGAAAGAGCAAGAAATGCAGGATGGAAAGAGCAAATAATAGAATCTTTGAATCCTTCAAAATATAAAAATATATTAAAAAAACCTTTAGAAGCAAAAGAAGGAAAAAAACTAACTATGCTTGATAAAGCTATAGGTGGAATGACATTAACAGATGTAATTAATCGTTCAGTAACTGGATATGAAGAGGAATAATGGCTAAATATAAAAAAGCAGATATTATAAGACAATTATACAACCTAGCTAATAATTGGAGCAGGAAGCAATGGGAAAATACTAATCAAAAAGGTTATGATTTTGCCCATGACGAACAATTAACAAGAGAAGAAAGAGAAGCCTTAGAGTCTCAAGGTATGCCTACTTTTACAGTAAATAGAATATTACCTGTAGTAGAAATGCTAAATTTTTATGCTACAGCAAATAATCCTAGATGGCAAGCAGTTGGAGTTGATGGAAGTGATGTAGATTTAGCTGCAGTTATATCTGATTTAACAGATTATGTTTGGCATAATTCTAATGGTAATACTTTATATAATAATGCTATCAATGATTCAGTTACCAAAGGAATGGGTTATATGTTAGTTAGTGTAGATCAAGATGCAGATAATGGAATGGGAGAAGTTATAATACAACAACCTGAACCTTTTGATTTATATGTAGACCCTAAGTCAAGAGATATGCTTTTTAAAGATGCTGCATTTATTATGATAAGAAAAGTTTTACCTAAGGATCATTTAGTAAAATTATTTCCTGACCAAAAAAGAAAAATAATGAACTCAAGTAGTAATGATTCTCAAACTTCATATACTCAAAGAATGCTTGGAGAAGATGATCAAAAGTTATTTCAATTCAATGATATAAACGAACAAATGTCAATGGGAATAACTGCTAAAGGTGAAATGGATCATTTAGTAGAATATTTTGAAGTTTATGAAAAAGTTAAAGTTCCTTATGTTAATTTCTTTTATACTATTCCCCCTAATGAAGAAGAATTAAAAGCCATTCAAGAAGACTGCAAAATGCAAGTAGAAGAAATGGAAAAACAATTAATTGTTGAATTAAAAGAACAAGAAGTTCAAATGGCTCAAGCTGTTCAAAACGGAGAAATGATACAAGAAAGATTTGTTTTAGAAATGCAAAATGCACAAAAAATGATACAGCAACAAATTGAATCTTTTAAAATAGAATGCATGAATAAATTAGAAAATCAAGCCTCTCAAGTTGGTAATGAAATAATTACTGAAAAAGAATTTAATACTTTAATGAAAGATGCTGAATTTGCAGAATCTGTCTTAGAAAGTGTACGATTTTTTAATCCTAGAATAAAACAAACTACTGTTGCTGGAGATAAACTGTTAAACGAAACTATATTGCCTGATACAGTAGTTGATTATCCTGTGATACCTTTTCATTTCAAATGGACAGGAACACCATTTCCTATGAGTGCTGTTGCACCTTTAATAGGCAAACAACAAGAAATAAATAAAGCACATCAAATAATGATACATAATGCTTCTTTAGGAAGTAGTTTAAGATGGATGTATGAAGAAGGTAGTATAGATGCAGAATTATGGGAAAAGTATTCGTCATCTCCAGGTGCTTTATTGCCTGTAAGGCCAGGAGTAGAAAGACCATCTCCTGTTCTTCCTGCCCCATTATCTAATGCTTTTTCTAGTATAGTTCAAATGGGTAAAAATGATATGGAATATTTAGCAGGTATTTATAGCTCTATGATGGGAGATGCAGGTAGTGCTTCTGAAACTTATAGAGGTATGCTTGCTATGGATGAATACGGTACAAGAAGAATTAAACAATGGATGAGTAGTTGTATAGAGCCTGCATTAAAAAAATTAGGAGAAGTTGTTTTACAATTTTGCCAAGCTACATATACAGCTAATAAAAGATTTAGAATAGTACAACCTAGTGCTATTCAAGAAGGTAAAACTCAAGAAATTAATGTCCCAATATATAATGATTTAGGTGAAGCGATTGGAAAATCTATGGATATATCTTCATTAAAATTTGATATAAGAATAGTATCTGGTTCTACTTTACCTGTAAATAGATGGGCATATTTAGAAGAATTAAAATCATTAATGCAAATGGGCGTTATTGATGATGTTGCAGTATTAGCTGAAACTGATATAAGAAACAAAGAAAACATTATAGAAAGAAAATCTTATTATTCTCAATTAGAATCTCAAATAGCTTCTATGGAGGAACAGTTAAAAGACAATGCTGGAACAATTGAAACACTAGAAAGACAACTAGTTCAATCAGGAATTAAAAATAAAGTTATGCAAGCTGATGTTGAAATAAACAAAAAGAAGGAAGAAGTTAAGTCTAGTATGACTGAACAATCCTTAGATGCAGAAGCAAGACTTAAATTGTTGAAAGGTCTAGAAATAGGTAGAGACCAGTTAAATCAACAAAGAGAAAGAGATATTTTAGCTAATACGAAAAAAGACTTGGAAAATAAGTCTGATTCGGAATAGTTTACGCAAGTATATAATGACTAAAAAAAAGGAGAAGTATGGAAAATAGCCAAGGTAACCCTGAAATTGGAATGACAGAAGATTCATTTGAAACAGCTGAAAATTCTAAGGCAGGCTCCGAAGCATTCTTTGATGCTTTAGACAATCAAGTAAACGGTCAAGTTAGAGATAATGACACTGAGGTAACCCAAAATCAACAAGCTCCAGCGCCAAGCGCAGAAGCAATAGATGATGGCTCCAATAATGTGCAAGTGCAGTCCAACGATCGCACGGACTGGGAAAAGCGCTATAAAGATAGTAGCAAAGAGGCGGTCAGGTGGCGAGAAGCGTACAAAGAAGTTGAAAAATTTGTACCTGTTCTTGACGCAATGAAAAAAGATAGTGGACTTGTAGATCATGTTCGAGACTATTTAGTAAATGGTGGCAGACCTGCACAAACTGTTCAAGAGAAACTTAATCTTAAAGAAGATTTTGTTTTCGACCAACATGAAGCAATGACAGACCCTCAATCTGACAGTGCGAAAGTTATGGAAGCGCATGTAGATGGTTTAGTGCAAAATCGTGTAAATGGTATTTTGCAAGATGAACAAAAACGTGCTGCGCAAATTCAACATCAGAAACAAAAATCTGATGAAGAAATCGCATTTAAGCAAAAACATAATATGTCAGACGAGGCTTTTGAAGCTTTTAAAGAAAAAGCTAGCTCGCACATTATGACACTTGATGATATTAACTACATTGTTAATAAAGATCAGGCGGCTGCAAATGTTGCACAGAACACAAAACAGGAAATGCTTAACCAAATGAAAAATGTCAGAAATATGCCTACGTCTGCTTCTGGAGCAAACAGCCAAGGACAATCAAAATCCGTAGATAAAGAGGTTTTTGAACAAATCCTTGGGCTTAACGATAACGTTGATAATCTGTTTGGGTAGACTATAGCAATATTAGTCTATCTAAACTTAACTAAGGAGATAGACAAATGTCTGAAATAAATCAAATAGTTGGAAATTCTTTATATTCCGACCAAGACCATAGCTCCTTAACGGGAACACAATCTGGTATTAATACAGGTGCCTTACGTAGAAAGTATAACTTTGGCGATATGGTGTCTGAATTAGCATTAGCACAAGATCCGTTTTTCCGTTTTGTTAGCATGGTTGCTAAAAAACCTACGGACGATCCTACTTTCAAATTTACTGAAAAGAGATCTTCGTATACAAAAAGATATGCTTACATGGCTGAATTTAGTGAAGCTGGTATTGCTGCACCTGCAACAAACCCAGATAATGCAGATACATCTGCAGCTGCTACAGCTGGTTCAAGCATATATTCGTTCAAGTTTTTTACTGATTATAACTTTGAAGGTAATCTTCAAAATATAAAAGGTCAAACTTGTTCATATTATGATGGTGTAACTGGAACACAGCCTAAATTCTTCATTCCAGGGCAAATTATTAAAATTAATAAAGCGCCTACTGGTGGAGCATTTACTTCATCAACTAACGATGGTTATACACTATGGAAAGTCAACTCTGTTGATTTAGATAGTGCTGCTAACCATGCAATAGTTAATGCTACATGTGTTAAAGGTACATCAGCTGTATTTAGAATGCCTGATGGTGATGATGTTGTTGGTGGCGCTATTGCAGCTAAAGCACAAGAAGACTTAGAACCATTTAAATGTTATGTAGTTGGTACATCATTTGCAGCTGGTTCTGGTTATCCTGAAACATGGGCTGATCAACCATATAGTACTTCTCATGGTCTTACTCAAATCTTTAAAACTTCTGCAGTAATGAATAATTCTGACAGAGCTACTGTTTTAAGATATGAAGGCAATGAGTGGTCTAGAATATGGAAAGAAAAGCTAATCGAACATAAATGGGATATTGAAAATTCTTTATTATTTTCTACTCAACAATCTTCTGTAGGTCAAACTACACAAGGTGCTGTTGATTTCATCTCAACTTATGGTAATACTTTCAGTTTAGCATTAGCTACTAAATCACAAGATTCATTCTTGGATGATTTATCAGCTATGTTAGATCCTAGATATAATAATGCTTCATCAACTGTATTCTTCTGTAATACAGCAGTATACAATTGGTTGCATAAATTATCTGGATATTTTGCTAATAACATTGGTTCAGTACAGCCTTTCGCAGGCGGTACTCCTAACACTACTGCAGGTAACGTAAATACACGTACTGCTGCTAGTGCTGACATGAGCTTAATGGGCAAAAAGAAAGTATTCGGTGTTGATGTTACTACTATATCAACTATCTACGGTGACATGAATGTTGTAAGAAATGTTCACTTAGATGGAACTAATGTTAAAATGTTAGCAATCAATATGAAATATTGTTCTTACAGACCATTAGTTGGAAATGGTATAAACAGAGATACTGGAATCTACGTTGGTGTGCAAACACTTGAAAACTCTGGGGTCGACAGAAGAGTAGATCAAATCTTAACTGAAGCTGGCATGGAATGGTGTTGTCCTGAAACACATGCCATCTGGTCATAAGGAGGTATATTATGAGTATTCCACAATACGGACTAGAGTCTATGAGTGGTGGACAAGGTCTTGGGAAAAAAGTTGGTAAAGTTATTAAATGCACTGGAGGAGCAGCTGTTTCATTAACTGCTGAAGATAGTGGAGCTATTGTTCATATAGCTGGTGGTACTAATGGTGCTGCTGCATGTAACTTGCCTCATATTGATGCTCAAGATGGTCTTGAATTTACTTTCTTATTAGTAGCTGCTAATGGTACTGGCGATTTTGATATTGACGCTGAAGATGGTGTTGATTTCTTTATTGGTAGTGTAGTTAGCGTTGAAGGTACTAATGATGTTGGTATTGACTTTAATGGCTCGTCTCACGATCAGTTGACTTTAGCTGCATCTAAGGGTGCTGCTGGAGATCAAATACACGTTGTATCTTGCGCTGGTAAATGGTGGGTAAAAGGTGTAACTAACGATCAAGACGGTTGGGCTGTTGGTACAGCGTCAGCTAATACATAATAAGTAGATTGATTAATTAATTCTGCCTCCTAAGGGATTATTTCTTTAGGAGGTAGAGTTTAAAGTAAAGGAAATAAATGGCAACATTTCAGGCAATAGTAGAAGGTATGACAGGAGTATCAGTAGGTACTGCTCCTACTACAGGAGAACTTACAGAATATTTAAAAGAAGGCGTTTTAGATGTAACTAGCAGAGTGGTTACATTAGGGACTCCTTTTGACGCTTATGGCTTTTCGAGAGAATCTTCAGAGTCAGATAGTCAAAGCGGTATTACAAAAAGACAAGGAAAAATTTTAGCAGTATTAAGAGAAAGTGGCACAAATGATGATTGGAGAGAGTGTAGGTTTGTTCCTATACATTTACAATCTAGAGTAACAGATACGACAAGTTTAAATTATGCATCAAAAGAAAATCCTGCATATTCGGTAGCTAACGATGGTACTATTATGGTATTCCCAGCACCTAGTAGTGGAGGAGCAGATTCTTATAAAATTATATATATTAATGATACACCAACTAATGGTAGTGGTTCTAGTTTAGCTTATAATCACGATGATATAAAGTATTTTCCTGAAGATAAATGGTATTTAGTAGCTATGTTTGCATCAGTAAGAACATTACAGAATGCTTTATCAGCTAAAAGTATACCAAATGTAGCTTCAGATTCTACAGGCGTAGAACTAACAGATGTAACTCAATTAGACAGTGAAAATGATATTGATAATCACGATGAAAATGCAATAGAAGTAGATCAATGGTGGTCAACAGCAGCACATTTAATAGAAGGTGAAGAAGATACAGAATTAGCTATGGCTCATATACAAAAGATACAAACTTATGTTCAAGCTCATCAAAGTCAAACACAAGCAAATGCTGCAGACTATGGTTGGATGGAAAAAAGACTTGCTTTCTTTATAGAGCAATACAATTTAGCATTTCAATTTATTTCAAAACAACAACAGCAACAGAGAGGACAATAATGAAAGTTAGAGAAATTATGGAAAGAGCAGGCATTAATGAAACTGGTAGAGCTGTTGCTTATATAAAAGATGCTCTTACAGAAATGAATTTAGAGTCAGAAACTCATACTCGTAGAGTAAGAATAGATATAGAACAAGATAAAAGATTTTATAACTTGCCTAATGAGGCAGTAAAAATATTAGATATAAGATGCAAGTCTCACAACAATGAAGATGACTTATATAGAACAATACCAAGGTCAATATATGAACCAGAAATAGAGGATTCAGATGGCATCTAAAAAATACGCATACTATAATAAAGGAAATAAAATAGGCTTAGTAGAGCAAAAAACTACTGATGTTGCATCTTCTGATTATGGGCATTACAAAAGCCCTCAAGATACAATTAGCAAAGGATTAGAAGTAGAATATAGCTACGCTCCTACATATAATTTGCAATCAACTGGCACAGAAGGAACAGATTTTTTAAGGTTTATAGGTTGGGGATCAGATGGAACTAATTTATTGTTATTTACATATTCGGGAGCATCTTCAATAGTAGATTTATCTAGCATGTATCAAGCTGATGATTGGATTTTAATAGAAGGTTCAGGCAGGTGGTCAGGACTACACCAAGTAAAATCTAATGGTAGTTCTAGTGGAGTTTTAACATTAAAAACTAAATGTAATATAAAGCCTGCTAAAGTTGAAATAGTAGGAACTTTTGAAGCAGATGATGAAACTTTCATAGGAGACAATGCTGCAAATATTTTAGACTTAGAAACCTTTAAAGATGTTTTAAATTTAAAAAGATCTAATCCATATATATTTATAGATAATGCAGCAAATGGTTCAAATGGAGGAATGTTTTCGTTAACAACCAATGATACATCTGGAAAGATTACGTTAAATAAAAAAATAAGCATAGATGCAGATGGAGATTATACGGATAATGATGCTTCTTGTGCAGATAGTGGCAATGATACAGTTCAAATTTATCAAGCTTTTTCTGAACAAATTACTGTATATGAAAACGTAGAAGTTATGATTGATGAAACATTTGAGTTAGATCTTTCTAATTATCAAGCTAATGCTTTAGTATATTATTTAAAAGCTAAACTATCAGAAGACATGAAAGATATAGAAGGTAGAGAATATTTTATGAGATTGTTTTATAAGCAATTAGAAAAATTTAGTAGCAGGAGAAAATCTGGACCTAATATGGTACAAGGGCATTGGAGTTTTAGATAATGGGAATGCAAGGTATACAGACTACTACTTTAGGGCATTTACAACATGCACAAGCAGGTTTTGATATTATATCAATAACTCACACTTCCGTTACTCATCACGCTCTTACAACAGGTTATGGAGTTGGAGTTACAAATTTTGTTGAAGCTATAGCAGGGAATGAATGTCAAGGATCTAATGGAAGAATTTACACTAGTAGCAACAATACTACAGGAACTAAATTTTTTCCACATACAAAATATTGGATAGGCTTTATAGGCATAGGACGTAGTGCTAGTGCTGAATATGATGGTGATATTATGTGCAAAGGATATAAAGATCATGCTAATTTAGCTAAATGGGCATTTGGAACAGGGTCAGGAAGGTATGAACCTAATAATGTAACTAATTTATTTTATAGACCTATATATGGAGATATAATATATGGCAAGTTTGATAGGATAGCAATAAGTAGTACAGCTTCTGGAACTACTAATAGGTACATGTTAATTAGAGGGCCAGGTAATGAAACAATTGCAGATGATGAAAGATTTAATAATATTGGAATAGTCAATTAAGGATAATTATGATACATAAAGGATTAAATGAATTTACAGGACAAGAAATATCAAGTGTTTCTTTAGGACAACTTGGTTTTAAAATAATAAGCAATCAAACTGTAACATGCGGTACTACTGCAGGTTTTGAAGATATACAATATTTTATAGCTTTAAAAGTTGTAGAAGACGATGCTGATGTAGAAGCTAGAAGCATTACAGAAGGAGATGATTTAACTACTAATAGTGGTGTTTATAATGGCAGTAGTCCTGTAACTTTAATTAATGGAGATACTGTATATGGGGCTTTTGATAAAGTCAAAGTTGCTTCAGGCGACTATGTTTTAGCATATATAGGAAGACAACACGTAAATCAATAGGAGACAAAATGTCAAAAAAAGAATATGAAAAAAGTGGATCAGGTGAGTCAAGTAAACCAAATGTAGCTAAAGCAGGATACAATAAAATGATTACTGGAGCTGTAAAAGGTTTTAAAACTGTCACTACAACAACAACAGATAAAAGAACTGGCCTTACTACTACAACAAAAAGTAGACAAAGAAAAGGTGGTAAAGCTGCGGGTAAGTTAGTTAACCCTAAAAAAAGATACGGAGTATAATTTACTATAACTAATTTGGAGGCTTCATGCCAAAAAACGACAAAGGGGTTGTAAAAAGAGCGATAGTAACGCCTGATAAACATTTCCCCTTGCACGACCAAAAGGCAATTAATGTAGTTTGTAAAGCAATAGAAATCGTAAAGCCTGATGCTTATGTTGATTTAGGCGATACTGGCGAATGGGAGCATTTTAGCACACATTACTGGAAGGGTAGAAGTGCTAAACCAATGGAAGATTTAATACCCTTGTTAAACAAGGACGTAAAAGCTGTTAATAAGGGTATGGATCTGATTGACAAATCTTTAGATAAAGCAGGTTGTAAAGAAAGGCACTTTGTACAAGGCAATCACGAAGTATGGTTAGACAAGTTTGTAACAAGGTATCCCTACTTAGATCAATACATGACTTACAATGCTTTAAAGTTAGAAGAAAGAGGATATAATTATTATCCTTACAATAAACAAAAAGGTTTAAAAATAGGGAAGCTTAATTTTACTCATGGTAAGTTTACTTCTAAGTATCATTCTTTTAAACATTTAGATGTATATGGTGAAAGTATAATGTATGGACATACTCACGATCTACAAAGACACACTAAAACTCACAGAGGTGGCACAATAAGTGCTTGGAGTTTAGGGTGTTTAAAAGATATTGAAGCAGATGAAGATTGGTTAAGAGGAAGTTTAACAAATTGGAATCACGGATTTGCAATAGTAGATTTTTTAAAAAATGGCAATTTCATGGTTCAAGTTGTTGAAATAATAAAAGGAAAAACAAGTTTATGGGGGGAGTTAATTAAAGGATGAAATTAGGAGATTTGCTTTTACTAAAAGGGTACATAAATAAAAAGCAACTAACTTCTGCTTTAAGTAGACAAGCTCATGAAGCTATAGATTATAATAGGTCAGTTCCACTAGGGAAAGTACTTATAGAAATGGAATATGTTACAGTAGAAGAAGTAGCTGAAGCGTTAAATGACCAACAAATAAATATTAAAACAAATAAGGAAGAAGAAAAAATGGCACATAAAATAGGAGAAGATACATCTTTTCAAATGGATTTAAAATTTCTTGTAACTATCGGTGTAGTTTTAGTATCAGCAGTAGGTGTTTATTTTACACTTACAGGTGCAGTGGAAGACAATACTAAAGAAATTAATAACATTAAATCTATGGGTGATTTGAAAATCATATCTTATAAATTAGAAGAATATGATGAAACTTTCAAAGACTTAAAATCTTTATCTACTAGCTTAACTCCTTTAGCAACTGATTTAGCTTATATAAAAGAAGAAATACAAAAGTTAAATCAAGAGCTAATTAAACTTAAAAATAAAAAAGTTAAGATTCCTGAAGTTGATTTATCAGGTATTGATGATTGTAAAGATAAGTTAGATGCTTTACATATTAAAATAGAAAAGTTTGAAGAAAGAGTAAGTAAATTAGAAAAAAGAAATTCAAAAGGAAGTAGGTTTTAGTAATGCACTATGGAAGAATTATATGTTATTTGGTTACGTATGTTAGTTTACTTTGTGCTGGGGTATTCGATAATTCGACTTTATATATGTCTGGCACAATGGGTACACCCTATGTAAAAGGAAATATAGAAATTGAAGATGACTATAAATATAACCTAGGAATAAGAAAAATTGCTTTATTCCCTTATCAAAGCAGAAGCAGGTTTTATAAAGGAAATGAAAAGTCTTTAAGTGACAATGCCTTATTCGGTGCTGTTAAAGGTTTAGAATACTTGTTTTCTGCTAGTTTAATTAGGAATAGAGGCCATGAGTACACTGATCAAGATTATTGGGTTAAATGGTCGAATAAAAACATTGTAGCTAAATTTAAATATTTAGATAAAGCTAGCAGAGATTTGCAATTAGCTTCTTGTGATGTTAGATATAAATTAGAATTAGGATCTATTTTATTATCTTTAGGTGGAAACATTATGGGGCATCCAGTATATGGGCATCCAGCTTATGAAGATTATGAAGACCCTTGGTGGTATTTAGCATACGAGTATGGATATACAGATTACTTAGTTCCTTTACACGATTTAAATAACAATGATGAAATTGATAATTATTATATATGGATTGAAACTGACCCAATTACTGAAGAAGGTTATTGGGAAATGTATTATGAAGAAGCTAGTTATTATTGGGAGAACTCTGACTCCGTTGCAGTTGCATACTCTGATGCAGAGTTTTACGAATATCATATGCCAGCTATCATAGATCAATATAATAAAGAAAATAAAATTAAAGAATGGCAAGCTGAAGCTAGTATAGTTTTAGGACTAGATTTTTACATTGGGAATGACAAGTATTATTCTCATATATGGGTAAACTCGTTTCTATCAACTGTTGGTTTAACAGACAAGGCTTACGATGGTAATGAGGATCAATATGACGTTGGCGCTCTGCTTGGAGTAAATTTAGGCGAACATATTGGGGTATTTATAGAGGGATATCAATTAAAGTACTATGGAAGAGAAGAATATAGCATAAGTACAGGAGTAAATTGGAGATTTTAATTGCACGAATTAACAGCATTTTGGTTAGGGTTTTGGGTTGTATTCTTAGGAGGAATGCTTGCATTATATTTTAATGGATTTTTTGAATAACAAGGAGAACAAATGATACAAGCTTTAGTAGCAAAAAAAATAGCAAGCGTAGTACTTGAAAAAGTAATGCAAAAAAGAGCTATGAAAAAAATACAGAAATACGTAGAAGAGCCTAATGATGCTGATGAGCGTATTGATGAACTTGAAATAAAAGTGGCTAAATTAGAATTATTGAGTCATAAAAAAGCAGATTTTGTATGCACTGAATGTGGATGCAAAGCTAAAAGAATAAGCAAATAAAATAAAAGGAGAAACTAATGATATCATTTATTACATCAAATTGGGAATGGTTTTTACTAGGGCTTTATGTTTTAGAAAAAGGCATTAAACTATCCCCTTCTAAAAAAGATGATTTAGTATGGGACATGGTTTTAAAACCTATAGTAGATAAAATAAAAGGATAATAGTGACAGAAGGAATTATAATATTACCTTATAATTATTGGGAGAAGTCTTACTCAATTCCTTCTTCATTCTCACAATCATGTTGCTTACATAGTAATATTACTATAAGTTACAAGACTTCTCCCAAAAATTTGGAGAACAATGGCTAAAAAAACTTGGACATTAAATGGTTTTGCTGGAGGGTTAAATACAGATGCTGATTTGTCTGATGTTACATCTGAAGGTCAAGGACTTGATGAAGTAGCGGAATTAAACAATCTTTATCTTGATGAAGCTGGAAAAGTTCATGGGAAAAGACCTTATGAGACTTCAGATACATCTTTTGATTCTGTAGTTCAAACTAGTGGTGATGACAATTTATTACTACACAATAATAATCTTTACAATAAAGCTGGAGTTTATAAAATTGGAGATGATGTTGTTTATAGTGGGTTGTCTGACTATCAAGCTATAGATGTAAAAGTAGCAGGCTCAGGTGAGTTCGATGAAACTCCAGCCTCAGAAACAGTAACTCCTGATTTATTATTTAAACCTGTTAGAAAAACGGGTTTATCTAATAATTGGGAAGATATAATTCTTTGTTTAGGTAAAAGCTCTCCTTACAATTCATTTGGATTTGGAATGATATGTCCTTTAAATGATTCTGATAATACTTTAACATGGCCTGAAAAAGCAGTAAGATCATTAAGAGATGATGGTAATAATGGAGGAAACGATAATGGATGGAGGCATGCTGATGCTATAATAGGAGATGTAAATCCTTTTGATATAAATTCTGATGAATCTGCATCCGAGCAAGAAAATAACAGTGAAACTGCTGGTTATTCATCTATAGCTGGCTTGTGGGATCATTGGATAGCTGCTACATCAGACGATACAACATTAGGAGCAGATGCGGGAGCTACTTTATCTAATGTTATTGATTTAAAAGGAGGAGAGGATGAAGAAACAGATTGTACTAATTTTGAATTTTTTCAGCAATGGCATTCTAACCATGGTGCTGGAGACGATACAAACAGTGATAGAAGTTTTTTAGGTTTTAGTGTAGGCGCTCATGCTTACAACAATCAAACAGGAGAAGATGAAGCAGGGTCTTTTGGCGTTAACCTTCCATCACAATTTGCAGGAAAAGATTTAGTTATAGACGTTAAAATTAATAACTCATCAAATCTTTTAAATTTAAATATAGTTATAGACTCTCATCCTAACAATAGTCAATTTGGCACTTGGGGAGCTGATAGTTATTGCAAGCAATGGACTTTATCTTTGCAAGCTTTGCAAGATGCAGGATGTGTGACAGATTATCAAAGAATTAGATTGCCTTATGGTTCTGCTTCTTATAATGGCGATAACTTTCAAGAAAGTGAAGTTCATACTGTTGCAATAGTTCCTAGATATTCTACAAATCCTGATTTTGATGGAGCTGTAAATTCTTGGAGAGTAAGAGAAGTTGCTTTTGTACCAAGTCTTGAAGAAAATGCAGGACTAACAGATAGATATTTTATGCTTTCTCAAACTAGAGTTAATAGTAAAGGAATAGAATCTATACCTTATAATGTTCCTGCAGATGGAGGAACTCCAGGAACAACAGCAGGAGAAGTGATATATATACCAACTAAAACTGCTAAATTAACTGTATATAAGCCTACTATAGCTAGCGTTGTAGGAGAAGGAAATATTTATATACAAGAATGTGATGAAGGTGGAAATGTATTAACTGATATGTTTTTGTTAGCGCAATGGCATGAAACTAATGGAGTGAAAAGTTCTTCTAATACTACAGGAACATATACAGCTTGGGATACTAGTTCAAGTCCAAATTTTGTAACTTTGACTATTGAAGAAATGCCACAATCAAGTACATTTACTTTAGAATCTGGATATCCTGAAGGAACAGAATATGTAAATGCTACTTGGAAACATGCAGCAGTAGTTGGAAGAACTGCTTATATAGGAGCTGTAACTCAACCAATAGGAGGAAGTGAAGATACAAGCAAAATATTAAAATCAGCTATTGGTAAACCTGCAGGATTTCCTAATTTGCAATACATAGATGTTGAATTTGGAGGAGATGGAATAACTCACATGGAAGCTATAGGAGATAGATTGTTCGTATTTTCTTCTACTCAATTAGTCATTATTAATGTTGCACAAGATATAGAATTTGTAGAAGCTCAATTTCCTAATATGGGAGTTACTCATCCTAGACAGGTGTGTAAAATAGGAGAAGGCTTTGGAGTTGTTAATAGATCGGGTGTGTATGTTTTTGATGGAGAACAAGTACAAGATGTAAAGCAAGAAAAAAATAGAAACGTAACTATAAATGGAAATTGCGCAATAGCATATAATGCTAAATTAAAATATTTATTTGTATGGGGATGGAACAATGATACTAATGATGTAGCTTTGTATAGCTTTAAAACAAATTCTTGGATTGGAATTATATTAGATGATATGACTTTGCCTACATCAGAATCTATTCCTGGAGCAAATGGACTAACATATTATTGCGTAAATACTACCGAATATAATTTAGGTTCTGTCGATAATGACTCAGGAACAAATGAAGCTACTGTTTTAAGAACAGGGAAAATATCAATGGGAGATATTGCTAGGAATAAAAAGTTTTATAAAGTATATATAAATGTTACTAATCCTAATGGATATACATTAGAATGGAGTACGACTGATACAAGTAGCTGGACAACTGCTTCTAGTAGTATGTCTACAGGAACTAATGAAGTAGCTTTATCTGGGGCAACAGGTAAATATATTATGTTTAAATTAACAGGAGCAAGTGCAAGAACAGATTTTGAAATGGGCGAATTAAGTATTATATATAGAGAAAAGAGTGTAAAATGAGAAGTAAACAAACAAGAAGAACAAGACATGTAGCAAAATTAAAAACTAGTCGTGTTTATGATACAAAAGGAACAAACAGAGATAGTATATTGCAAGCTAAAGGTGAAGGCAAAGTGTACAAACAATTAAATGTAGATGGTCAAAAATTCTTTATAAGACTTCATACGAAATCTGATAGAAAGGAAAAATAATGGCAATAAAAGCAGAAAGATTTAAAAGTAGTGTAAACCAAATATTAGGTGAGCATTATGCTGGTATAAGAGAAGACGAAGCAAAAGCTGCTAATGTTTCTGAAATATTAGGAGAACTTTATGAAGCTTCTGAACTAAAGGCTGAAAAGATAGCAAAAGAACAAGGCAGAGATGAGTATGCTAAAAGGCATAATTTGCAATACGACAAAGATAGAGACAAGTATTTAAAAATTTCTGCAGATAAAAAAACAATAGAATATGCCGTTGATAAAGCCACTATAGATTCTTTGATTGATTTAGAACTTATCCATGATCATGATGATGTTGTATATGAAAAAGATATGAAAGGCAATATTACTAGCACTCCTAAAACTGTATTTGGGTTTGATGAATACCCTGAATATAAAAATTATAATTGGGAGTATAGAAGTCAACAAAGAAAAGCTAGAAATTTAGAAAAAGAAGCTTTAAAATCTTTAGATAAATTTGATGTTAATACTTTTAATGCTCCTCCTAATGCTACTAATGATGAATTGGAAAATTGGGAAGAAGAGTATTTTATAGCTAGAAGCGGTAGAGATCCTTTTGATTACGAGCCTTATGAAGTAAGACACTTTTTAAATAAATTACATGAAAATGAAGCTAAAGCTGAAGGTATCACTGGTCCAGAAGATGATAAGTATTTTGCTATAATTAATGGAGAGCGTTCGCATGTTAATAGATATGAAAAACATTTAGTTATGAAATATGGCAAAACAGCTGCTGATTATATACATAAATTTACTGAAAGAGAAGGTAAAATTATTATTAATAAAGATACTGGATTAAATCAGTATGGTTTTTTTCAAGCTTTAGGGTCAGGATTTAAAGCTATTCCACAAATGTTTAGCCAAGGTTTACAAGGATTCGGAAAAATGACTGGTTTAGGCGTGCTGCCTTTTAAATCTATGCTAAATATGGGTCAAACTGCATTTGGCAAAGCAAGCTTTGGACTAAGTAAAGCAGGTTCACAAATGTTTGGCAAAGGTGGATTTTTTGGAAAAGGAGGTGCAGCAAGCGGAATAATGAGTGGTATAGGAGCTGCCGCTCCTGCTCTTGGTATAGCTCAAACAGTTTTAGGCTCTTTTAGCGCTGCAAAAGCTAATAAAAAATTAGCAAAAGATTTAAAAAGGCAAATGAAAATGCAAACTAAAGTACAAGGTGACTTAACAGGAGAAACAGCTGAAGCTTTAGATACATTGCAAGATAGAACTATACTACAAGAACAAGCTTTAGGAGAATCGGTTTCTGAAGGATATGAAGATATTTTAGCAGCACAAGGAGCTATGCAATCTAAAACAGGAGGTTTAAATACTGGTACTATAGAAATGCAAAAAAGTGATGCTTTAAAAGATTTGCAAACTTCTTGGTCACAGCAATTAACTCAATTAGATCAAGGTTACGAAGATTCTATGAAAGGCATTATAGATTCTGTGGAAGATCAGCAATTTCAATTTAGTGAAAATATGAAACAAATGATGAAAGCTCGAAAACAAGCTAGAAAAAAAAGTAAATGGTATAAAAATTTAATTTAAGGATATTAGAATGGGATACAAAGTACAAGATGTATTAGCTGCATTTAATGCACAATCAGAAAGAAAATTAAGAAAAGAAGAATCAGAAGCAGATAGAAAGCTACAGCTTTTATTATCTCAAATGAATAAAGAGCATGAAATTAAATTGAGAGCTGATGAAAGAGAATTTGAAATAGATAAAATAAATTTAGAATTTGAGCGAAAAGCTGGTGGAAAAAACAATGTCGTTTACGATAGTGATGGTTGGGCTACTGGATTTATAGATAAAACACAAACTCAAGATAATTGGCAAATGAATTATGAAAAAAATGTAGATTATAACATGCAACATAGTTTAGGTGTAGATGTTAATAATAGCGATTTTCTTGCAAAAGCTGTAAACGCTCATCAAAAATCATATGACTCAGGTGTAGGAAGAACAGGCACTCAAGCTATAGATAGTCCTTATGTTATTGATAATACTATAGGGGCTATTACAGAAATGGATTTAAATGATTTAGATAACTATATTAATCAATCACAAGCAAGGCTAAACAATCCTTCTGTTGCAACAGAACTATATCAATCGGGTATATTAGATTTAAATTCTTTAGAGCATAATGGAGCTACAGGAATGTATCAAATAAAAGGAACATTAGCTAATAATCAAGACTTAATAAAAGAAAGTATGGATTTAGCTAACATTTCTTTAAAAGCTTATAAAGATGGAGTTAGGCAATCTGCATCATACATGAATATAGTAGATTATAATAACATGGAATACACAGAGAAAGTACGTGCTTGGGAAGAAGCTGATAGAATAGTAGGAAGTCCTTTTTCAGTTGGTGCTAGCAAAAATTATCAAGCTAATTCAGAACTAATCAGAAATGCTTTAAATAGAACTGTAAAACAAGACACAGGTGAAACTACTATAACTTGGGCTAATCAAACAGCAGCATTAAATGATGTTATAGGGGCTAAAGGTTTAATTAGTCAAAATCAAACTTTAAGCGCTAAACGAAAATTAAATTTGCAAAAGATAATTCAAACAGCTGCTTTAGTTGATGGTCAAAATCCTTCTCAATTAGATGATGTTATGAGAAAATTATCTGAATTAGGAATGGGTCCTGGTGAAGGTGGTGCAATTTTGTTAAACGATTTAAATCAATATAATTCAACATTAGCTGAAGTATTATATAGAGCATATGATAATTGGGTAAACTTAGAAAGTATAAAACAAAAAGCTACTAATTTTTATGGAGACCAAAGCGCATATACAAGTGAAGATGCTATGTCACAATTTGATTCTTGGATAGATTCTATAGGTATTAGGCCTATGCTTTTAGATTTAAGAGGAATGGATCCAAATTCTAAAGAATGGCAAGATCAAAATAAAAACTTAGGTAACCTATTAACTGAAATTGCAAAAGATTTAAAGAAAAATAATACTATTGATGCTAATGGTATGGAAATTTGGGGAGATGCAGGCTCTGAATATACTTATAATCAATTAATGAAGTGGCTTGAAATAGAGCAAGCAACTTGGAATGCGAGATAACTATGGCAGATAAATATAAAGCAAAAACAGATACAACAAAAGAATACAATTTCTTTGATGAATTTAAAGAAAAGCAAGAAATAAACAATACTTTACTTCAACAACAAATTGAAACAGAAGCTGAACAAGACAGTTTAGAAGTAGACTCTTTAAGTAAAACGCCTATGTATAAAAGAGAAGGCATTATTCCTTCTGATATAACAAATCCTGCTACTGCTATAAAAGCAATAGAGCATATTGGTGAAGCAAAAAGAGAAAAAATAATTACTGGTCATAAAACTTTATCTGATGTACATAACTTTATTGCTAAAGAAAAAGAGTTGTATGATGAAGATAAAATAGCGTATAATAAGCTATCAGAAGAAAGAGAAAGATTGCATAAAGAAAAAGATATTTTGTATGATATGGCTTATCCACGTGCTTGGCATGTATTATTTGGAGCTAAAGACAAAAAGACAGAAGAAATGTATCATACTGCTTTAGGATCTTTAGAAGCTATTAATTTACAATTAGATAATTTGCATTATAAATGGGATGCTCAAAGAAGTGGTGATATGGGAATAGGTGGCAGAGCTGCTCTTGGATTCCATGGCTTTACTCCAAGTAGAACTGAGTCTTTAATGGAAGCTATTGATTTTTTTGACGATTACAAATCTAATGTTGATGTATGGGAAAAAGAATATTCAGATTATATAAAATCATATAATGAAAATGTAGACAGTGATATTTTAGACTATGAGCCTTTTGAAGAAAGCATTGATGATTCTTTAGATTTAGATATGTTTCAAAATGATCTTCAAAGCTGGATGGGAGATGGAAAAGATCGTACTAGAGGATTGCATTCAAATATTGAAAAAGATTATCCAGGAAGGCTTGGAGAACTAACACCATTTTCACCAGAATATACGGGATTTAAATATCCTGCATATACATCAGCGAGAGACAAAGCTTTAGAAGGGTTAGATTTATTAACTTATGACGAAAGAACTGAAAGACCTGAAGCAGGTGATGATATACCTCAATTTTTTCAAGAAAGAAGTACATGGTGGGCTGACTTAGAGTCAAGTAAAGAAATAGCAAAATCACTATTAAAAAAATAATTAATTTAAAAGATATAAAATAAGGAACTTTATGGCTACATTAAAAGATATACTAGGGAAACCTTTAACTTATGATGAATTACAAGATATAGAAAAACATTTTAATTCAGAAGATGCAACTAGTAGACCTAACTTAGATCCAATGAAATCTAGTTTAGATTTTTTTAAACCATCAACAGAGCAATTAGAAGAAGACTATGAATCTCCTCATGGGCTTAGTGCTGGTGCTGCAGCCTTAGATGTTGTTTCTGCTACTGCTTGGAGTACTTTAGATTCTGCATTATTTGGCGCTCCTTCTTGGGCAGTAGAAGCTGCATCTCCTGAATTAGCAGAATGGTTAGCTCCTCAAACTAAAGCAGGTAAAGTAGGTGCTGGTATAGGTGGAACTATAGGTTTTATTAAAGGTGCGCCTATGAAAGCAGGTGCTAAAGTTGCTTCAGGTATTGGTCAAGCTATTGCTAGAAAAGCAGGATATGAAGTATTAGATGATGTTGTTAAAAAATCTACTAAAGCAGTATTAAAAAATAAACATATTAAGCAGTTTAATACTAAAGTTAAACAAGATATATTACGAAAAGAAGTTCCTAATAGATTAAAAAGTTTAGGCCATCAAGCTAGATGGGATAAAGCAGCTGGAACAGCAGCTAAAGAAAATTGGCAAGTTACATCAAATCAAGCTATAAGAGATTTACTTAGCAATGCAATTAAAGCTAAAGATATAACTTCAAAAGAAGCAGCATTAATATTAAATACATACAGTAAAAATATAACAACAAAACCTATGCAAGATGTAGTAGACCTTGTTATGAAAAGACATCCTAATAAATTTGGATATATAGCAGGCGATATTCTTCATGGTGGAGTGTTGTTTGGATTAATAGATGCGGTTATGGAAGTTCCGCATTCTCAAACTAGAAAATTACAAGCTCAAAGAGAACTAGGATATATTCCAGATGACGTAGGTTATGATCCTTTAGTACCTTTATGGGGGGTTGCAGTAGGTGCAGGATTTTCTTTCTTAAACTTACTTCCTGCAGCAGGTAAACAATCTATTACATCGGCAGATTTTAAAGCAGGATTTAATGCTATATGGAGAAAAAATCCTTATAAAGAAATGAGTGCTGCTAAACTAAGAGGAAATGCTAAAGTTATGGGAGAGACTTTAAAAGTTAATGATCATAGCACAAAAATAGCAGTTACACATAAAAACAAAAGGTATGATATAGATTTGTTAGAACCTCATGTTGTAGGAAACGTAACAAATACAAAAGAAGCTACAGAGATTTTAAGAAAAGGAATGCAACAAGATAGACTTAGATGGGGAAGAACAATGATGAAAGAGTCTATCAAGGAAGATTTTAAAAGCACACTAGCAAACTGGAAAAGAGTTTTAGGTGGTACTGCTATAATGAATGCTAGAACTATAATGGAAATGAGAGCTGGATATGATATGCCTGCAGAAGATATAATGACATCTTTAATGATTGGAGCGTTTATAAACAGAAGAAATCCAAGAGCATTGACTCCTGAGAGTAGTGAGAAAATGATGAAGAAAATGAATCGTATTAGATGGAATTTAAATATGCATGGAGAAACTCAGTATGCTCCTTTAGCTTTACATCCTACTTTAGCTGAACATAACAACACAATGCAAAATCCATTGACCCACAGTTCTTTTAAAGATATTAATACAATGATAGATAATTTACAAATAAGAGATGATTTGCCTGAAACAGTAAGTCAAATTAATCCTAGTTACAAAAACAGTCCTACTTTATCAGCCTCTAATAAATTCTTTCCTTATTTTGACGAAATATATAACTATATACGTGGTACTTCAGGAAGTAAAAGTATTAAGCCTAAAGCTTTAATTACAGAAGCAGAAGCTAGTCAAATAGAAAGTAAATTAAAAAGTATGGACTTTGATGGAGTTACTGTTAAATCAGTAAAAGACTTAAGAGAAGTTTTAAATAATTCCGTAGAATATATTAATGACGATTTTAGATATTCAATTAAAAGAACTACATCTGATGTTGTTAACTATATTAAAGGAGAAAACATTAAACGTGGAGATAAAGGTGATCTAGGTATGATTCCAGAAACGATTACTATTAATGAAGCTTTAATGCAAGACATTAGAAACAATAGCGTAAGAGGTGAAGATGGCTCTATTGTAGATATAGAAACAGCAATGGATGCACAAAGACATGTAAATAGATTATTAAAATTTAATCATGTTGTTGGCACTGGTACTACTAATGGAAAAAATGTTGAGATAAATACTCCTGAAGAATTAAGAAATATAATGGCAAGATTAAGAAATGGAAAGTCTTCAGTAAATAGTATATTTAAAACAACTAAAAAAGATTTAAAATTTGAATGGGATTCTTTAGAGCAATTTGAACAAATTTCAGCAATTAGAGAAGTTAATAAATCTGTAGATGCTATGGACAAAGAATTTGATGATGTTAAGAATCCAGAATTTAACAACTTAAGAAATCTTCTTTCTAAAATAGGAATTGTTAGAAGTGGTACAGAATTAGGTAAACATGAAATACTTCCTTACGAAGCTTTAGATATTACAAGAGCAGAAGGTGAAGGCGTAGGGCAATATGATGCTTTATTAAAAACAGTAATAGGTATATTAGGCTCAAAAGGAAATAGATCTTTACCTGTTGCAAAAATGTTATTAGACCCTGATACAAAGCAAATACCTAAATCTGAAAGAGTACCTATTAATATATCTGATGTAGCACAATTAGATGATTATTTAAAAAGCAGAGGTATGAATACTCAAATGGAGCTGTTAAATGATTATAGAACTTATACTACTAGAAGAATATTTGAAAATGTTACGAAAGATAGTAAAGTAGATATGGCTACGTTAAATACTATGGGAGAGCTTTCAGAAGTTGATATTGGCTTAGTTCAGTATGTTCCAATGGCTGAAGGTGGTACAGGATTTGGCATATCGAAAATAAACTTTATCGGAAAGAAAAATGCATGGACACAAAGATATATTGATAGGTATAATGATTTTGTAGACAAAGTAATTGAAGATGGTACAACTCCTGATGGTAAAAATTGGATATCTCTAACACATGGAGACGACCCTAACATTAAAGATGGATGGGTAAGTTTTAGAGATAGGCAAGATTTAAAAATAATTTCGGATGTTATAAGACGTAATAAAGCTAATGTGCAACAAGATGCTATGGAAAAATTAATTGATTTTGCAAGAGCTATGGACCCAGAAGACAGCATGACTATGTCGTTTCAGCATTATTTAGGAAACACAGACAATCCTAATGCAATGATAAGGTTTTTAGTAGGGCAGGGCGTTTTAATGACAAAGAAAAAACGTGGGGCTTTTGAATATGTGTTTAGTGAAAAAGCTTTTAAAAAGAATATCCCAGAAATAAAGAAATTAATGGGAGTTTTTGGCAAAAGTGTTGATGAAATTGAAGCTATGAAAAATGAAGCTGACCAAGAATTTGCAGCATATCAAGAGGGTAAATACCACAAAGAAAGCGGTGGTATAACTCAACAATCTTTCTTTAAAAAGTGGATGCCAGATGTAACAGGAACTACTAGTAAATATGCAGAAGCTAAAGATCAGAATGAATTTTTAAATGATGCTATGTATGATGCAAGTACTGGAAAGTTAAGAACAAATCCTTATGTAAATGTAATAAAGGGCATGGACTTTAAGTATAATAACGAAGAAATTACAGGTGATTTTCTTTTAAAGAATAGAAATAAAAAGGGATACAAAGGATTATATGGAGATGCTTTAAATGATGTTGTTAAAATGCTTGCTTACAAATACAACTCTACTGACATAACGGTAGTTGATGCTGTTGGAAAAGGTTTTGAACAAAACAATAAAGTAATTCAAAAAAGTAATTTAACTGAATTTCTAAATGATGAAGGCTTTCCTTTGATATTTACTACTGGAGATATATTTACAAGAACTCCTGGAAAAGATGGTATAATAAATAATAAGACAAATATATTTGAAATGTTTTCTTCTTTAAGAAATGAAACTCAAGTTGAAGATATGAAATTTCAAAAACAATTAATGAAAAGATATGAAGAATCTTTAGGGCTATTAGAATATACTAACGATCAAAAAATAAATACTAGCCAACCAAAAACTTACAAAGGCTTTGCTCCTATATTAATAGGTAATGCGAAAGATGCTTTATTAGTTCCAAAAGATTTGTATAAACAAGTTGCAGAATTATTTAAAAAGAATATATATGATGTTTATTTACCTCAAGCAATAGCTGATAATAATAGAGTAGCTATAGATAGAATAGAAAACACTTACAATAATTTAAAATCTTCAAAGATATGGACTAAAAATCATGAAGATGCTATGCGATCTTTAATAGTAGAGCAAATGACAAAAGGAAAAAACGTTAGCAGATTTTTAAAAACTATAGAAGGTGAGGGACTTACAGACATAGGTAAGAGATATAGTTTGTACCATACTCCTTCGTTTAAAAAATTAAGCAGATCTTTACTAAATAGATTAGACAATGCTATTGTAAGAGCAGAAGATAAAAAAATTATTAAAATGTTTCAAAAAAGAAGTCCTATGATGGCTGTATGGAATGATGAAGATATGGCTAAGATATTTAACAATAGAGGTGTAGTAAAGGCTTTTGGAGAATCCTTCGGAATTGACCCTAATTTACCCGCTAAAAAGTATAAAGAAGCAGTAAGAAAAGAAATAAGGAATATGGTAGGTAAGAATAGAAAAAATGAAACAGGATTTGACAGTATAACTTTTATTAGCAAAGAGTTTAAAAAATTATTAAATCTATATTATGGGACAGATAACAGAGATGGTGGAGAAGGTTCTGCAGTTTTTAAACCAATTATATCTTCTAATGGAAATGAAACATACTTTTTTGGTAAAACAGTATTTATATATGACCCTAGCACTCAAAGAGATATTTTTGATAAAAACAAAGGATTGGATATATTAACTACAAGAAGTGCTGATAAAATGAAATCTTCTATATCTTCTGCTCAAAGTTTTCAAAAAGGTAATCCTACTGGTAGATTTGTGTATATAGATAAAACTGTTGATCAGATGGTTAATTCTAAAAAGGGAGAAATATTAAAATTTGCTCAAGAGTTGCCTTTAAGTTCTATAGGAATAAGCACAGTACCAGAAAACAGAATGTCTGGTTCTCAATCTATTTCATATGCTAACTTTATGAACTCTGCTGAACATGAAGGATATTACAATACTTATTTTAAAGATAATATAAAGAAAGTTTTAGGAAATCCAGACAACTCTATAGACCATGGTATATCTCAAAAAAGTGTAAAAAACTCTATATGGAGAAGACAGGCATTGTTAAAATTAAAAAATCTTCCTCCTAATATAACTATTAATGACCTGCAAAATTCTCCAGGCGGCTTTAAAGCTTTAGGAGATCAAATTGAATGGGCGCTAATGGGAGGAGATCCCAATGTATTAAGTAATACATCTGTTATAAACATGGCTAAAACAGAATTTATTGACCCTTTATTTAGCCCTCCATTGCAAACGTCAGATGGAGAGAGAACAGGTGGTAAATTTGTAATTAAACAAAGCTTTGGATTTAGAGATTTGAAACCTACAATTAGAAAAGGTGAAAAGGAAAATACTGAAATTGATCCTGGAGATGTTCTTTTACCTAAGTATGCTGGTAGTATTCAAATAGACTATGCAAAAGATGAAATTGAAACTATGATTTTAAATGATAAAGCGTTTAAAGTTAAAGGTGATGATGGCAAAATGATTCAATATAAAAAGAATCAACAAATACCTTGGAGAGAAGCTTTAGGAATATTATTAAAAAGAGCTAAATATAAAAAGGGTGATGCTGACAATTACATAAATCAAATAGCTATAGCTAACAATCTAGAAAGATTGCATGTAGAATTACAAAGCCTAAATTCTGATTGGAATGTTGGTATAGTTACTAACAGATTTCCTAGAACTGCTCCTAATGATATGGCAGTTTTAAAATTAAAAGGATTTTTAGGAGAAGATGATGGAAACACAGGGATTGTAAATGCTTACGATGTATTTAATATTTTTGAAGGAGATTATGATGTTGATGAGGTTGATTTTCAAGTAGCAGTAAATCGTAGCATGTGGAGCCATATAGATAGAGCTAAACAACATTGGGTTAATACAAAAGACCCTTCTTTTTATGATCCTCCTTCTCAAAATTTGCAACTTTTAACTAATGGAGACAATAATTCTGATTGGAATACATTTGATGCTAACAACAGAGTACTTAAAAGAGGTATAGGAATTGTTCAAAAAGGTGCAAGGTTAGTAAATCATGTAGCAAATTTAGGAACTAAGGTAAATGACCCTACTAAATTATACAATGGAATGAACTTATTAATGGAGGTTCCAGTTGAAAAAAATTCAAATGATAAATACAGGATTGTAGTTGACTATGATAATTCTAATTTCTTTGAAAGACAAGCTTTGGAAGCACAGCTTATTATTGATTATTGGAAAGGAGTAAGTCCTGACATTGTAGATAATATGAATACACTTAGAAATAAAACTTATTTTCCTGAATACAAAAATTCTATAGGTAAAGAAGATGTTGCTGATCTATCCACAAGAATGAATGATATGCAAGCTGCATCTCCTAATAATACTAAAATTAGATTGTTTAGAAAGTTTGGACCTGAAGGAGAAGTTGCTTTAAATGATATAGATGTTGGAATTATATCCTCTTTAATGTCAGAGCATGGAAAGTTGCTTAATTTAACAGGACAAATATATGACAGTTCAGGAGGTTCTGCAAAACCAACTTATCAAAATATTATGGAAATAGGAACACGATATTTTCACCACCATATGCATAGGCTTACATCTAAACCTTATTTAAGTTTAAGAAATAAAATTGGAAAAGGTATTACTAAAGATGAATTTGAATTATACTTCGGACATGCTCATAATTATAAGGAAAGAAAATGGGTTTCAAGTGTATTAGCTAAATTAAAAAACAAAAAAGACCAAACAGAATATAATAAAATGGTGCATGATTTAGCAGAAGAAAAAGCAAATAGTGAAATATTTAATGGAAGATATGTGTATAGATGGCACGATGGTGGGCCATTTACAAAAGAAACATTAAATAAAGCTAAAGAAATAGAGAATTTAAAAGGCAGGGAAGGTTCAGTAGTAGAACGTATCATCAGAACTATTGTTCATAAAGACCCTTTAAATATAGAATCTGGTCCTTATTCATCTGACTTTGTTTTTGAAGGAGATTTGTTTAAACAATTACAAGACGCACAGAGTTTAATTTTAGATTCTAATTTTAAGTTTGGTAATTATCCTAACGAAATGTTAAATGACATTTTACCTAAATTAACTAGCAATGTTAATAAAGATATTAAACTAATTAAATCTTATAGGTATCTTATAAGTCAGCTTAGAAGAGATTATAGGATGAATGAAACAACAAAAGAAAAAAGAATAAAAGCTTTACAGGAATATATAGATGAAAAACAGCAAGTATTAAAGGATTATTTAGACCCTAAATTTATAGAAACAGGAGATTTTAAATACTTGAAATCTATTGATAGGGTAGATATTACTGAAGAATCTGAATACTTAAGAGCTACGCAAGATATGTATACGTTGTATTCTATGAGTGATATATGGAATCCTGATAAAAAAAGAAGCAAACAATTTAATGATACTTTAAGTGATTTAATTAACTCTGCAGTAGAAGAATATGGAGAGCTTTATAATATGTCTACTACTGGAAAATATGGTAATAAAACTATATTAACAGAAGAAATGAAAACTATTAGAGGTCAAGGAATTCCAACTATTGAACAAGCAGAAACACGAATAATGGAAAAATTAAATAAAGCGTTTGACCAGCATAGTTACTCTATTTTATTTAAATATGCTATGCCTACTAAAGCTGAAAGTACAATAGGGTTTTTTAATAATACTCCTTTAGTTGTATCTACTAAAGCTAATGGAAGATATAGAAGAGTTTTAAGGTTTTTGTTTGACAGAAAGAATGCTGAAACAAATAAAGCAAAGAAAATAGAAATACAAACAGTACTAGAGCAATTAGCCGAAAGATCTACAGCGTATTCTGACTTTTTTAATGGAGACCATGGTATAATACCTTTAAAAAATGAAGAATTTTTAAGTGCTATTTCTGGTAATGTTCCTGGATTTAATCAAAAACTAGTAAACACTTACGATAGATATGAAAGCATAGGTATAGAAAAAGGACTCTTTTCTAGGAATGTTTTTGGAATGGGCAGAGAATACGATGCGAACTTAAATTTTTTTAGAAGGGTTATTTTTGACAATACTGCAATGAAAAAACAAAATGCAACAGACCAAGAAATTAAAGAATTAGGTGATGTTATATCTAATGTAAATCAACTAGCTATGGAAAATAATTATCTTGATCCTGCTTCACATTTCTTAAGTTTAGAAAGAATAAAAAGACAATTAAGTGAATATGGCATTCCAGATAATTTAAAATATGGAGCTGGAAATGTAAGATTAGATGCAAATTCTACTATACCAGAACTTCAAATGATAGGTGGAAACACTGAAGGAATAACTTTAAAACCTGTTTCTATGTTAAGTAGGTATAGAATGGAATTAATGCAAAAAATGATAAAACAAGGCAAAGATATTAAACGTAATTTAAAAAGAGATGGCGAGACAATAGAGGAAAGTAGAGATCAAGATTTTACTGTTGGTCCTTGCAATCCTACTAAATATTAAGGAGAAATATGAGAAGACCTGGAGGCGGTTGTCCTGAAAAATTAAAAGGCATAGTAGGTGATATGTATGATGTAGCTATAAAATACAAAAAAGATTCTTTAATGTCAGATACTTTTGGTATGGAAATAGACAATACAATTAAACATGTATATGAAGATGTTTTTGGTCTTGGATGGAGCGAAAGATTAGCTGCTAAATATTCTAAAGGCAGGATAAGGACATTTGAAAATAGATTATGGAGAATAAAAAAAGCTATTGAGGATAATAAATTAAGTAGCAAATTTGGTTCTTTGTTTTATGCTCCTTCTTCTATAATAAAATCAAACCCTCAATTAGGTATATTAATGGACAATTTGCATAACACTAACCTTAAATACAATGGTAGAAAAGCTAGTCATAATCAATCTTTTAAAAACATTCTTGATTCAATGAAAAAAGAAATGCTCACTAATCATTTTAATAATGAAGGCATATTTCCTAATATGACTAATAAAAAAAGATTTAAAGCTGCCTTAAACCAAGCTAACAAATTAGAAAAAACTATTGAAAACTTATCTAAAAAAGCTGCATTAACTAATCAATTAAAAGATAAAAACAATCTAGATAACGCACTTGATGTAGAAGATAACTTTTATAAAAAAGGTGAAGGCAAAGTATTTGCAGAAATTATAACTCATATAGAAGAAACTTTACCTAATTTAAGAAAAGGAGCTTATGCTCAATGGCAAAAAAAAGTTGACAAAATGAAAGCCAATAAACAGATTATACCTAAAGCTGATTTTCTTAAACAAAAAAGAGCTGCATTAGATATAGATTTATCTAAAGTAATTGAATCAGAACCTATGAAAAATGCTTTAATAGAATATCAATTTTTAATGGATGATATGTACGATGTATTAGATAAAGGTATAAGTGCTTACGCTAATTCTATAAAAGAGTCTATGAAAGACAAGTATGACGATAATGTGCTTGACGATATTATAACAAGTATTAGGGAAAAAATAAAACCTGAAAAAATTAAAGACTATTATCCTAGGTATAAAAGAGTTGTATCTACTGATTTCTTGGACAATTTAATGCCACATATGCAAAAAGTTAGTGATGCTTTATCCAATGATTTAATGTCTAATAAAACTAATGTTGATGAAGCAATTGATGAACTTAAAGGATATGTTACTGGTAGAGCAAAGGATAGAACAAGGTACGCTTTAGCTGAGGGATTAAAGTCAGATGCTGTAGATGCTAAATCAGAATACTCTAGAAATTTCTTTACTGTTGTAAAAAGATATGTAGATGAAGTAGATAGATTTAATATGATAGCTCATGCTGATTGGTATACAAAGAAATCTTTAAATGCTTCTAAAAATTTATTTAAAAATGGAAAGCCTATTGATGGTTATGCTAGAGCTACTGTTGAAATGATGCAAGATATGAATGCTAGAATGAAAGGTGGAAGAGGATTTGAAAACGACACCGTAGATCAAATGGCTAAGACGATGCTTGCTTTAGAATTTGCTTCTAAATTAGGATGGAACTTAAGATCTCCTTTAAAAAATGCTACACAGGGTTTGTTAAACATTGTTGAATTTGGCCCTAGTCTTATGTTTAAATCTAAAGATTTTTATAGAAGGGCTACAGATATTAAAGGTAAAAAAATAAGCTTAATAGTAGATGAAATGATGGAGGAATCTGGATTTTTATTTGCAGATGAAGTTGCTCCTGAGGTATTGCAAGGACAATTTACGAATCAAGGGTTGTCTTCTAAGATTAAAATTACTGATAAAGAAACTATAGAGTTTAAAGATCCTTCTTGGTTTTCTCCTATGTACGATAAAGCTAATTGGTTAGCAGGAAAATCAGGAGTTTTAATGGCTAAGGTAGAGAATTTTAATAGAAAGTCTACTTTTAAATTTGCATTTCATAAAATGCATGATCAATTAAACAATTCTACTACTTATAAAAATTCTTTAAGAGACAAAGGTTATAATGAAGAAAGAATTGAACAAGACATAATGTTTAGAGCTAAGAATTATGCATTAAGAAAAACAACGTTGTTACACTTTGATTATGCAGATATAGGTAAAGCATCGTGGATAACTAATCCTACTGGCAGATTACTAGGTCAGTTCCAGCATTATGGTATTAAATTCTGGGAATATAATGTTAACTTAGCAAGAAATGCTAAAGATGATATAATGGCTAAAGAAATCATGGGAGATAGAGCTAAAAAAGCATATTCAATGGCTATGGTTTATTTTGCTGCTCCAGTATTTGCCTCTGCTGTAACTGGGTTAGATTTTGGAGGTTTAGTACAACATGATATGGTTGATAAATTTAAGCAAATGTTTGCTTTATTTACAGGAGATGAAGAAGAAGTTAAGGATGCATTTTATGGTAAAGGTGTATTAACTGGCTTACCTTTTATAGGCGCTCCTGTAGTTTCTGACTTCTTAGCTATAGGTAATGTTTTAAATTTTATGGATATGGATAACAAAACTATGGAAAAAATGCTTACTGGTTATGAAGATTATAACTTAGCTTCTGATGATAAAAAGATTTATGAGTTAATGAGAATATTAAATGTTCAATTAGCTAGAACTACATATAGAACATTACCTTCTATAATGCAAGGTAAATTAGGTGATGCTATACAATATGATATATTTGGGCTTTATCCTTCTGATAAAAGTAAAGCAATTAAAAAAGGCGCTAAACAAGCTGCTGTAGATTATTTACCTGAAGATGTGTTAGCTGCATTAAATGCTTTTGGAACACATCAAAAACAAGCTGTTAAAAAACAGTACTTTGACACTCCATCTAGTACAAAACAAAGAGGTGGTAGTATATTCCAAGGTAAATCTATATTAGAACAATAAAGAGCCTCACATATTCCTTTGCCTAGTTACCTTGATATCTATTCATCTGTGTTATCTAGGGCTTACAGGACCAGTTATTGGCTCTTTATTATTTGATGTATTAACTTAATTAGGAGTGTTTATTAAGTTTTTTAATTAAATTATCTATATTATCTCTTACATCAGTTAGATAACTTATATTAAATTTTAATTCATTTTCGTCTTCTTTATGATCCATTGATTTCAACATACTTAAAGTAGCCTCAATGTACATAATTGTCATGTCGTATACGTTCACATTACCTCCATTTGTTTTAATATTATATTAAGAAAATCATTGTATCTTATTACTACTAATGTATCTTCTCTGTCTTCTTTAATTAAAGCTATATCACAGCTTTCAGGAGGTTTCATAAATGACGCAATCTTTTTACGCATTTTACATTGCCCTTTAAATTCTCCTATTTTAACATCTACGTCTTCTGCTTCTCCTAAGGATAAGCCATTACTAGCATATGCTCTTATAGCATCTATGCCTAATTCTTTTGCTTGATTGACTACTAATCTTTCAAGTCTATTGCCTCTTGCCTTGTTTTTGCTTGGCATATTTAGCATTCTCCTTTCTTAATTTATTTGTATATTTTGTCATAGCAACTTCTGCATCAAGAGATAAGTCGCCTATGTCAACAGGCTGTTTATCTACATTAACATAATGTTTTAATTTATTATTATCTTTTTCTAAATTATGTGCATACAATTTCATTGTGCTAAATTCTCTATAAAGCTTATCGTAATCTTCTTTAAGCTTCGCTATTTCTTTCTTCGCTTTGTTCAGGATCTGATTGTCTAGCGTCATTTTCCTCCTTAGTTTCTTTTAATTTTTCTTGAAGCCATTCTGTCCACTTTTCATTGTCTCCTTTATATTCTATATAACTTCCTAAGGCGGAATCTAAACTTCCTATTGATTTCTGCATTTCCATCATATATTTTAAGATTCCATCAATAGCAGTTTGAATTTCTCTTAATGTAGGTTTTTTTCTTTTAGTCATTTTATTCCTTTATAGTTAGAACAGGTGCATTAGGTTCCATTTCATTTCTTAATTCTCTGACATGTATAACGACACAATACCTATCTGTATCAGAAGGTTCAGTGTAATGTAAATGTGTAAAATTTGAGGGAAACATAACTAATTTACCTGCATCTGGTTTAATTTTTTTATTGTATTGAGGGAACACTATGCTTCCTCCTTTGTTTAATTTATTTAAATATATTATACCAGCTAATATTCTGTTATTTCCAATAGGTTTATCAAAATGTGGTTTAAAGTAAGCTCCTTCATTAGCATTGTATTTCCTGAAACATAAATCCTCCCATACAATACTCTTACTGTAATAAATAGGCCTACTGTTTTTCCAATTATCATAAGATAATCCTATGTTTTTAGTACCATAATTGCCAGTATGACATAAATAATAATGCGTGTAACTAAAAATGGCATGATATAATCCTGTAAATATACGCCTAAAGTTTTTATCTTGACTTTCAACAAAACCAGAATCCATATATATATCGTAACAATCTTTCATATCTTTATTTAAATATTTACCTAAGGTAGTACCTTCTTTACCAAATTCATTAAATTTAAATTCTTCAATATATTTTATAATCTTTTTACATACATCATTAGGGATTACGTTATTAGCTGTATATATATAGTTTACTTTATTTTTATTTACTTTAATTACTTCATCATCAATGTCTTTTTTGTTTAAAATACGCTCATTAATCTTCAACTAAACCTAACCTTGCTACAACTTGATTCATCTTTTGTACAAGCCAATTAATTTCTTCTGTTATATCATCTAAGACTTCATTAATTTCATCAATCTCTTCTTGTAAACTAGGTTTTATTTCTTCTTCTTTTTTTGTAAACATTTTATCTCCTTTTATTCATGTTCGTTAATTATTGGATATACACAACACGGTACTGGTCTTATTGTTTCATGATCGTTTGATTCCAAAGGTTCCATAGGATTATTAGATTCACATCCGAAAATAATAAGTAAAACTATTATGTATTTTTTCATTTTTCTCCTTCTTTATTTTCTATCATACCCCATAAGAGGCATAAATAAACTATAACATCTGTTATTCTTCCTCTTACATCTTCTCTTTGAGATTTATGCCCTTTAACATAAGCGCATATACCATCTATATGTTTTAATAAGTAAACTAATAAAACTTCTTTCTTATCGAGGCTTAAATTATACGCAATTCTTTCAAAGTTTGCAAAAGCATTATCGTTTTTCCTCGCATACTCTTTTTGTCCTGCTTCTCTTGTCTCTTGTATCTCTACAAATATCTTTTTTATTAGTTCTTTCATTTCTTTTTGAGTCATTTTCAATCTCCTTTATTACCTCAACCTGAGATGATTCTATACTTCAACCTTCTTTAAATCCACAATGTGGACATCCAAACTGACAAGCTATGGCAGCAAGGAATGATCCACATTGTAAACATTGCATCATTTTAAATTTCATGATACTGCGTTAATTAATCCATCTGTTATTATAGCGTTATGATTGTACGATGCAAGAGTTGGTTTTTCTTTATGCCATAATATATCTGTAGCTGAATTAAGTAATCCCCAACCATTAGTATCTGCATGATATTCGCCTTCAGGATCTAGGAATCTATCAGTTATTTCACCCCATGTACCTGTTGGTATATCTTTAAGGTGATTGTGCCTAATTCTACCTAAATTCTTTGAAGTTACTCTGTAATCATTTAAAGCAGATATACCTTCAACCATTTTATTTAACCCTATATTGTTTCCATCTTGACTAAAGTTAATAGAATCTACCATCTTTTCTAATTGCTTATCCCAATCTTCAGAACCAGGAGCATGTCTAAATCTATGATTATTTAAGAATTGTTTACTCATCATACCATTTAAACAAACCAATCTATATAACATTAATGAAAATCCAAATGATCTCGAACCATCATAACTATTCCAGAATTGGATACCTAAATTTAAATCTCCAATTTCTTTTTCTTTAGTTTCTAAGGTATCTTTTGCTTTATATGATAGCATAAAGTTCTTACCATTAAAAAACTCTTTATCTAATTCAAAGTTAATATTTGATTTTCCTGTTATATCTTCTGCTATATTTTTCACATCTTCATTGGGTAGTAACATATAACTGTGACCTACTACACCTGCTTCTTTCCATCCTTTTTCTTCATCTTTTCTTTGAACAGCAAAAGCTGCTGATTTAATGCCATTAAAATCTAATGGTACTTTTCTTATTTCTTGATACGGATTCATATTTCTCCTTTTAAGTTTATGAGAGCCTCACATATTCCTTTGCCTATAAATTTCCCCAACAATCTCAGGATATTTAATGTGGATTGAACATTTCCACAACCTTTTCAGGCCTATCTACTGTTGCCATGATGAAACTGATTTATAAGGACTTACAAGACCAGTATATTGGCTCTCAATTTTATCCTATTAAAGCATCTCTTACAGGTAAATGAACATCTAAGTTTTCTCTTTCTCTATTAGCTGTACATTCTAAATGTAATGATTTGATTAATTGATTTTCATCTTTAAATGGCGTTAGGGATAATACTTTATTAGCATTATATGCTACTCTAAAACTACCTTTTGATGAAGCAATATTCATACCATCTGTAAAAGCTGATTTAGTTATTTCTGATACTGCAAATACTATTATATTATTTTGAACTGCTAATTCCATTAATGCTTGTGATACTTCTTCAACCTTCATATTATTGTCACTTTTCTTACTCTTAAATAAGCCCATGTGATCAACAACTACAATCTCTGGTTTCTTAGGAAGCATTAATATTCTTTTATTCAATTCATGTGGATAGCAACTGCTATAATCTACTGTTAACCAATTAAAGTTTTCACTTATTCCATTTGAGTATTGGCTATAATAATCTTTCAATTGCTCTTCAGACCATTTATTTTCAATCATAACAAATCTCATCCACATTTGTCTGGGACTCATTTCCATTTCTATAAAATATGTATTACGTTTAAATCTATTAACTAAATTTTGTAATAACATTGTCTTCATAGATTTAGGAGGAGCTTGTAATACTACTACTTCTCCTGGATATACAGGGAATGACTGTCCGTATGGCTCACCAATATTTATAGGATTATGGTTTCTGCTTAGAAATTCAACAACTTCTTTTTCCATAGCTTGTGCGTCCATAGTATTTTGAGATACTTTAGATTTATATAATCTGCAAGTAGATTGACAATGTGCATCCATATGAACATCACTACATCCATAATTATATCCATTGCCATTGTGACCTTCATAACAATCAGTTACTATTTTATCCATTTCAGATTTAGTAAATGGATGAGTCTTTAAATCTACTCTTTGTCTCCAGTCTTCCATTATTAATCTTACTACATGTTCTGGATATCTCCATCGCAAGAAAGCTGCAATACGTAAAGCTGTTTGATGCCTAGAACCTTGAACACTACCTTCCATCATTTTTTGTATACAAGGATACCACACAGGATCTGGGTTTTTACCTAAAGAAACTTTCTCAAATGTTTTATCACTTGCTATACTTTTTCTTTCTAATACATCAAATACAGGTTCGCATTCATTATCTCTAATGTCTGTATTGCCTTTAAAGTTGGTACGTTTATTTTTTGCTATGTCTTGAATTTTATCTATACCCCAATGAAGCTCTCCAGAATCTAAGGGAACTTTCCAAAGTTTAGATTTACTATTTAAAGTATTAACCATTCTTATAATTCTTGTTTTATCTGAAACAGACACATCAGCATATTCGTATATACCTTTAGCTTTTAATTCATCCTTAACTTTTAAATGCAAGTCTGGACATGGCTTCCATCTGAAAGCATTGCCTGGTATTCCTATATGAAATCCTGTTCCTGAAAAGTAAACTTGATATGGTATGCACAAATCATCTAATAGTATAGTTAAACCTATAGCTTTGTCTTGTGCTTTGGTAGGATTAGCTCCATCAACATCTAAAATAAACTCATCTGGCATATATAATATCCCATCATATGAAGACAAAGTATTATTTTCTTTTACATACTCTATGATATGATTATCATAATCCCATAAAGACATAAAAGTATCTTGCTCCATACCTGCGTATTTTTCCACATCATTTATATCTCCAAAGTGATGTCTATTAGCTAATCCAAATGCATATTCTTTAATCATATTAGCTCCTTACTTTATTAATTACCCATACTTGTTGCCTGTTTACTCTGTCTAATTTTCTTACTTTTATTATACCATCAGTTCTCATTCGTCTAAATTCTCTTGTATATGTTTCTGTACTACCTAAAAATTTTCCAAAATCATGTTTTCCTATATATGCTAATTCTTGTATATCTGAAGTTTTAAACGTAGTTAATCCTGTATTTAACAAGTTATTTAATTTTTCTACTATATGTTTTCTTACTGTCATTCTTTCTCCTTAAAGTTATTATTCTGACACCACCACCCGTGTTGCACAACCCGCATTTCGCTACCGATTCCCAACAGAATATTATTATTTTACCAATTAGGTATGTCTGCTATCTCTGCAGTTTCCATTTTCTCGAAACTTCCAGATAACATTTTTCTACAACGATCTTCAACACCTTTCTTAATACCAGCACATTCTTCACTAGTAAAGCTTAAATGTTCTCCTTCTTGAGGAACAGGCGCTATATCATCAAATACTCTTGTATAGTTATTACCTGTTTTATTTTCTTTGTAGAAATAAACATTAACAGTTTTACCTACTAGACCACTAGCCTCATCATCATATTGAATTAAAGGATGTTTTCCATTAGGATCTTTTAACACTCCAACAATACCTGCATTAGCATATTTAAATAAATTAGCTATTTTAAATTCAGTATTCTCTTTTTTGTTAAAAGTTTCATATACACGTAAATTCATATTTTCTGGCATATCATTGAACCATACGTCTATATATTTTTTATTTTGATCACCTCTTTCAAATGTACCATATTCTGCTTTTGACACAATTAATTCGTGCCAACCTTCTGAGAATTTTGATCCACCTGTAGAAGCTGTCATTGTTTTTATTGCCATTTCATTCTCTCCTTATTGTTTCGAAACACTATTAGCATCGTCATCATGTTGTGCGATACCAACCATTGCTGATAATCCATATCTTCTTCCATAAGTTATAACAGAACCTATTTTCTGAGGATTTGGATCAGCAGGCATTTTTATCTTTGAACGTAACCATTGACCAGATTTATGTATCAATAATGTTGTTACAAAGAAACTTTTTCCATCCCAATCAGTACCTTGACTTATTGATAAGCCATTTTTACTTAAGAATGGGAATGAAGATTTAATACATGTATGTAAATCAGCATAAGAACTATTAAAGAAGGGATTTGTACTATCAGCTTTAGCTCCATCTAATTCAGATTGTGCTGCAGCTAATGCTTCTCCTAATTTATCTATTCTTTCTGATTTCCAATCATCTAATATTACTTCTTCTATAGGACCATACTCTATTAGAGGACGAGATTCCTTATCTGGATTTGTATTTTTATCCATAATTCTCCTTATATTTTGTAGAAATTCTTGCCTATAAATTTACTAAATATTGACAGATTTTCCTATTACTTTTTAGCCTAATAATTAGGTCTGCAGGCTATTGAATAAACCTTAATAAAGATTTAATTTTCTTTTAATATTTCTTCTTGTACTAACCATCCATAATTTAGGTCGCATTTCTTTAAGCCAGTCTTGCACAGTTGGAATAAATCCTAAATCTTCTCTTATATGTTGTTCCGCAATACTTTTTACGGGAACTTTTTTGTTTTTAGAGTTTATAATATATATTCCAAACTTCTTTTCACATTCTTCTACACCTTGTGTGTGATGTCTTAAGGCTCTATGCCTTATGTCAGCATAATGATTTTTAGATTCATCAAACCAAGCATGAATATCATGATAATCCTCCTCAGATCCACCAAAATATTTCACACTTGATTTGCAATGATTAAAGGCTTTCATTAACCACGATCTTTATATTCTTTTTTTGGATCTTTACCGTCAAGAGAGTAAGTTTCTGAACATTCATAACTTCCATTATAATTTTGCTCACCATCTACTGCAATAGTTTCAGTTTCGATGTTCCATACTACTTCTCCTTGACCACCTTCATTATTATACCAATCATAGTCTATGAAAGATACTAATAACCAATGTAAAGTATCATCACCAGAACTAAGACCATTTTCAGGATTTAGTTTTATATATGTATTAAACATTTCAACTAATTCTTTTTGGTTTCTAGTCCCTTTTTCTACTTCTTTACCATCTCCACCATAATCATGTACTCTTTCTGATCTATCCCATCCATGGTCACCACCTCTTTTATCAAAAGCTTCTTGAGTAGTGAAACCTTCTGCATGATAAGCATCTCCAGAGTCTCCAGCACCTTCATATTCTACAGTTATATATTTATAACCATTTTCTAAAAAGAACTTGCCTAAAGCTTTAATAGTAATTCCTTTATTAATTCTTTTTAGCTTTCTATTATGATGCCATGCTTTTGTCCATTCTGGATCATTGAAGTCTAATTTAGACGTATCCATAAAATCAGTTCTTAATTCGCTCATATTTTTCTCCTTAATTAAATTTATTCATCCAAGTTATTATTGTTATTGTAAGACATATTACTATTAATTCGAACATTTCTATATTAATTTGCATCATTTAACCACCCTTCAAAATATTCTTGTTCAGTCATACCATTATATTCCCAAACCCATACTCCATAGTCTAAAACTATATCAAGATGCTCTAAAGAAGGCATACTATCTGTATTGTATCCTAATCTTAAACCACCATTTATTAAAAAATCGTCTAATTTTTCTTTTATTTTACTCATTGTTGCTCCTTTTTGGTTTATAAGGTCTATGTGTTTTAAGTTTTCTAGAACCTAGGACCCATACTAATGCTTCTTGCCATCCTTGACATATAAATAAGTCTGGCTCTCCATCCCAGAGTTCCATTTCATGTGTACTTAAAGCACAATCATCTAATGCTTCTTGTACTTGTTTTTTAGTTTTCATTATTCCTCCACAGTCAATACAGGTAATAATTCCTCTTTATTATTTAAAAGACAAGTTATAACTCCACCATCGTTACCTTCATCATCTTGCATTGCAATTACTCTTGTTCCATTATCTAATATGAAAGTAATAGGCTTTTTATACCATCCATAATTATTACATTCTTCATTACTCATGTATTCTACTTTTGATATCTGTCTTCCAAGTAAAGTATTTTCAGCTATTTTAGTCCAATGCTTAACTTGTTCTTTTGGATCATTTAAGTTTGCCATTCTATTCTCCTATTTTTGTTACCAATGAAGGTGAAACTCTCCACCTATGCCAATTTCTTCCTTCTTCTTTAATACCTAAAGATTTAGTATTGATTTTATAAACTTCTCCTGTAACTTCTCTTTTGTCAATTCCTCTTCCAGAA
>VTLG01009283.1_pt1 | contig 51695 bp, 61 predicted proteins | sample 4694571 | NCBI WGS metagenome assembly VTLG01 (sample SAMN12604809, study PRJNA352737) | marine metagenome | biome: ENVO:00000447; feature: ENVO:00000209|ENVO:00000569|ENVO:01000036; material: ENVO:00002151; isolation source: viral sequences binned using virsorter ... | reverse complement strand
ATAAAGAAAAGGACCCTGAGATTGGAACTTTATCTGTTTCAGATTTAAAGGGGAGTAGAATTGTAGTAGTAGAACCAGCACCTATTCCAGAAGATGAACTAGAGAGAACTGCTAATTGGATTAAGAGCTGGGGAATGTTAACATCAACAGAAAATCATAATGATTTAGTCAACAGGACAATTTAATAAGTTAGACAATGCAACACCTAGTATCAATAGATGATTTAACAAAATCAGACATTGAAATACTATTTTATCGTGTTGAAGATATTAAGAACAATCCTCGACGTTTGAAATATCATCTTCAAGATAAAATTCTTGCTAATCTATTTTATGAACCTTCCACAAGAACATCATCCTCATTTGCTGCAGCCATGTTCAAACTTGGTGGTAGTGTTATATCTATTAATGATGTAAATTATAGCAGTGTATCGAAAGGGGAAAACCTAGAAGACACAATAAAAACTATGGGCCTTTATGCCGACATGATAGCGCTACGATCTCAAAACGCTGGAGATGCACAAAAAGCAGCAGAGGTAAGTGAAGTTCCTATAATAAATGCTGGTGATGGTAACGGTGAACATCCCACACAAACTTTATTGGATTTATATACCATATGGGAATCGTTTAAAAAAATAGATAATTTAACAATAACAATGATGGGTGATTTAAAAAATGGAAGAACAATTCATAGTTTATTACACAGTTTAAAAAACTATAATGTAAAGATTAACTTAGTTAGTCCTGATAATTTATCTGCGCCATTTCAATATGCACATGGAAAGAATATTAACCTTTCCCTTGTATTAACTAAAAATATAGCTGAGCAATCAGATGTTTTATATATGACTAGAGTTCAAAAAGAACGAGGTTCTACAGGAAAATATGAACTGACTAAAAACAATGTTGATAACTTTAAAAAAAATATGATTGTAATGCATCCATTCCCTAGAAACGAAGAAATACCTAGATGGTTCGATAGTGATCCACGAGCAAAGTATTTCAATCAAATGAAAAATGGTTTGTATGTAAGAATGGCTTTATTACTACATTATAAATAATTTTATGTTCGATTCAAAATATCCCATACTTGCTGCATGTATGAATGGCGGTTCGGATTTGGGATTAGCAATTGCTTGTCGTAAGGCTGGTATTTTCCCAAGTTTATATTTTCCTAGAAATGGTGAACGTAAAGATGGTGAATCAACCACGCCATTTATAGATCATCAATTAACTTTATATGGTTCTAATCAAATTAATGTTGGAGTAATGTCTCTTCATAATTGTAGTAATAAATTATTGATTGATGTTCTATTAAAATATAAAATTTCCCATCTTGAAATTTGGTCAGAAATTGATGTTGATAGTATTCGATATAATAAGATTGGTAAAGAGAGGTCAAAAGAATTAGCGATTAAAAATATTGACAGGTTGAAAAATAATGGTACTAAAATTCTTAGAAGAGCAAAAAATGTAACTACTACTATCCACGATGCAATATGTGTTAAGGGTTCAGATACCGCTGGTCATTGCAATCAAAATATGACAACGAAAGATTTATTCCTCGCACAGAAAAGTGCAACGCCGTTTGTTCCAGTAATTCCATATGGTGGTATTGGTACATCTTCACAAGTAAAAGAATATATGGAACTTGGTGCTGAATGTGTTGCGGTAGGAACATTATTAGCTGCATCAAAAGAAAGTTGTTTATCTGATGAATTAAAAAAGACTATGATACAAGTCAATAGTTTATGTGTTGAAAGATTGCCTGACACTGACCAAAATGCACTTGTTCTTGGAAATAAAGAAGAAGTATTTAATAGTCCTAGTAGAAATAGACAAGAGTCTTTAATTGATGGTTTATATGGTGATGGCAGAACAGGACATATATATGCTGGCAAGTCTATTGATCATGTAACTGCAATAAGGTCTGTAAAGGAGATAGTAAAGGAACTTGTGAAGGAGTTATAAATAATTATATGATTATGAGACTTGTGAAATATTATGCGTGGTTTATTCTAGCCATTGTTCTTTTAATTGTTTTCAACGTATTAGGTAGATATTTCTTTGATCTGCGATTTGATTTCGCAGTAGATGTTTCGTGGCAACTATATGGTATGTTAATTATGTTGGGTGCAAGTTACAGTCTCGCAAAAGGTACACATATCAGAACTGATATCTATTGGAAAAGATTTTCAGATAGAACAAAGGCATTAATTGATTTGGGGGGATATTGTTTATTCTTTCCGACTTTCGGTATCCTGACTTATCTTGCAGCTGTGGATATGTGGAAAAGTATTTTGATTGATGAAAGAAGTTCTGCTACTATGTCTCAGTTGGTCATATGGCCATTAAAAATTGGAATTACGTTGGGATTGTTTCTCCTGTTATATCAGGGAATAGTTGAAGTGAGGAAACTTTGGTTGCGATTATAATGTTGGTGACAATGATAGCGGGTATTTTTGTAGGTATTCCTGTCAGTTTCACTCTTATATTTCTTGCATTAGGATTTGGATATGTTAGTATGGGAGAGAATGTTTTCGATCTCGCATACTACAATCTCGTAGGCGGATTATCTAATGAGGTATTCATGGCAATACCTATGTTTATATTCATGGGGTATATCTGTGAGCGTGCAGGCCTTATAGAGGGGTTGTTTGACAGTCTAAAAAAGATTACTGGAAATTTATATTTTGTTGTTATAGTTATCGCAGTTTTAATAAGTCTTGCAACGGGAGTTGTAGGTGCGTCTGTTACTCTGTTAGGTATTATGGCAGCACCACAAATGATGAGACTAGGTTATAATCCGAAACTGACTGCTGGTGTTATTGCTGGTGGTGGTTCTTTGATTATGATTCCGCCTTCTGTACCTCTTATTGTTATGGCCCCGACTATGAATATTAGTATCATTGATTTGTATGCTGGAAGTCTTATTCCCGGCCTAATGATTGCAGTAATGTATATTGTATATTGTTTTCTTGTTGATAAGAGAGAAAAATCAGAAATAGAACTTTCCATGAGAAATCTTGGGAGGGCTCTTCTTGATGTACTTCCACTTGCATTTCTTATATCTGCTGTGTTAGGTTCTATGTTGTTTGGACTTGCAACTTCTACTGAAGCAGGAGCATTTGGTGCGGTAGGTGCTTTATTACTTGCAAGTAGGAAACTTACATTTTCTACTTTACAAGAAGCATTATTAAAAACATGTGATACATCTGCCGTTGTGATGTTACTTGCTATTGCATCTACGATTTTTGGGGCAGTATTTACTTCTTTGGGTGGAGATACAATTATAGTAAATTCACTTAATTCCCTATCTATACCGCCTTGGGCCTTGGTTGGATGCATACTAGTACTTTGTCATTTGTTGGGATGGCCGTTTGAATGGCCTGTGGTGGTATTAGTATTTGTTCCAATATTCCTACCTGTTCTTGTTGCATCAGGTGTAGACATGTTGTGGTTCGCAGTTTGTTTGGGTATTGTTATCCAGACGGCATATCTGACACCGCCAGTTGCATTAACATCATATTATTTGAAACAGGTAATGCCCGAATGGGATCTAGGAATGATATTCAAAGCGATGATGCCTTTCATGTGGATACAAGTTCTTGCAGTCATTATATTGTTTTTTGCACCTAGTATTGCAACCTGGCTTCCGACCCTACTAAATAAATAATAACATTGAATTCGTAACAGATTGAAGGAGTTAATTATGAAATCTATTTTAGCAGCACTCGTTGCACTTATTTTCACATCAACTACAGTTTTTGCAGATACGGTTATTCGTATTGCAAGCTCTTACCCCGCCATTAGTACTTTTAATGAACAGGCACAATTTATCGCAGATAGAGTTAAAATTTTAACTGATGGTAAAGTCCGAATGGAAATTAAACCAGCAGGAGCGTTAGTTCCTGCTTTCCAAGTCCTAGACGCAACAGCATCTGGTGCAGTAGGTGGAGCATGGACACAGAGTTATTATTGGGTAGGAAAGGACAAAACCCTTTCTTTATTTAATAGTCCATTAGGTGGTCCATATGGGATGGATGGTATAGACTTTCTTGGATGGATGTTTCATGGTGGAGGATTAGAACTCTATCGTGAATTCTATCAGAAGGTTTTAAAACTAGACGTAGTTCCGTTTCCTTCAATGCCTACACAGAATCAACCTTTGGGTTGGTTTCACCGTCCTATTAAAGACCTCGCAGACTTGAAAAACTTCAAGTGTAGACAGACAGGTATTAATGTAGAATTGTATGCTCGTATGGGTATGCAGACTATTGGGATGCCTGGTGGAGAAATCCTCGCTGCTGGACAGAAGGGTGTAATCAATTGTGCAGAGTTTGTCGGTGGACTTGAGGATGAACGTCTAGGATTTCCTACAATCTGGAAGTACTACTATCTGAATAGTTTACATGAACATTCAAACACTGGTGATCTTCTTATTAATGGTAAAATTTGGAGAGGACTTACTAAACAACAACAGACTTCAATTCGTTCTGCCGCATATGAATCCTATCTATGGTGGTTGACTTGGGTACAAGCCGAGAATGGTAAGGCACTTAAACGAATGGTTAGAAAGTATGGTGTTAAAGTTATGCAAACACCCGCTGATATTCTGGTTGCAGAATTGAAGACTATTGACCAAATGTTTGCAGAAGAATCTGCAAAGAACCCTTGGTTTAGAAAAGTTCTTGCAAGTCAGAAATCATATGCTGCAAAGGTTGTTCCTTATAAGAATGTTGCATTTACACCATATAAGTATGCCGCAGATTACTATTGGGGATTAAAGTAAGACTAAATAGTACATGATATGGGTACGGAGACAACATTGTGTCACAGTAAACGTAAACTACTGGATGCCAGATTACCATAATATTCTTCAAGAATTTATTTGGCAAACAGATGATTATGTTCCCCAATTACCAAGAGTACATAAATTTATGAACTTTTGGTATAAGGAAATAGATGCTGTGGTTAGTGAAGTCTTTATATCGGTTCATGATAAACAAGAATGGAGAATGACGGATTACATTAGAGAGATATAATGACCTATGAATCAGTAAGATGTAAAAATTGTGGACATGAATCTCATTGTGGTACTACGCTTAAAAAAGATTTAAGTGGTAACGGTGAGGAAATTCAAGTATGTACTTCATGCCGCTGTGAAAAATGTTCAAAGCCCGATTGGGGATAAAATATGGCACAAGCAAGGTTTGTAACTGACCAACCAGACGGAGATGAATTGGATTATGCAAGTCCAACTCAATTTAAGTTTGAAATAAAACAACTACCTAAAGTGTCATTCTTCAATGTCGCCTGTAATTTGCCAGGCGTGTCTATGACTCCAACAATACAAGATACGGCCGTCTTGGGTAGAGACATTCCAATACATGGATCTAAAGTTGATTTTGAAGAATTCACTATTAGATTTATTGTTGATGAACAACTTATTAATTACAGAGAACTACATGCATGGTTAATGGCTCTTGGGTTCCCGAAGGATAAAAGTCAACTAATAAATTGGGTTACTGATGACAGTAGAGTAGCAGATAAAGATGCGTCATATGCAAGACGTATGTATTCTGATGCAACACTTTTTATTCTGTCCAATAAAAATAATCCTATAACTAAAGTTAATTTTTATGATATGTTTCCACTTACTCTATCAGGACTAGATTATTCACAAGATGCAACTGATGTAGAATATTTGCAAGCAACTGCCACCTTTGCATATATGTTATATGAATTTGAGAATGTATAAATATCTTTAACGGGAGAAAAAACATGGCAAGACTTAAACTTAAATGGTTAATCGCACACCATCCACAATATCTTTTTGTTCGCACTGCGAAGAAATTTCGTGACGAACTAGAGAAGAGATGTCCTGGCGAGTTTGATATTGAAATCTTGACTATGAAAGATTATCTTGAAAAATATAATGAAGTACCAGAATTAAATCTCAAAGTACATTCTCTTAATGGGTTAGAAAAACATTGGGAAACTTATAAACATTCTAATGCTAAAGATATTTTTAAACCTGCTGCTTGGTCTGAAATAAAAAAGAAATGGAAAGCTTATTTTGAAGCATTAAAGGATGGTCGTATTGATATAAGTCAAACTCAAATTACAGTTATAGGACTGCATTTATTCAAACCCTTTGCTGCATTAGATCTTCCATTCTTGTTTAGAGATCATGACCATGTAACTAAGGCCTTAGATGGTAAAATAGGGAAGTCGCTTCGTAATTTAATTGAAACTAAGACAGGAATAAAATCTTTAGGATTTACTTATTCTGGTGGTTACAGAATTATAGGTTCTAATCACGACATAGAAAATATTATTGACTTAAAGGAAACTCCATTACAGACCATTCCAACTACGACTGAAATGTGGAAAGGATTTGGTAGTAAGGCTTTCCAACGAAAAGATTTGGATATCAATGAGAGTAACGATTTTGCCAGTAAAAAGTCTGCTATAGAAACAACGTATTTAAGATTTAATGGTACAAATATTTTAAAGACAAACCATTCTATGTTCTTAACTAGTATCATGACAGGGACTTCATTATTTGAAAAGTTAACACCTAAACAACAAAAAGCGTTTGAAGAATCTGCGTTTGCAGTTTCTAAGATAGAAAGAAAATGGTCACTTGAAGATTGTGAGAAATATGAGAGAGAAGCAGAAGAAAAGGGAATTCAAATAAGAGAAATTACTGAAGAACAACGTAATGTTCTTGAGAATAATTCTTATAAAGCCTATGATTTCTTTTATGAAAATCGTCATCCAAATGGTTATGATGGTAAAAAAACAGATGAAGAAACTTACAAGAACCGTAAACGACTTGTTCAAGAAATACAAAATTTATAAATAACCCTGAGCAGACAGGATATACTTTAACAAGTAATAACCTTTAGTCTCAACATTAAGAGATAAGATAATCAAAGAGAGTACTTATCCTCACCCTGCTCAACCTTTGAAGGATATATAATGGATAAACTTGAAGAACTAAAAACTGAAGCAAGGCAAGACCTTGCAATCACTCGACTAGAACATCTAGATCAAGAATCCTTTAAGAACCAAACTATCAAACCAAAATGGTTAGAATACAGAACTCGTTTTGAGTTGCTGAAGGTTCAATCACAAATTAAACATACAAAACTCTACCGTGAAAAATGGGAGTATTACGGTGGCAAGGCAGAGGCAAAAGTCTATGCAGCAAAACCTTTTGATATTAAGGTTTTAAAAACTGACTTAGGCATGTACATTAATGCAGATGAAGAAATAATAGAACTTCAAGCAAAAATTAGTTATTATGAAATAGTTATTAAATATGTTGATGGGGTGATAAAATCTATAGATAACAGAGGATGGGATATTCGTAATGCACAGGATTGGAAGAAGTTTGAAGCAGGAATGATATAATGGACGTTGATAAATATATTGGTTATTACAAAAATGTCGTACCTGATGTATTATGTCAAAATATAATGAATTATAATTACAACTATCAACCCTCCACATATGCAAATCATAAGGGTAAAACTGCTAACAGTGATGAACGTGTACGAATGGATGAATGTTGGATAAGTAAGAATACCCCATACTATAAAGATATTAAGTCATGTTTTGAATATGCCTGTCGTAAATATTCAGAAGAGTTTCCTTTATTCAGTGTACAACATATGACAGATTTTAGAATTAATCGTTATTCTCAAGGTGGGTTTATGTCTAGTCATGTCGATAACATACATCATAGTCATGGCCAGCAATATGGTTATCCTCAAGTCTCTGCTCTTCTATATCTAAATGATGATTATGTGGGCGGAGAATTTTATGTGGCAGGAAAATTGTTTGATCCAGAACGAGGATCTGCTATTATATTTCCCTCAAATTTTATGTTTCCTCATGAGGCCAAGACGGTTAATGAGGGAATGAGATGGAGTATAGTAACATGGCTGATGTAATAGTACACAAATGTTTTCCTACTATTATTTACGAATTTGATTATGTTTCTCCTGATAGGATGATGATGGAATCCTATATAAGACAAGTAAGAAAAAATCATAAGTATCATACTGATGATGATTTACATATACTTTCTTATTTTATGAATTTGAGAAGGAAGGTAGAGGAAGTATCAGAACATTACCTTAATGATTTAGAATATGAATATGAAAGTTTAGAGATTACTGGTATGTGGGCCAATAAGTTATTTGAAGGAGACTCACATCCACCACATACACATTCAAACAATGTTTTATCTGGTGTATATTATTTAACTGCTTCTGATAAAACAACACCAATTCAATTTTTCGATCCAAGAGTTCAAGCACATGTCTTGAAACCTAGAAATAAAACAAATTGGAATAATGCTAGTATGTTACAATTTGATTCAATAGAGGGTAGAGGTTTTATTTTTCCTTCATGGTTGCAACATTGGGTTCCCCCCACTGGAGATGAACGCATAAGTATATCATGGAACATCTTAGTTCGTGGAGAGTATGGGGAACCTAATACGTTGCAAAATGCTAATATCTAAAAAAAATGAAGTATATCTACAAATTACCAATATATCCTCTAGTGAAAGTGCTGAACTATCTGACTTCTTCACGTTTGAAGTGCCAGGATTTAAATTTATGCCGGCATACCGCAACAGGATTTGGGACGGGAAAATACGTTTATTCTCCCCTCAATCTGGAGAAGTTTATGTTGGATTACTTTCGTATATAAAAAAATGGTGTAGGGATAATGGAATACGATATGAAATCGAAGAAGGACTTGAAGAAAAAAGAGATATGGCCCGAAGTGTGGTTCAAGGATTTATACGATCTCTCAAACCCAAGTCCCGTGGAAAATCTCTTAAAATCAGGGACTATCAAATTGATGCTGTTCATCACAGCTTATCCCGAAATCGTTGTCTTCTTGTTAGTCCTACTGCTTCTGGTAAATCTCTCGTAATATATTCCATAGTAAGGTATTATCAAATGAGTGATATGACTACACTCATTCTTGTTCCTACCACCTCGTTAGTCGAGCAAATGTATAAAGACTTTGAAGATTATGGTTGGAGTTCTGGTACATATTGTCAAAGAATTTATCAGGGACACGATAAAAAAGTAACTAAACCTGTAGTTATTTCTACTTGGCAATCCATATACAAATTACCTAAATCATATTTTAAAAGTTTTGATGTTGTCATAGGTGATGAAGCACATCAGTTCAAAGCAAAATCTCTCACCAGTATCCTTACAAAACTTCATTTGTGTAAATACCGTTATGGTTTAACTGGTACACTTGATGGTACTCAAACTCATAGATTGGTGTTAGAAGGGTTGTTCGGGCCTGTAAAGGACGTTGTAACTACCAAAGAATTAATAGACAAAAAGACACTTGCAAATCTGAGAATAAAGTGTATAATACTTAAACACAGACAAAGAAGAGAAAGGATGACCTATGCAGAAGAATTACAATACCTTGCTGGAAATGAACAAAGAAATAAGTTCATTTGTGATTTGTTATTACACCTTAATGGGAATACTTTGTGTCTATTCCAACTTGTAGAAAACCACGGTAAAATATTATATGAACGCATGAAAGAAGGGGAAAATGTTTTTTTTGTATATGGGAAAACAGATACTAAAGAGCGTGAAGATATACGTCACATCGTTGATGGATCAAAGAATTCCACCATTATTGCTTCCTACGGTGTTTTTAGCACTGGTATTAATATTCGTAATATTCACAACATCGTGCTCGCCAGTCCAAGTAAATCAAAAATCAGAGTGCTTCAATCAATCGGAAGAGGCCTGCGTACATCATCAACTAAGGATTCCGTTTTGATTTTTGATCTGGCAGATGACATTTCTTATCAACAGCGTCGGAACTTCACATTGAATCATTTTATGGAACGAATAAATATATACAACGAACAACAATTTAATTATGAGATAAGTAAAGTGAATTTATATAAGAATATTAAGATATCTCATAAAACCCAACACAAGTAATATACACCTTTTAACAGCTAGAGTCAAGTACCTTTTTAAAAAAATAAAAGGGTATTGACTTTTCTCTTTATATCGTGTATAGTATAACAAGTATAAATTAAAAGGAGTTGTAATGGCCAGAAAACCCAAAGGTGAGCATTACGTTAATAATAAAGAATTCCTACATGCAATGATAGAATGGCGTGAACGTGTTGATGAAGCAGAGAATAGTGGAAAAACCCCCCCACAAGTTACTAACTATATCGGTGAATGTTTTCTAAAGATTGCAAACCATTTATCTTATAAACCTAATTTCATTAACTACACATATAGAGAAGAAATGATATGTGATGGTATTGAAAACTGTTTACAATATATTAAGAATTTTAATCCAGAAAAATCTAATAATCCATTTGCATATTTTACACAGATAATTTATTATGCTTTTCTACGAAGGATAAACAAAGAAAAGAAACAAAGTCATGTGAAAAATAAGATGCTAGAAAAACAAGAAGTAGTATCATATACTACTATGGAACATGATGATCGTACTTATAATGTAGGAAACATTGATTTGAGTAATTTTTTACCAGATGAAGATGTGTATAAACCCAAACAAAAAACTAATAAAACGAAAAAGAATTTAGAAAACTTCATGGAGTCGGATATTGAAGATAGCAATAGTAACTGATACTCATTTTGGTGCAAGGAATGATAACCAAAATTTCAATGAGTATTTCTACAAGTTTTACGAAAATGTGTTTTTCCCCTATCTTAAAGATAAGGGGATTACTACTTGCGTACATATGGGCGATGTTGTAGATAGACGTAAATTTATTTCTTATAGAATTGCAAACGATTTTCGTAAGCGGTTTATCGGACAGTTTCAAAAAGATGGTATTGACTTACATATTATTATAGGCAATCATGATACCTATTATAAGAATACTAATGATGTAAATGCTATGGAAGAACTTGTAGGCCAGGATAGGTTTAAAATCTATACAAATCCAGAGGTAGTAGACTTTGATGGGGTTCCTATTCAGTTTATTCCTTGGATTAATGCCGGGAATTATGATGCATCTATGTCTGCATTGTCTCGTTCACCAGCACAGATTGCGATGGGACACCTAGAGATTGATGGATTTGAAATGTTTAAGGGTGGACATCGACATGAAGGTTCATATGATAGAAATATATTTCGTAGGTTTGATATTGTAATGAGTGGACACTTTCATCATAAATCTGATGATAGTCATGTCTACTACCTTGGCACACCATATGAGATTTACTGGAATGACTGGCAAGACCCTAAGGGCTTTCATATCTTTGATACGGAAACAAGAGAACTAGAACGTATTGTAAATCCATATACTTTGTTTGAAAAGATTTATTACGATGATACAAGTATTGATTATAGTAAACATGACTTTGATAAGTATAGAGAAAAGTATGTGAAATTAATCGTAGTAAATAAAAAGGATATGTTTCAATTTGATGTTTTTGTTGACAAACTTCTAAAGGCAGATGCTTATGAAGTTAAGATTGTGGAAGACTTTTCGGATTTAGATGCAGAGAATGTTAGTGATGACATTGTAGAAAATACGCAAGATACTATGACGTTATTGGAAATGTATATTGATGAATTGAATGTGGACTTGAGCAAGTCTAGGCTCAAGAATAAAATGAGAGAACTCTATACGGAGGCTCAAGACTTAGAACTATGACAAATGTTGGTGATTTTATTAAGTATTATGCAAATGTTTTAGATAGAGAAGTTTGTTCATTGATAATTAAGGAATTAAATAATATCATTGATATTAAGGGAGTTGTTGGTAGTACTAGAATTAATGGTATTGAATGTAAAAGTCTTTCAGTAGATAGTGATAATATGACGTTTCCTCTTCTTGCTAATACTATTGCAAAAATAAAGGAGTTATATATTTCAGAGTATCCTAGATACCAAAGGTTTATAAAGTTTTGCTCTGGTGAAGGGTTTGGTGTGTTTGAAGATGTTGGTAGTAAATTATTAATACAACACTATCCAGAAAATGGATATATGAAGGAACACATAGATAATACAGGTCAGCGTACTTATATAAGGGAACATAAAACTATAAACTTAGAATATAAACACGCACAACTATCTATTATTATAATGTTAAATGATGATTATGATGGTGGTGAATTTGTTGTTGCAGAAAAAAGTTTCAAAGGAGAAGCAGGAGCAGCGGTTGTTTTCCCAGCATCCTTTATGTATCCACATAAAGTTAATGTTGTTAGAAATGGAGAACGCTGGTCATGTGCAGCGTGGTTGAGGTAATATGATAATAATGAAACTTGTGGATTGGAGAGTGGCAACACTTTTCGTTCAAGAGAGACATTATTCGCCTGTGATGCCTAAACTAACTAAGAAGTGGTTAGGTGCATATCAAGACGATGAACTAGTAGGTGTACTCACATTGGGATGGGGTACGAATCCTATGGGAACAATTAAGAAGATGTTTCCAGAGTTGACTACTGGTGATTATTATGAGATCGGTAAGATGTGCATGGACGATGAAATGCCTCGTAATTCTGAATCTCAAATGATTAGTGCGACTATGAAATGGATGAAAGAAAATACACCAGAACGGAAATACTTATACACTTGGGCGGATGGAATAGTTGGTAAACCTGGCTATGTCTATCAGGCAGCAAACTTTCTGTATGGTGGTTTTATATGGAGTGATGTGTACGTTTCTGAAACAGGGGAGAAGGTTCATTTCCGTACTATCCAACGTAAGATGAAAAAAGAAATGAATCGAATGGATACAAAATATGGGCCACGCCCTAATGATGCAAAGATGGGTGAATTGGGTTTCAGTAGAGTATGGGGAAAACAATTTAGATATATTCTTCCTATGTCAAAGAAGAATCGTAAGTATTTGAAACAATCGACTTGTGATTGGAATATTAATTATCCAAAGGATGGTGATTTACAATGGAAGATTAAACGACCAGGCGAAACAGAATACGAATTGACAAACACAATACCCTACGATCATAGGGGCGACAGTGTAGACCATAATATTGCTAATGTAAGTAAGGTAGAGAAAAAGTATGGTACTGCAACATTGGAGAACTTTTTTTGATTACGTTTAAGCAAGTACGATGGAAAAACTTTTTATCTACTGGAAATACATTTACAGAAATAGAACTTGATAGAAACAGTACCACACTTATTATTGGTGAGAACGGTGCTGGAAAATCTACCATTTTAGATGCATTATGTTTTGGATTGTTTGGAAAGGGGTTTCGTAGTATATCAAAACCCTTATTAGTAAATTCGGTTAATGGTAGTGGTACATTGGTAGAGGTTGAATTTGAAATTGGAAGTAAAAGGTTTCGGGTTCGCCGTGGCATCAAACCAAATGTATTTGAAATTTATGTTGATGGTAAAATGTATAATCAGGATGCAAATGCAAGGGATTACCAGAAACATCTAGAACAACAAATTTTAAAATTAAACTATCGTAGTTTTACTCAAGTTGTTATTCTAGGTTCTTCTACGTTTATTCCTTTTATGCAGTTAAGGGCCCGCTATCGAAGAGAGGTTGTTGAGGAAATTCTTGACATACAGATTTTTTCATTGATGAACGTGTTATTAAAAGGTGAAATGAAAACACTTATAGAACACATTAGGGAGATCGAATATGAAAAATCACTGTGCGAAGAAAAGATTGAATTGCAGAAACAATACATTGGAGAACTTAAAAAGAATAAAAATAAAACACTCAAGGAGAAGGTCGAGCTCCTCGCCGGAAATGAAGAAGAAATCTTCATGCGACAAGGAGAAAGTGATTTACTGACTAAAGAAAATGATAAACTGATAGAAAGTATTGCAGATAAAACAAAACTGGATAAGAAGTTATCTAAGTTGAATGATATAAAATCTACTCTTACAGAAAAACACAAATCACATTCTACTATGATTGGTTTTTTTGAAACCAATGATGATTGTCCTACATGTGAACAACATATAGATGAGAAGTTTAAAGATATTATGATTAATTCTAAACAAATGAAAGCATCTGAATTAATGGATGGGTTGAATAGTTTAGAAGAAGAATTGGTATCGACTAAAGATCGACTTATAGATATTAAAGAAATTGCAAAATCTGTTCGTGAGAATGAAGTTCAAATTGCAAGGAATAAAAGTAGTGTTGATCAATTAGAAAAATTTAATAAAAATGTACAACATGAAATGGATGAACTTTCTCAAGAGGGGGGAGTAACTAAGAAGGATAATGATAAGTTAGTTTCATATGAAAAGGATTTGGTTGGAGTAGATGCTTCTCGATCAAAATTAAAAGAAGAAATGATTTATTCAGAAGCAACTAGAAACATGCTACAGGATACAGGTATTAAGACTAAAATTATCAAACAGTATCTACCTATCATGAATCGACTTATCAATACTTATCTAACATCTATGGAGTTTTATGTTAACTTTACGTTGAATGAGAACTTTGAAGAAACTATCAAGTCTCGCTATCGTGATGAATTTACATATGCATCATTTAGTGAAGGTGAGAAGATGCGTATCGACCTTGCCCTTCTATTTACATGGAGAGCGATTGCAAAGATGAAGAATAGTACTAATACTAATTTACTTATTTTAGATGAGATATTTGATAGCTCTTTGGATGCTACAGGAACAGATGAATTTTTGAAGATTCTAAATACGCTAGAAGGTGAAAACGTATTTGTGATTAGTCACAAACAAGATATGTTAGTTGATAAATTTAATAGTACTATAAGGTTTGAAAAACAGAAAAACTTTAGTCATATAATGGAGTGAGAAAATGAGTCAAAGTGAACGATTTTATGAGTTGTTAAATCAGATGAAAGATACACATGATGCAAAGCGTCATGATTATGCAAACACAAAGGATGTATTTGCAAATTTTAGAACATGCGAGATGGCGGGAATTCCAGCATGGAAGGGATGTTGTGTACGAATTGGAGACAAGTTCAGTCGTATCATGGGGTTCGCCAAGAAAGAGAAATTGAAAGTCAAGGATGAGAGTATTAAAGATACTCTTATTGATATGGCAAACTATGCTCTTATCGCACTTATTCTTTATGAAGAAACATTAGAGGAAGATCGAATAGAAAGAGTTAAAGAGTGGAATAATAATCCACCCGAAACAGTAGCACATTCTCGTTACGGTAGGGATGACTTTAAAACGGAACCTACTTGGCAGGAAGAACATTGAACATATCGAAACAAGTTAATATCAGTTTAGGTACACGATGTACTCTGGCATGTCCTAAATGTCGCAGAACTCAATTTGAAGAACAGGGTATTCCTATAGATGGCGGCGATTTATCTATGGAAGATTTCAAGAAACTTGCTGACCATTTCGATGATTTGATTTTGTGTGGTGGTGTTGCTGATCCAGTACTACATCCACGGTTTATTAAGATTTTAGATTACTCATATAAGAACGGTAATAAAGTAAGTGTCAGTAATGCGGCATCACATCGACCTTCTAATTGGTATAGAAAAGCGTTTGAGGTGAATCCAGAAGCAACTTGGATTTTTGGTATTGATGGTTTACCTAAAGATAGTCACAAGTACCGTGTCAATCAGGATGGTGAAAAATTATTTGAAATGGCACAACTAGCAGTTACTATGGGAATTACAACTGTGTGGCAGTATATCATTTTCAAATACAATGAGAACGATATTGCAGAAGCAGAAGAGTTGGCAAAAGATAATGGTATGAATTTCAAGGTATGGAAGTCTGATCGATGGGACAATATGCAAGATCCATTCCTACCAACTAAGAAAGAAAATTATAATATAGGGCGCCGAAAGAGGCCTGCTCATTTTGTAGGTGAAGTATGAGAAATCCAAAATGCTTAGATCCTGATGGTGCAGAACCATATGGACATCATCAAACTGGACACATTATGCCGTGTTGTTATGTTTGTGTCAATCAACCAGAGAAAGACTTTCCTGATATCGCACATATGTATGCCGATCATTTGAAGATAGAGAACAATGATAGCATAGATGATATTATAAATTCCACAGAATGGCAGGAACACTATGAAAAATTGCGTTCACCTGATGCAGAGTGGCCTAAGATATGTGAGAAATTTTGTGGAGACCAGTGGAGATAATGGGAAAACGTAGTAACTTTGAACGGAAACCTAGAGACTTTTATCCTACACCGTTTGAAGCGGTAGAACCTCTAATTGAGCATCTACCAAAGGGATTTACGTTTGCTGAACCATGTGCGGGTAATGGTGTGTTAGTAGGACATTTAGAATGGCATGGGGGTACTTGCATGTGGGCAAGTGACATAGAACCACAGCACAAGGGTATACCTACACAGGACTATAAGGATGTGTGGAGAGAAGAGTTATTAGAGTCGGAGTTTGTTATTACAAACCCGCCATGGGCAAGGCATACGCTACATCCCATGATAGAACATTTTGGAGAATTACGACCTACCTGGCTCTTGTTTGATGCAGATTGGATGCATACGAAACAGAGTGCCTATTATACAGAACATCTACATAAGATCGTGAGTGTAGGTCGAATTAAGTGGTTTGGTAATATGACAGGCAAGGATAATTGTGCATGGTACTTATTTGATATGTCTGCCAAGCCTAGAGAAGGGACCATATTTTATGGACGGTGAAATTTATAACTTAACAGAAGCAAATAGCATTACGCTACAAGTATCACTTGAAGGTGTGAGCGAAGACTGCAATCGTGTAGAATTGAAAAACAATCTTATTGCAACTATGAAAAATTTTAATGGGATAGGATTGTCTGCCAATCAGTGTGGAATTTTTGAACGGGTGTTTGTCATGTATGATAACTTTCAGAAACGTGAAGCGATAGCGTGTTTCCATCCAGAGATTACATACTATGGAACGGAGACTACCCTAGAAAATGAGGGTTGTCTTACCTATCCTGGCTTGTGGTTAAAGATTAAACGCCCTGCTATGATTGAGGCTCAGTTTGAAGATGAGTTCGGAGAAGTGCATACAAAAAAATACTCTGGACTAGAATCCAGAGTATTTCAGCATGAGTTGGATCACATGAACGGTAAGAACTTTACCGAAAGGGTTGGAAAACTGAAACTCGATATGGCTTATAAACGTAGGGAAAAGCAGCTAAAGAAGTCGGAGCAGTATACTAACTGGTCCAAGCTTAGGCAAACTTAGGCAACAAGTTTAATGAAGCGGTTCAGAAGAACCCGACTTGTTACTTTACCCTTCATTGATTTACCGAAGGCAGTCTTGAGTTTTGCTTTTGAGGCACCGACTAGGTCATCATCAAGTCCAGCATTTTCAACATCAAGACTAGAACCACCAGGCAGAAGATAATATTCATCGTAACCAGTGACTTTACCTTCAACAGCGTAGAACTTTTCTTTGTTCACTTTCTTGAGGATTGTTTTCATTTCATCACTGTAAGAAGGAATGTTTGTAACCCAAGAGATGGCGTTTTTATCAATGCGTCCTGATCGACCTGTTCCAGCAACAAAGAACCCGATTACGTTCATACCATCAACACGACCTTTGAGGGCACGTAGCAAGGTGTTAGTCGTATCAGTTACAGTGTACTTTTTGTTGTTAACAGGGTCGGAGATAATGCAATCAATCTTATAAGATCCATAACCACTATCAAACGGCACTGTAGTATCATGATGTTTAGCGGTGCGGTCATCAAAGACACTATCAAACTTACCATTAAGACGATTGGAAGCACCATCTGTTAGGAAAATGGTGTGGATTTTCTGAACACCAGCATCAATCTTAAACTTTTCAACCAAGTCCATTGCAACGATGATGGCATCATTCAAAGGCGTTCCACCCATCCGAATTAGAGGAGCTTCTTCGTAAGGATAACCTTCCTCATTCCAATTACGATAATTAGCATAGCGGTTAATCATCATGAAGAGGTTGGTCATCATATTAGTTTCTTCAGTAAGAGACATGTTACTGGAAAAGAATTCTAACAAACGGAAATCATGAAGAGACAAATCCCCAGCTTTAAACTTCTGAGTATCTTTATTATCAAGATATTTACGCCGATCTTCCCATTCCATATCCCGAATTACAGAATACTCATATGAGTCAGAGAAGGCAAAAACCCGAAACGGAATTTTTGCACGACGGCAGAACCATACAAGGTTCATAGTCTGAATAATCGTACTCTTTAAGTTTTCGCACATGGAACCAGACCAATCCACAATCATAATTAAACCGTGATTGGTAGCACCAGGCAGGACAGTCACTTTCTTGAACAGGTCTTCATTGTACTTGTAAGTGTGAAGTTTACCCATATCCAGAGAACCAGTTTTTGAAGTAGCTGCACGAGCATAGGCATCGGCAGACTTCTTCATTTCAAATTCTTTCACCATGTAGGCGACAGTTTTCTTGTTCTCTTTTTTGACAGTCTCTACTTCTTCAAGATTCTTAGTGTAGTACAAACCATTCTGATTATCATTATCCCGTTTTTTGTTATAGTGTTCGTTAGTGTCTTTGAGAACTTCCTTATAACCGATAATGTATTTTGCACTATCAATTTTCGGAATGTTCCCATAGTTACGATCTTTAGCATCAGTATCCCGAAGTCCTTCTAGGACCTTCTTACCGATATCATCAGTTTCAGCAACAGGAACACCAGAACCTTTGGACGGACCTATTCCACCCTCAACAGAACTGGACTTAGACTTGGCGTCGGTGTCAGTATCGTCACTGTTATCATCACCAGTGTCACCACCATCAGTATTTCCATCTTCTTTACCTTCCTTATCTTCAAGTTCTTTAAGAGATTTAGCAAGCGCATCATCGTCACCATTTTCTACGGCATCTTTGATATCGTTTACGATATCTTCTTTGGATTTTTCTTCATCACCAGAACCAGTGGCAGGCGAGGAAGGAGTCGAACCCTCATTTTCGGGTTTGGAATCCGAAGTGTTACCATTATCACTACCCGCCTTTGAAGGCATATCACTAGGCGATGTTTCACCAGAACCCATCGAACCATCGGCATTTTCTTCAGCGTTTGACTCTGGATTTTCCTCCATGAATTTGAAGATTTCTTCAGCGAGAGATAGAACATCTTCTTCTGTCTCGACTGTAGCAACCTTTTCCATCAAAGGACGTTCATCATCAGAGAACGGAATTGAAATATCACTTGTCTTATAGAAGACGTTGATTCGATCAATAAAACCGAAAGTATCAATACCACGTTTTTTAGTACCGAAGAAATCTTTCTTGACTAGATCAGTATAACCACGTTTGAAAACACCAACGAGGCCGGGATATTTGCGTTTGGCAAATTTCTCAATCCGAGCATCTTCAATGATGTTTACGAAGGAATGACTTATTTTGCGAACCCTGGCGTTCTCTAGCATCTCTAGAGGCGTCCAAAGGGCGTGTCCTACCTCATGTCCAAGCATCAGATCATGTTCAGAAGCAGACATTACCTCATCTTTCCAGATGGGAAGTCCTAACTCACGAGTCTTGGAATTGAAGTATGCAGTCTCCATCTGTTTGTAGACTACATTGATATCTTCTTCAGAGAGCAACTTAGCGAGTGTTGATTTATTTTTCATCATATATAGATCCTACCACACTCAAACAGGTTTTGTCAACAGTTTTTTTTCTCTTGCAATATCGTCTTTTATTGCAGCACGAATTCCTTCAGCGGCAGGAGTATTACCCTTAACCTTTTTGAGCTTCTCCAACAACGTAATTACCTCTTTATTTCTCATCATATATACATTATCGCATATTGGTCATGTTTTGTCAACAAGAATCTTTTTTTAAATCCCTTTAGAATCAATGACTTACAAAAAAGATTCTTATTGACAAAAGTTGTTCCGGCGTGGTATGATCTATATATAATGAGAAAGGTTACTGATGACTGTTGAATTACTCCTATTTTTGATACTCCTGATTTTGGTTGTAGCTGTGCTCCCGAAATTGGTTGGATTCGTTCTTAAAGCACTGGTTATGCTGTGTGTTTTAGTTGGTGCATTTGTGGTATTGGTTGCCTTGTTAGCGTAAAAAAGTACTTGACAAAACATGACCAATATGCGATAATGAGTTATAAATTGATGAGAAAGGGTTCTAAATGATGATGCTATCACCACGGAAAAAGTTGTTTGTCGATACCGCTTCAGAAATGTTCGGTAACGGTGCAATTGTTTCCAAAGCCATGATGAAGGAAGCAGCTGAAAAATGCGGTGTTCCTCTGCCATATTGGATGCAAGAGAAGTGCAAGGTTGGTTATAACCAATTCAAATTGCCTTCTGAAGAAGCACCAAAGGTTGTTGAGAATACTGCCGTCGCTTCAGAGAATGTCGGTACTGTGAATTTGCTTGCGACTAATATGGAAACTCAAAATTTGGTTCCTTCCTTGTTTGAGGGTTTCGTTGCTTGGGGTAACTATTCTACTCTGAAGAAGATTGTTGCTTCTAACATGTTCTATCCTGTCTTTGTTACTGGTTTGTCTGGTAACGGTAAGACGCTCATGATCGAACAGTTACACGCCGAAGCGAAGAAAGAACTTATTCGGGTGAACATCACCATCGAAACTGATGAGGATGATCTGCTCGGTGGTTTTCGGTTGGTAAATGGTGAAACTAAGTTTGTGCCTGGACCTGTCATTGAAGCGATGGAACGGGGTTGCACACTTCTTCTTGATGAGTGCGATTTAGGTTCTAACAAGATGATGTGCTTGCAGCCTGTCCTTGAAGGAAACGGTGTTTTCTTGAAGAAGGTAAATAAGTGGGTCAAACCTAAAGACGGGTTCAACATTTTCGCTACCGCCAATACTAAAGGTAAAGGGTCTGAGGACGGCCGATTCATCGGAACGAACATCCTTAATGAAGCTTTCCTAGAACGGTTTGCGATTACGATTGAACAGCCCTATCCTACTGCCTCCATTGAAAAGAAGATTGTACTTGGTTCGATGAAAAAGTACGGTTCGGTTGACGAAGATTTCGCTAACAATCTTGTAACGTGGAGTGAGGTTATTCGGAAGACCTTTTATGATGGTGGTGTGGATGAAGTTATCTCGACTCGCCGTCTCGACCATATTTCAAAAGCCTTTGCGATTTTTGGTGACAAGATGAAGTCCATTGAGTTGTGTGTGAGTCGCTTTGATGAGGATACGAAGGAATCGTTCATGGATCTCTACACCAAGATCGATGCCGGTGTAATCACCGCTGAAGAATCAGCTGAGGACGTTTCCAAGGAAAGTGAGGAATCAGCGTTCTAAAAAAAGTTTATAAAGGTACTTGATTTTTTATGTTAAATACCTATATAATATATACAGATAGCAATTCGTAAGTCTATCGAAGGGAGTTTTGGTTGGTTCTCCATAAAAACCAACCACTTAACGCACCGCCTAATGGGGTGCATAACGCAATCTTGCTTAACTATAAGGAGATATTAAAATGGTTACAACAAGAGCACTAAGTCTATTTGACAATTTCAATCAACTAACGCCCTATGCAGTTGGGTTTGATCGAGTCTTCGATCAACTCAATCGGTATGTAGACAACAATGCAACGTCTACAGGGTTCCCGCCTTATAACATCCGAAAGGAAGGTGATAATAATTATGTCATCGAAATGGCATTAGCGGGATTCGGTAAAGAGGATATCGAAGTAGAAGTTGCCGATAGCACCTTGTCAGTTCGTTCTACGAAGAAGCCTCTTAATGAGGATGTTGCTTCAAACGACGACACGGTTTATCGTGGAATTTCATATCGTAAGTTTGATCGGAAGTTTACTCTTGCAGAAGATGTAGTAGTAAAAACCGCCAAGCTTGAGAATGGTATGTTAATTCTTGAATTGGAACGTGTTGTTCCAGAAGCAAAGAAACCTCGACTAATTTTTGTCGCATAGGTTTTGGGGAGAGGGTACTTGACAAAAGGTGCCCTCTCCTTTATTATGGAGATATTATGGGAATAAAAACATTTGATAAATGGCCTGATGGCACCACTACAATAGATAAGGAACATTGGAGTTCTAACGAACCTGTTCCCGAAGAAAAACCATCCACAGATTTTCAAACTCCTGATCCAGAAGAACAAGGTAATAACTTAGGATTGAAGGTTGCAATTCGGCCTATCAATATGTTTAGTATTATGCGGGCAGAAATGCCATTAGAAATTGTTGATGAAATCAATCAACATATTGATGATAATATTTTACCCAATTCAAAAGATTATAGTGACGGTTTAGTAGGACAACTCAAAAATGATGAGAAGTCTTGCCAAGTTGATTTTCCTTTTGATGATGAAGTCGGTAAGATGTTCAAGCAGATACTTGACCAATGTGCAACTACATTTCTGCAAAATGCATTTCAGAGAGATGCAAACGCTGATGCTATCCAATGTTGGGTTAACTGTGCTTATAAGGGTGACTATAATCCTTATCATGACCACGGTGTACAAACTATGGCTGGGTTATCAGGTTTTCTCTGGACTAAGGTTCCAGAGTGTATTGCAGAGAAACCATCATCCGTACCTAACATCAACAATGCTAGTGGTGGTGTAGATGGGTTTACACACTTATGCTGGGGGCATAATAGCATCAGGGATATCCTTATGTTAAAACCACAGACAGAGGAATATGTTAAACCAGAAGTAGGGACTATGTTAATTTTTCCTAACTGGTTGAAGCATGCTGTAATGCCTTTCTATGGGGAAGGTGAACGTAGAAGTATCGCATTTAATTGGAATGTGCATGACACAGAAACAGAAATGCGTAAATATATGAGTGAACGTGAGGAAAAGCAATTTGACGATGCAATTGAAAAACGTAAATCAAACGATTGATTACAAATATGGTGAGGATAAAATTCTAGAAGAATTAAAGTCCTACATTGATGGAACTTATGACCAACATTATAGTCAGAACAAGTTCCAAGCAACAGAATTTATCATGGACAGTGGACATGGTGAAGGGTTTTGTATCGGTAACATAATGAAATATGCACAACGATACGGAAAAAAGAACGGATACAATAGAAGTGACTTGTTAAAAGTTGTACACTATGGTATAATGGCAATACATAATCATGATAGGAGTGACGTATGAAACTTAGTAATGGAACGGCGACGGTGTTGAAGAACTTTTCTACAATTAACCAGAACCTTGTGATAAAGGCGGGTAAAGAAATTAGTACAATGTCCGCTATGAAAAATATAGTAGCGAAGGCAACTGTGGAAGAAGCGTTTCCACAGGATTTTGCAATTTATGATTTGAATGAATTTCTTGCTGCACTATCTCTCTTTGAAAAACCTAACCTTGATTTTAAAAATGATTTCGTGGTTATCACAGAGGATGGTAGTAGCGGTAAGTTTCTTAATTATTGGTTTAGTGACCCATCAGTGGTTACTACACCAAAGAGTGATATTACCATGCCCGAAACTGAAGTAGATTTTACTCTAGATGGTAGAGTACTAACTGATGTGCAGAAAGCGGCAGCGGTAATCAGTGTTCCAGATATGTGTTTGGAAGCAATGTCTGTTGGTAAAGCAATCTTAAAGGTGACAGATAAAAAGAACTCTACTGCAAATGACTATGCAGTTGGTATTGATGTTACTAATGCAGATGGTAAGGATGTTCCTTACAAGTTCTGGTTTAAGGTTGAGAACTTGAAACTTCTGCCAGGTTCTTATAATGTGAATGTATCTTCTAAGAAGATCAGTTTCTTTAAGAATACCAAGGTTGATGTCCAGTACTTTATTGCACTAGAACCCGAATCGGTTTATGATGAATAATTTGAGGATACTATATTATGGCAGACACTTTTCTATGGGTAGAGGAATATCGCCCACAGAATATTAATTCTTGTATTTTACCAAAATCGTTAAAGAAGACATTTTCAGAATTTGTTGAACAAGATAATATTCCAAATCTGATATTGTCCGGCGGTGCAGGCGTAGGTAAGACAACTGTTGCGAAAGCAATGCTTACTGAAATGGGTTGCACCTATATGATGATTAATGGTTCAGAAGAATCAGGAATTGATATTCTACGAACTAAGATCAAGAACTTTGCGTCTACCGTATCTCTTCATGGTGGACGTAAGTATATTATTCTGGATGAAGCAGACTATCTAAATCCACAGTCAACTCAACCAGCCCTGCGTGGGTTCATGGAAGAGTTTCATAAGAACTGTGGGTTCATTCTTACATGTAACTATAAGAACCGATTGATTGAACCTATACACTCTCGTTGTAGTGTGATAGAGTTTCAGATTCCTAATTCAGAGAAACCGAAACTCGCTGTATCTTTTATGAAGCGTGTAGAGGAAATATTGAAACTTGAAGATATTGCTTATGATAAACGAGTTATAGTTGAGGTAATCAATAAATATTTTCCAGATTGGCGTAGAGTATTAAATGAACTTCAAAGGTATTCTTCTTCTGGTACAATTGATGCCGGAATGCTTGTTGACATATCAGAAGTTAATATTAAAGAACTCATGCACGCCATGAAAGAAAAGGAGTTTACCAATGTTCGTAGATGGGTTGTTAACAATCTCGACAACGATCCTGTTCGCCTTATGCGCCTTGTTTATGATAACCTATATGGTTATGTGGATGGTAGTAGTATCCCCCATGTTGTTGTGGTATTGGGTGAGTATCAATACAAAGCAGCTTTTGTCGCAGATCAAGAAATAAATATGTTAGCGTGTCTAACAGAAATTATGGCGAGGGCAAAATTCAAATGATATGTGATATTTATGATGATGTATTAGAACCACATGTTGCAGAATTAATTCAAAGTGAAATTAAGAAAGTTCCTTGGCATTATTATTATTCCTCAAACAAAAAGGTTCCTGGCTATCACTGGCATGTCTACTGTGGACAGGATAGTGATCAGGTAACTCAAAGGGGTTATGATTTTTTACTACCTATTTGGGAAGTAGTAAATTATAAGTATCAACTTGAAGAGAAGTATGGTATTATTAAATGGAAACGTCTGTATATGAACGCACATACATTTGGTGTTGAACCTAACATGCATCACGACGATGGCGATTTTACCATGATGTACTATCCACGCCTAGATTGGAAACCAGAGTGGATGGGTGGCACTGCAATTTGGGATGATGAAGGAAAAAATATAGATCGATATTGTAACTACATTGGTAATCGTATTCTTTTATTTCCGGCAAAAAATAAACATCAAGCAATGTCTGTTTCTAGATTTTGTCATGAATTACGTCCAGTAGTTGTATTCAAACTTTATGTTAAAGATATGAATTTAATAGAGGAACCTAACAGTGACAGACTCGACTTCTACAAAGATTGAATATTTACGAAGCTTAGGTTGTATGGAAGTATCACATTCGGGAGAAACATTGTATAAACATCTTTTGGGTGTACAAAGAAACTTAAAAGACAGGGGAGCTCCAGAATATTTACAAGATGCTGGATTGTTTCATTCAGTATATGGAACTTTGCATTTCACACAGCAATCAACTAAGGATAGGAATAAGGTAAGAGAACTTATAGGTGAACAGGCAGAAGAAATAGTGTTTATGTTTAATTCCCTTAAACATCCAAGGTTTGATAGTATACATGCAATGGAACCATCTCAACTGCAAAAGGACTTGCTTATATTGGCACAGGCAAATCAAGATGAGCAAAAAGACAGAACTAGGAAAATGATGAATTGGGATGAGGCATATGACCTATGAGTTGAAAGATTATTTGGGTGCAATAAACCAAACAAAAGAACCTCTTCTGGATAGTGAAGATGAAGATTGGACTAAGAAATATCCACCTTTTATTGTGAATAAGTGTTTAGCTCCATTTCCTGACACTATATTGTTAGTTAACGAGATTAACCAACTACATCATGTAGATAAGAAACTACAATTTGATTTTTTACTAAATAGTCTAAGAGCAAGAAGTAGATATGCTCCTTGGTTGAAGGCGAAAAAATTAAAAGATCTAGAGTATGTTAAAGAGTTTTATGGATATAGTAATGCTAAAGCAAAATCCGCTCTTGATTTGCTCTCTGACGAAGAGCTTTCCGCCATAAAACAAAGATTAAATAAAGGTGGAAGAAATGGAAGAAGTTAATTGGAAGCAGGATGACATGCTTGAGGTGGTTCTAAATGAACCAGATGACTTTTTGAAAGTTAGAGAGACCTTATCTCGTATTGGTGTAGCTTCCCGAAAAGAAAGAAAACTATTTCAGTCCTGTCATATATTACATAAACAGGGACGGTATTTTATTGTTCACTTCAAAGAGTTGTTTGCCCTAGATGGTAAACATGCTAACTTGACAGAGAACGATATCTTTCGTAGAAACACAATAACGAAATTACTTTCAGATTGGGGATTGGTACAGATTTTATCAACATTAAAAGAGGAAGAGCTCGCACCATTAAGTCAAATTAAGGTACTGTCCTTTAAAGAAAAAGATGATTGGACGTTAGAGACTAAGTATAATATTGGTAAGAAAAAAGAAGATTGACTTTTCTTGCATAATTGTGATATAATTATATAATGAGATTTTATACGAATGTTGTTCAGTGGGGCAACCAACTTCTAGTTCGTGAAATTAATAATGGTGAGCGTAGAGATTTTCGTTTAAAATACGAACCTACTTTATATGCGAAGGTAAAAGAACGCACTCCCTATAAAACACTTAAAGGTGATTTCTGTACACCCATCAAGCATACTTCTATTAAGGATGCTAAAGAATGGGTTGGGCAATATAAAAGTCAACCAGATCTCATCTATGGAAATACTCAATACGCATACACATATATGAACGAGTCGTATTCTGATCCCTGTCCTTGGGATAAGGATGATATTCTTATTGTCACGGTTGATATTGAGGTACAATGCGAAAACGGTTTTCCTAATCCCCATCAAGCACAAGAAGAAATGCTTTCTATTACCATGAAGAATCAACAATCTAAAAAGATTGTGGTGTGGGGTATTGGAGAGTTTCAGAATGATAGGGACGATGTAACGTATATCAAATGTCAGACAGAGGTAGAACTTCTTAAAGAGTTTCTTGTGTTTTGGGAGAAACATTATCCTGATATTATTACAGGTTGGAATACAGAGTTCTTTGATATTCCATATCTCTGTAATCGTATTAAGAATCTATTTGGTGAGGATGAACTGAAACGTCTATCCCCTTGGAACAATGTGCAGATGCGTGAAGTCTACCAGATGGGTAGACAGCACCAAACCTATTCTATTATGGGTATCACTGGATTAGATTACTATGATCTGTATCGTAAGTTCACATACACTAATCAGGAACGGTACACTCTAGATCATATTGCGTTTGTTGAACTAGGTGAACGCAAAGAAGGTAATCCACATGAAACATTTCGTGAATGGTATACGAAAGATTATCAATCTTTTCTAGAATACAATATCACTGACGTTGAGCTTGTTGACAAACTAGAAGATAAGATGCGGTTGATTGAACTGTGTTTGACTATGGCATATGATGCGAAGGTAAACTTTGTGGATGTGTTGGGTACAGTTCGTTATTGGGATATTCTTATTCACAACTATTTGTTGAAGAAGAATGTGGTTATTCCACAGAAAAAGGATGGAGAAGAAAAGTATGGTAAGTTTGAGGGTGCATATGTAAAAGATCCTCAAGTGGGTATGCACAATTGGGTTATGTCTTTTGACTTGAACTCTCTATATCCACACCTTATTATGCAATATAATATATCACCAGAAACATTGGTTAATGGCGGCGCCAAACCAATTGATGGTATGGTAGACAAGTTACTTAATGGAAAAGCAAAGAATGATACAGAGTATTGTATGACCCCCAATGGTGCATTTTTCAGAAAGGATATTAGAGGGTTTCTGCCAGAGTTAATGGAGACAATGTATAATGATCGTGTCAAGTATAAAAAACTTATGCTCGAGGCTAAGCAAGAGTATGAAAACACTGGTAAGAAATCTTTACTCAAAGACATCTCCAGATACAACAACATCCAAATGGCAAAAAAGATTTCACTTAATAGTGCGTATGGTGCTATTGGGAATAATTGGTTTAGGTATTTTGATTTGTTGGTTGCTACTGCAATTACAACGAGTGGGCAGTTATCTATTCGATGGATTGAAAAAAGTCTTAACATATATCTCAACAAATTGCTCAGAACGGAGAAAGTCGATTACGTTCTTGCCGCAGATACAGATTCGGTATATATCACGTTTGACGAATTGGTTAGTAAGGTGTATCCAGAGGGAGCAGAAATTGAGAAAATTGTCTCCTTCTTGGATAAGGTTGCAAAAGAGAAGTTGGAACCATTTATTGGCAAGTCTTATCAAGCTCTTGCCAAAGTAACCAATGCATACGAACAGAAGATGGAGATGGGTAGGGAGGCGATTGCAGATAAAGGTATCTGGACTGCGAAGAAACGATATATCCTAAACGTCTACGACATGGAAGGTGTACGGTTCAAGGAACCTAACCTCAAGATCATGGGCATTGAAGCAGTCAAGTCTTCTACTCCTGCTCCATGTAGAGAGAAGATTAAAGAAGCTCTTAAAATCATAATGGACGGTGATAGTAAACAATTGAACAACTTCATACAGGAATTTCGTGAAGAGTTTATGTCTCTTCCACCAGAGGATATTGCATACCCCCGTAGTTGTAATGGTATTCGTAGATGGAGTGGTGAGTCACAGTTATTTAAAAAGGGCGCACCGATCCATGTCAAAGGCGCCATACTTTACAACCATTTACTGAAACAGAACAAGTTACAGGATAAGTACCCCGTGATACAAAATGGCGATAAGATTCGGTTTTTGCATCTAAAGCAACCAAATATATTTCAAGCATCTGCTTTTTCTTTTATAACTTCTATGCCTAGGGAACTTGACATTTATAGTAAAATAGACTATGATACACAGTTCGACAAGAGTTTTGTTGAACCTTTGAAATTTATTACAGATAAGATTCACTGGTGGATAGATAATTCATACGGCACTCAAGGAACACTTGATGGATTCTTTTGATAAATTATATGATATACTAAAAGCAAGTGCAGATAGTACTGGACTTCCTATTCTAAATTCTTCGCAGTTTATTGCTCTTACAGAAGAATATACTAAGAAGCTGTTTCGTACCTGTCTTGCAGAGTATATAACCAAAGAGAAACCCCCATATCCTCTAAAGAAATTTGATCAAGAGAAAGTTGTAAGAAATTTTCACAAACTTAAACAGGCGGATTGGACTAAATTTATCATGTTCTCTGACAAAGAGGTTATTGAAAAGTATGATGATTATAAGTATCCATATAGTGAATACGGATTAGGAGTTATAGACGGCCCTAGTACATTTAGTTACTGTGCTGATTCCTTTATGAATGATTTAAGAATGTCTTGTGGTTCATATGGGTTCAAGTCACCAGTACAACGGTGGAACGATGGAGATAATATATGGGGTGCGCTAGGTCCTATTTGGAGAGGTGTTAACGATACTCAAGAACTAAGCAGAGATGTGTATACTATGAGTTTTCGCTTAGGTACATATATTGCTACACAGTTCAAACCTATCGTTGCAAAAACAATTTATGAAATGTCCAATGCAAAAACTGTACTGGACACATCTATGGGTTGGGGTGATAGACTGACGGCCTTCTATGCGTCTAATGCAACACATTACATTGGTTGTGACCCTAATCCTAATACATATGAACGATATCATGATATGATAAAGTTCTATGATACATTAACAGATGGTAAGAAAACTACACAGATATATCGGTGTGGTGCAGAAGATTTACCTTGGGAAGATATTAAGAATGTAGATGTAGCGATGACCTCACCCCCATATTTTTCGACCGAGCGGTACAACGAAGGCGGTAAGTTTGAGGAAGATCAATCATGGAGTAAATTCTCAACATACGAAATGTGGAGAGACTTCTTTTATCTACCAGTGGCCCAAAAGAGTTTTGAATCTCTTAGTGATAACGGTGTATTGATGGTAAACATCCTCGATCCGAAGGTCAAGGGAAAACGCTATAGGAGCGGCGATGAGCTGGTCGATTCGATGAAGGATGATTTTATGGGACAACTTGGTATGCGTATCATGCAACGTCCACAAGGGAAGTCTGTTTTTTCTGATGACGGTGGCAAATTCGATAAGGATAAAATGAATGAGTTTATGAAGAAAGTATACGTCGAGAATATCTGGTATTTTGGCAAGAACAAAGATTTTGATATTATGTCACCGACCAAGAGAGGGACACTTGAGGAGTTCTTTTAATGGATCTAAATGACTTAACACCTGTAGTACCAATCAATGGTATATTTTATAAGAGAGATGATTTGTATGCTCCCTATGGAGATAACTTTGTATCAGGTGGTAAGGTAAGACAATGCCGTGATTTGATTATGTCAAACATGAAACACATACAGGAGAATTGTGATAATACAATTGCAACGGCGGCCTCTATTGCATCACCACAGTCCGTTATTGTATCCAGAGTTGCACAAGAGTTTGGAATGAAATCCATCATTGGATTTGGAAACACTACAATAGAAAAAGCAAAGAAACAAAAGGCGATGGCATGGTGTGAAGATATGGGTTCTGAGCTGGTAGTACTAAGTGAGAGTCAAGGTTTCAACAATGTACTATATGCTAATCTTGATAAATTACAGAAGGAAAGAAAGTTTTTTAAAGTTCTGTTTGGTTACGCTGTAACAAATAACAGGAGTTCGATTATTGATAGAATTGCAGAACAGGTACAAAATGTTGAATGTGATACTCTTTATGTTCCATTAGGAAGCGGTATGACGTTTACAGGTATTCTAGAAGGAGTGAAAGAATATAATAAGAAATTTAAGGTTGTAGCATTACAACCGTTTGGTTACGATAGAAGGAAAGAAATACATTGTAATCTGTCTCAAATGTCTTGGGAATATGATTATGAGTATCACATGGGTAATTATCCATATCATAAATTGCATAAAGTTGATGTTGGATTTGATATGGATATGATCTATGAATCAAAGTCTTGGGAAATGATGAAAGAACAAATCGACATTTCTGAAAAGTCTTGTTTCTGGATTATAGGAAACAGTAATTCTATTCGATAGGAGAAGGAGATGACTTGGATGTATTATCATACTAATGCAAATAAAGTAAGAGAATTTATGGAAGCATTTGAGCAAGAGGTTAAAAAGAAACCCGAATGGCCTGATGCGGATACAGTCAATTTACGAGTTGATTTAATCGAAGAAGAATATGATGAATTAAAACAGGCAGTCTATTCATATGATGGTACAATAACAGATGTTGCAGATGCATTGTGCGATATTCTATATGTGGTTTATGGGATGGCACATTCATATGGAATAGATATTGATGAATGTTTTAGAGAAGTTCATGTATCAAACATGAGCAAATTAGGAGAAGACGGTAAACCCATTTATAGAGAGGATGGTAAGGTTGTTAAAGGTCCAAATTATAGACCTCCTGATTTAAAACCGTATACATAAGGAGTTATAATGTACACATATAGCGCAACTATTTTAAGAGTGGTTGATGGAGACACTGTAGATGTTGATATCGACCTTGGTTTTGACATGACGCTGAAGAAACAACGTATTCGATTGTATGGTGTGGATACACCAGAGAGTCGAACAAGAGACCTAGAAGAAAAGAAGCATGGATTTGCTGCAAAAGAATTTGTGCAGTCCTATCTTCCTGTAGGAACAAAGCAGACATTGAAAACTAAGTTAGATGATCGTGGTAAGTTCGGACGTATTCTAGGTGAGTTCGTTGCATTTGATATTGCCAATGATAGGGAGTCAACAGTGAATCAATTGTTGATTGATAATTATCATGGTGTTGCATACTACGGACAATCAAAAGATGAAATTGAAGAAGGACATTTAGAAAACAGGAAGAAGGTAAAATTATGAGTGATTTTCTAAAGAATGTGGTTAAGGATGTAGGTAACGAATATGCGTCCTTGGTGGTTGATGGCGTAGAGGCTGGTGATGTAGATTCATTTATAGATACTGGTTCTTACATTTTCAACGCACTTTTGTCTGGTACATTATACGGTGGTTTGCCTGCAAATAAAATTACGGCACTCGCCGGCGAAAGTGCAACTGGCAAGACCTACTTTCTTATGGGAATTGTAAAAAACTTTCTAGACCAAAATCCAGAGAGCGGTGTAGTATACTTTGAAAGTGAATCTGCACTAACAAAGGATTTGATTATTAAACGTGGGATTGATCCTAAACGTATGGTAATTATGCCTGTCACAACTGTACAGGAGTTTCGTACACAGGCATTAAAGGTTCTTGATTCATATCTATTACAAGATGAAGCAGATCGTAAACCACTATTCCTTGCACTTGATAGTTTGGGTATGTTATCTACTACTAAAGAAGTAGAGGATACGGCAGATGGTAAAGAGACAAGGGATATGACACGAGCACAAGTTCTCAAAGCAGCATTTCGTGTGTTGACTTTGAAACTTGGTCGTGCTAAAGTTCCTATGGTTATCACAAACCATACCTATGATGTTGTTGGTTCTATGTTCCCCACTAAAGAGATGGGTGGTGGTTCTGGATTGAAGTATGCAGCATCTTCTATTGTCTACCTTTCTAAGAAGAAAGAGAAAGATGGAACAGAGGTAGTTGGTAACATCATTCATTGTAAGAACCACAAGTCTCGTTTGACGGTGGAGAACAAGATGGTTGATGTTCGTCTGATGTATGAACGTGGTTTGGACAGGTACTATGGACTACTTGATCTTGCACTAAAACATGGTGTATTTAAGTCAGTGAGTACTCGTATTGAATTACCAGATGGAACTAAAACTTTTGGCAAGACAATCAACAATGATCCAGAAAAATTCTTCACAGAGGAAGTTATGGAAAAGTTGAATGAAATTGCTGGAAAGGAATTTCTATATGGATAACTACATTAGAATTTACGAAAAGATTCTTCCAGATGATTTTTGTGATTCTATAGTAAGTAAATTTGAAGACAATAAGGATCATCATGAGACTCATAATAGTGGTCCTATGTCGTTTACTCAAATAGATTTAGGTAAGCACAGTGATGTTTGGAGTTCAGAAGAAACATTTGTTCTTAATAATTTAATGTCTTGTGTGTCTATGTATAAAGAGGATTGTGAAATAATTCCTATACAATGGCCTAGGAATGATGTTGGTTATGAAAGTTTACGAATTAAAAGATATTTACCAAATGATGAAGATAGATTTGACGATCATGTAGATGTTACTGATTATAATCAAGCACGAAGATTTCTTGTAATGTTTGCTTATTTGAATGATAATGATAAAGGAGAAACAATTATAAATCCAAAGGATGATATGTTTGTTTCTCCTTGTACAAAAGGAAATGTACTATTATTTCCTTGTATGTGGCCTTGGTTGCATAGAGCATCAAAACCAATTAAAGTATCAAAATATATGATTGGGAGTTATTTGCATTATGTCTGATATAAAAGGTCAGTATCAATATGTTACTAATCCAGACGGAACACAACAAGCGATTGGTATTACAGACAAAGGAAAATATGATGGTGTGGTTTACCGTTATGGAAAAGTTACTTTTGGAGAAGAAACTAACCAAGGGAACTTGCCTTTTCGGTTTGAGTATGATATATTAGATCCTTGTAAACTTAAACAAGAGGATTTTGGAGAAGAATTCTTTAACCTGATCGGCGATATCTTAGTTGATATCATAGATGAAAAAATAGAGGACCAACAGCTTGGCTACACAGACGATTGAACGTACTGCTCTTCAACAACTTGTTAACAATGAAGAGTATGCAAGAAAGGTATTACCTTTCTTAAAAGGCGATTACTTTGCAGATCGTGTTGAACGCACAATCTATGAAGAAATTGCTAAATTTGTTGATAAATACAATAAGATTCCTACACAAACTTCTCTGGAAATTGAAGTACAGTCTAGAAAAGATTTGAACGGAGATGACTTTGCAAAGGTAATTGAATGTATCAAAACCCTTAGTTCTACTGATGTAGATTTCGATTGGTTAGTAGACACAACTGAACAATTTTGTAAAGATAAGGCGGTATATAATGCTATTATTGAAGGTATACAAATCATTGATGGAAAAGATAATCATCGAAATGCAGATGCTATCCCGAGCATCCTCACAGATGCCCTGGCTGTGGGTTTTGATAATCGTGTGGGTCATGATTATCTGTTGGATACAGATGAGCGATATGATTATTACCACACGGTAGAAGAGAAGATTCCATTTGATCTTGAGTTCTTTAATAAAATAACCAAAGGTGGACTTCCACCAAAGACACTAAATATTGCTCTCGCTGGTACAGGGGTAGGTAAGTCTCTATTCATGTGTCACGTTGCAGCGAACTGTCTATCACAAGGTAAGAATGTTTTATATATCACTCTAGAGATGGCAGAAGAAAGAATTGCAGAACGTATTGATGCAAACTTGATGAACATCACGATTGATGATTTACATGAATTACCTAAACAGATGTTTGATAATAAGATTACCAAGATTATCAAAGCAACTTCTGGTAAGTTGATTGTGAAAGAATATCCTACTGCATCAGCACATACTGCACACTTTAGAGGACTTATCAAAGAACTCGCAATTAAGAAGACGTTCAAACCTGATATTATCTTTGTGGATTATCTGAATATATGTGCGTCCAGTAGAATGAAAGGAATGGGCGGTGCAATTAATTCTTACTCTTACATTAAAGCAATTGCTGAGGAACTTAGGGGACTCGCTGTTGAAACAAACGTCCCTATTATGTCAGCTACACAGACTACACGCTCAGGGTTCGTTTCCACAGACATTGGTTTGGAAGACACTTCTGAGAGCTTCGGTTTGCCGGCTACAGCTGACTTCATGTTTGCGATTATTAGTAATGAAGAGCTTGATGAACTTAACCAGATTGCAGTCAAACAGTTGAAGAACCGATACAATGACCTTACGGTAAATAAGAGGTTCGTTATCGGTATTGATAGAGCGAAGATGAGACTGTTTGATGTAGATGCATCAGAGCAGACTGATATAGTTGATAGTGGACAGGTTGAGGACGTAGTGGTTTTCGATAAGACAGATTTCAGTAACAAATATGACGATTTTAAGGTTTAATTGAAAAAAAGGCTTGACAATATATGACCCATGTGGTATTCTAAGACTTAATTGAGACAGAACCAACAGAAACACGGTCTTATGATTACTGGTGAAGATAAAGTTTATATCATGGAATTGGTTGAGAAATTAACTCCTGATATTCTTAAAGAAATAAGTTTTGATCCAAATGTTAAAGAGGTGGGACACTCGTTTGGTGATCGTTATGAAGATGTGCTTGTAGAAAAACTACTTGACATAGATGATGATTTTACAGAACCAACAGAAACACGGTCTAGTGATGACCTTAAATATAAAGGTAATTACATAAACATAAAATTCGGTTACAAAAAGAATGGACAACCTAATATATGTTCTATGAAACGACTTTTTAATTATCTACATGATGATAAAATTGATTCATATTATATTTTAAGTGTTGATGCAGATGGACCTGTATATCAGTTCTTCGATGTTTATGACTATTTGTATTATACTAATTTTAATTATGGCACAGGACAGTTGATGTTATGTGAAAGTAAGATGAAGAAGGTATATAAATTTAACGATGAGTTTTCATTAACAAAAAAAGATAAAATCGTTGTTATGGGTGACATGATGCGAGAAGAATGTGACCGTCACATAGAATTAAAAAAGAAACAACAAGCTAAAATAGATAGGATTATTGATGAGTATAAACAAGGTAATTTGTCACAATTCTGTGCAGCTTAAATTAGATTATCAGGTCGATGCAATTGTTACAGACCCACCATATGGCATTAATTATGATGAGTGGGATAAGTATAAGAATTGTGTTTCCTTTGATAAGGACACTTGGAAAAATATTGCAGAGAATCTAAAGCCTGGTGGTTATCTTGCTATTTTTGGTGCGGCTAGAACATTTCACAGATTAGTGTGTGCGGTGGAGGATGCTGGACTTGACATTAGAGATCAACTCCTATGGTTACATTCGATGGGTATGCCTAAGAGTAGTAATGTAGGTAAAAAATTACCAGAATGGGAAGGTTGGGGTACAGGACTAAAACCTTGTTACGAACCCATTTTACTGGCACAGAAGAAGTGTGTAGAGAATACCATTGTAAAAAATGTTGAAAAGCATGGTGTGGGTGCTATCAACATTGATGCATCTCGTACACCAGAAGGTAGACACCCCGGCAATGTCTTACATGATGGTAGTGATGAAATAGAAGCAGAGTTTGCAAAGTATGGTGAAAAAGGTAATGGTTGGTCAAGGAATTATGGAACAGAAGATTATCAGGGTAGACAATATAAAGGCGGTAAATTTGGTGGTGGCAGATTTTTAGGTAATACCACCTATGCAGACAAAGGAACTGCATCTAGATTTTTTTATAATGTCAAGGCATCTGTAAAAGAGAGGACACACGATAGAACTATTGAAAATACACATCCCACAGTTAAACCAATAGATGTTATGAAATATTTAATTATAATGGTCACACCACCAGATGGTACTTTATACGATCCATTTACAGGAAGTGGTACAACATTGGTTGCTGCTAAAGAGTTGGGTTATTCTTTTGTTGGTTGTGAAATGGAACAAAAATATGTTAATATCACAAATGAAAGATTATCCACTGTAAATAATTTACAAGAGTTTATGATTAAATAATACTTGACAATAAAACTCTCCTATAGTATAAATATGTAGTAACGTATTTGTGCAAATGGGAGAGTTTTTGATGGCTTATCTAAAGTCTGGTGACTTAAAGAAACCGTCTTCAAACGGTGTTTATGCTGGCCATGAACGACTCGATATCTTCCTATTAAAAATCAGAGACAATAAATCTTTTATACTTGGTGATACAAAGTCAGGGAAAAAGGTAACAGGCATATCGTTTGATAAGGTTGGTAAAACCCTTATCTATAAAGACCAATACAAAGGACAAGGTTCCGTAGTATACTCTAAAGTATTCAAAGATGCAGATTTCGGTGGTGGCGCTGGTTCTGGTGGTGGTGCAGATGATACCAAATACACTGAATCTCTACAGTGTTACTACTGTTCTTATGTCTTCAACAAAGCAAAGAAACAGGTTACGAGTATATCCCCTAAAGAGTTAGCAAGTGCAAAACAGTATGTAGATGCAACGAAGTCTTTAGCAGAATGTCTGAAATCTGGACCTGCTGATTGGCTTGAGACAGATGTGTATATAAAGACTGCAAATAAACTGTGGGGAAAATTCGGTAGAAAAGTCTCTGGATTTCCCATTGTTTACTTTCATAGAGGTTCTACTTTTATGAATAATGTGTACAAAGCAAAGAAGAAGTGTCAGGATATAGATAAAGACTCTGATAATCCACAGGCGCCTGGTTCTTTTTCGCACGATAAATGGAACCCTGGCGATATCTGGATGAGTACTTTTGGAAAAGCAGAAAAGCCCCTTGATGAGTTTACTTCTAGTTGGGGTGAACTTAATAAGAAAGTAGCAGAGTTAGCGGGTGCTAATAAAACAACCGATAAAACTAAACTCTTAGGTATATCTCTCAAGAAGATTGGTAATGTTCCAGCAAAATTTAAAGAATATAAAAAGCCTGGATCAGTAGTAAAGAAGGAATATACTTATAAGGGTTATAAATATGGTAAGACAGGTGATTTCTTTTCGTCACAGGATATCTATTTTGAAACATCAGCAGATGATATTCAATTTAGAACATTTGGTGGTCCATTTCAGTGGCAAGGAGAAATAAAAGGAAGTTCTGCTGCAGCAGGAAAAATTGGTGGTGGTAATGTTGATTTCTATACTAATCAAGTTATGAGTAAGAGATTTTTACCAGCGCAAGGAGAAACAGCATTATTTGCAGAAGCAAAGAAAGATGATTATCCAGAGAAGTTATATGAGTTGTATAAGAAACATAATGCCGGACAGTTAAGAGCAAGGAACTTAATGGATTATAGTGTGTTTCAAGAAAATTTTGAGAAGATAAATTTGAATTGGAAAAATAGTAAGATTGTATGCATGAAGTTTCTGGACGTTATAGAGAGTTCAACCAAGAAGGAACAAAATGACTTTGTGAATTTATTGTATTTGTATGGATCGTCTGACACACAACAGTCAAGTTATTTTGTAAAGGTATACTAATGATGTCATTTAAAGATATGTTACTGGAAAGTAAAGCAGGCAAGAACCTACACCTAGAACATCTGGAAGATGAGATAATCAATCATGGTGTGCCAGGAGGAAGAGCTGCGATTAATTTCCTACGTTCACTAAGGGATATGTTAGCGGGGGCTTCTCGTTCCAGTGTCAATATGACGGTCAAGTGGGACGGTGCGCCGGCAATCTTCTGTGGTATTGATCCCTCTGATGGTAAGTTCTTTGTTGCAAAAAAATCAGTTTTTAATAAAGAGCCGAAATTATACAAATCAGATGCAGAGATAAATGCTGATTTGTCAGGTACACTTAATTCAAAATTTAAGGTTGCTCTTGCAGAATTATCGAAGTTAGGTATTAAGGACGTTCTTCAAGGTGATTTGATGTTTACGGACGATATTGAAGATGATGACATTGACGGCGTTGCTTACCACACCTTTCAACCCAACACAATTGTCTACGCCGTTCCAAAGGGTTCTGACTTAGGAAAGAAGATCAATAAAGCAAAGATTGGAATTGTATTTCATACCACATATACAGGAGATGAATTACAGTCTATGAAGGCATCATTTGGTGCAGATACTTCTAAGTTAAGAATACCTAGTTCTGTGTGGACTGATGATGCTACATATAAGGACGTATCAGGTAAAGCAGTTTTTACTAAGGAAGAAACGGCATATGTTACTAAGATATTATCTCAAACAGGTAAGACTTTTCAGAAAATTAATGCGAATAAATTACGTTCCTTTATAAGATTACAAGAGAGTATGACGGGTACAATGGCCGGTGCTTCACTCAAAACTTATAATAATAGTAAGGTTCGTGCTGGAGAGAAAGTTAATAATCCAGGCGCACATGCAAAGGGTTATGAGAAATGGGTTGAGTCATCCATTCAGAAACAGATTGATAAGGTAAAATCTCCTGCTGGTAAGAAGAAATATGAAAATATTCAAAAAGAATATGTACGAGAAGTACGCAAACATACTGGTAATTTGAAACAAATTATTACGTTTCAGAACCTACTAGTTGACGCTAAAATGCAAATTGTAAAAAAACTAAATAGTGTTAAACAGTTAACAAATACCTTTATTCGTACATCTAATGGGTATAAAGTGACTAATCCAGAAGGTTTTGTTGCAATTGATAGAGTATCAGGTGGAGCTGTTAAACTTGTAGATCGCATGGAGTTCTCGTTTAACAATTTCACCGCTATAAAGGCATGGGACAAATGAAGACTTTTAGCGACCTTTATGAGAAGACTACTACTGTTATTCAACGTAGGAAGATGTCTCGCCGAATGGCTCGTCTTCAAAAACTCTCATCCTTTCAATTTAAGAAGAAAAAAGCAGCACTCAAGATGCGTAGTCCTGCTAAGCTACATCAACTTGCCAGGAAGAAACTGATTCAACAGTTTAGAGATAAATTCTATCCTGGCTATAAAGACATGGCTGTTCAACAAAGAGTAGTTGTTGATCAAAAAATTATGCAAAAGTATGGTGCAAAAATAGATAAACTTTCTAATCGACTTGCAAAGAAATTAAAGGGTGAAGAAGGTCAAAGAATGAAGAAAGCAAGAGAGAGATTAAAATCATGAGATTCGGTTTCAAAGATTTGATGATAGAAGGTTCTGGTTTAATCGTTGTAAGTTTTGGACGATTTAACCCACCTACTATCGGCCATGAAAAGGTAATTGAAAAAGTCAAAACTGTTGCTAGTAATGCACCTTTTAGAGTATATCCTTCTCATACTGTTGGCCCTAAAGACCCGCTACCACATGTAAAGAAGGTAGCATATATGCGTAAGATGTTTCCAAAATACAAAAAGAACATTGTTGCCGACAAAGATGCAAAAACTATTATTAATATCGCAGAAAAGTTACATAAAGAAGGTTTTGATGAAATGATAATGGTTGCTGGTAGTGATAGGGTTAGAGAATTTGATACACTTCTACAGAAATATAATGGTAAACCAGATCGTAAAGGAAAGGTTATATTTGATTTTAAAAGTATCAAAGTCATAAATGCTGGACAGAGAGATCCCGATGCCGAAGGTGTAGAAGGAATGAGTGCCTCCAAGATGAGGAAAGCAGCATCTGACAGTGACTTTGATTCTTTTAAGAGTGGTATACCAAATACTCTGAACGATAAAGATAAGAAGAAATTATATCTTGATGTTCGTAAACACATGGGTATTCGTGAAGTAAGAGAGATGGGTGAACTGACAGACTTTGAGTCCATGAGAGATGCATATCTGACAGGATATGTTTGGAAGATTGATGATATCGTAGAAGCGAATGGACATACTGGTAAGGTAATCAATCGTGGTACAAACTACCTTTCGTTTGTTGATGCAGATGGAAAGGTACATAAGACTTGGTTGCATGATATTGTCGGGGTAGGTTCTATGACCGCACCGACAGGAGAAATCTTTGCATTGAAATCTGAAGCAAAACTCCCCCCACATCTTGCAAAGTTTTTTGACAAGAAGGGCAATATGAAACCTGATGCAGCAAAACGAGTTCAAAAAGGACGTACAAAAAGAGGCGTTAAAATTACTGACAAAACACCTAAAGGTTATGGTCCAAATGAAGAAACTCTACCTCAACAATTCGATGAAGCATGGTGGGATAATCTTGCCAATAGAATGAGTCAGATTAGTCACCCTAAAGGTTGGGATAAGATGGTAAAAGCATATGTTGATGGAATGAAAGATCCAGATCATAGAAATCACCCAGCCGCATGGGCTTCTGATATAGCAAGGCAGTGGGGTATTTCAGGCAGACAACTTGTAAAGTACATCAATCGTCTTGTTTCTCAAGGTAAACTCCCAAGAGATTTACAAGCACAAACAGAAGAAACAGAACGACAAACCTTTGCTGATTTAGTCAAAGAGATAAATAATAAAGATAAAGAGGGAAAATAAAATGACAAATTACAGAGAAAATATGTCTGAAACTCTTGAATATATGGCAATGATTCGGGAGCGTAAGATATTAGAAAGAGAATTATCTGATACGGAACTTAAACGCCGTGAGGAAATTGCGAAGGAATTGCCTGACTCAGATTTCAAAGATCGCTATGGTGAGAAGTGGATGGAAGTCAAAATGGCAACCGCAACCAAAATGGCAAAGAAAGAATCCGTAGAACAAGAGAAATCAGACCTTACAGAAGCGGGTGGGTTAAGTCCTGCTATGGTTAATAAGTTGCGTAAGGCATATTCTACACTTAATAAGATTGATCCTACATCTCCTGCTGGTAAGAAGATGACTCAGATGATGGATAAGATGAATAAAGAACAGCTACAGGCCCTTGTAAAGGCAGACATCAAGTTTATTTCCCTTCTTGCTGTCAACCGCCTTATTCGTATGGGTATGAACGCTGCACAAATTCGTAAACTCAAAGAAGGACAAGAAGAATTTACTGCGATGCTTGATCGTTGGGAATCGGAAGAAGTTGAACTTGATGAGTCAGAATTTAGTGCAATGGCTTATGGTAAGAAAGATCAAAGGTTCGTAGTGAAACCAAGAGATACTAGTGGTATGGCTGGAAAACAAGACAAATTCAAAATGTATGTTGTACAGTTGGATAATAAGGGTCGAGAGAAAAAGGTAATCAAAGATTTAGGTTCTCATGTTTCTGTTGATTCTGCTATTAAATTTGCAAAGAACAAGAAAATCATTGAAGAAGTCGAAGTAGATGAAAAGAAAAAGCAACCTGTTTTTAAGGGAACTCCAGAGCAAATCAAAAAGCAGATGAAAGATTGGAAAAAGAAACACGATAAGGTTAAGATTGGTGAAGGTTATCAAGTATATGTAAAATCTCCTACTGCAAAAAGTGGTTGGATTCCACAAGGACAACCTCATAAGACTGAAGCAGATGCTAAGAAAGATGCAAAGAATTTTCGTGGTGCGACTAGGGTAGTAAAAGAAGAAGTTGAACTTGATGAAAAGAAAGATAGTTATGAACTCTATCACAAAGACTTTTCTTCTGCTATGCAACATGCATACGCCCATGCAAAGAGAATGTATGGTATTTCTATAAAACCTTCAGAGATTGATGACAAGGTTGCAACAGGACCAAGTAAGCCTGGTTCTGGTAAGACTAATAAGTACCGTCTGAAAGGTGACAAAGGTGCTATCCAAGTTCAAGTATACAACAAGGGTGGTTCTAAACCATATGAGTTGAACATGTACAAAGAAGAAGTTGAACTTAATGAAAAACCATATAGTGTAACAAATCCAGACCTTGGTGTTTGGAGGGGTGACGCACGTTCTGATGCAGATGCTGCAGAAAAGGCAATGCGTAAGTGGGGTATAAGAAAAAGTGCGGCATCATCCCGAATGTTTATGAAAAAGACAAAAGTAAAAAAAGAACATGATTTCTTGGACCACTTGGAAGTAGATGAAGCAGTTCTTAAAGGTAGAGATTACGAGTATGATGAAAAAGAAGGTGTAGTAAAAATCTCTAAAAAGAATTTCGCAAAGGTACACAAAGATTCTAAGGGTACTGACAAATCAAAACCAACGATGATGGTTCTTACTAAAAAAGGAACATCACTTGTACCAGTTAAGTTTACAGAAGCATGGGAAATTGGTACAGATGAATATCGTAAATATCTTGAAGACTTGACACCGATGGAAGGTGCTCGTAGAGATGCCTATCGTGACATGAAAAAGGCCGGTGAGTTAGATTCTAAAGATGATGATGACGAACCTCATGCAACTAAGGATGACCGTAAAGCAGCAAACAAAAACATTCTACAACAGTTAAAGAAAACCATTGACACGAAGGGTAAAGCTAATATAGAATTCCTTGATAAGAAGAAAAATAAAGTACCATATAAGGTTGCAGTTGAAGTAATCAGAAAATATATGAGTATGAGAAGGTCTGGAGATAAATTAAAGTTTCAGCAAAAAGTTGCAAAGTCTTATAGGGATATGCTCGCTGCACTTAAAGAGAATTATGAACTTCCAAAGACTCACAAAGAGACAATTCTAGACAGGATTGACACCAAGATAAAGGAGAGAAAAAATGGGTAAAAAATACCTTGATACAAAAGGTGGTACGCTTGAGTCATCCATTCTAGATGTGTGGAAACAAGCGATTGCTGTTACAGAGACAAACAAGAACGACAAGTCTGACGATGGTGAAGGACTTGATGCAGTTCAACCTAAAGCGGTTAAGAAGAAGTTCAAAGACCGTAAGGACAAAGATATTGACAATGACGGTGATACCGATTCGTCTGATGAGTATCTACATAAACGTAGGAAAGCAGTTGGTAAAGCAATGGCTACTGAAGGGCGTCAGTTAAAAGACAAGAAAAAAGAGATGATGATTTCCCTTAAAGGTAAAGTAAAAGTCATTGACAAATCTGATTGGGAAGTCTATAAGAAGAAGGGTTACATCCAAGCAGAAGATAATGAACTAGATGAATATATCACCAAAGAAGGCGCCCGTAAAAAGGTTGCCGGTGGTGATGGACGTATGCCTAAGAAAGAAGAAGTTGATCTTACTGCCAATGCAGAAGAGTATACAACTGCTTCCTACTTCACAGTACAATCTATGCGTGATCGTCTACATCAGGTTTGGGGTGAAGCACATGTTCCTGACCATGATGAGGAAGATGATGAGAAGAAAATTAAGGGTAAGAAAGCAAAGACTGATACAGGTAAACCCGCCGCTCAAATTGATGTAAAACCAGAGATTAAAGAACGGAAAAAGTAAATGAAGAGTTTACAGGAGTTGATGGAGGCCTCTAAAGAAGAGTTGCCAACAATCTATTGCGACTTAGATATGGTGCTCGTCAACTTCATGAAGGGGGCCGATAAAGCAGTCGGCGGCGATGGTTTTGTTGCAAATAGAGATAAGGATGCAAAGTGGGCAAAGATAAACAACACTAAGAATTTTTGGACAGATCTTGAATGGATGCCTGGATCGAAACGTCTTTATCAATTTATTGCACGATATGATCCTCATGTACTTTCTGCATTTTCCAGTAAAGATCCTAACTCTAAAAATGGGAAATTGAAATGGTTATCAAAACATACTAAGTTTAAAAAACCAAACATTAACTTAGTGATACGTTCACAGAAACAAAAATATGCTATGTCGGACGGAAAACCAAACGTATTGATTGATGATTATATTAAAAACATTAAAGAATGGGAAGCAAAAGGTGGTATTGGAGTTCATCATATAGATGTTGCTTCTACTATGAACAAATTAAAGAAATTAGGTTATAAATAGTTATAAATAAGAAGAACAAACTATTCTTGCAAGAATATAAGGAGAAGAACAATGGCACTATGGGGAACAGCTCATGCGTCGGCATCAAATAAACCGAAGAATTATCCTACGGATGAAAATTCGGATTATACGAAACAGGACATTTATGCAACCAACGCTGGTTGGGTAATGCAAGCGGGAACCGCAGCAAGCGGAAACGATAATACTTCTGCTACACCAGAAGTTCTAGTTGCAATCGGTGATCTTGCTGGTTCATCTTCAAGCACTGGTTTGAGAGCACCAACAGTCACAGCATTGAGATATGTTATCGGTACTGCTGCTACTACTGACATGACTGCTGCTGATGGAACACAAAGAATACTTGTTGAGGTTACTTGGGACGAAGAAGTTACAGTTGCTGGTTCGCCTCAAATTACAGTTGTTAACGGAAACCAATCAAGCGGTGGGTATGGTAATCATGTATTAACATATACTGCAACTGGTTCAACTGCTAACAGGAAACGCTTCACTAAGACAAGTGCCTCTTTGGGTAACACAGACGTTCTAACTACACCAGCTGCAATTGCACTTAACAGTGGAACGATTTCGGATACAGAAGTAGGTGGAACAACTCTTGCTGCTTCACTAGATATTTCTGGTGTGGTACAGGTGCATACAGTACTAGCTTAAAACTGTATAAATAAATTAACATGCTAAATTATAAGGAGTGATTTGAAATGGCATTAAGTAAAGAAGATATTATAGAGCGGCAAAAAACACTGTTAGAGGATGCAAAAAATGTGCAAACTCGTATCAGTGATATAAAAGCCGCTCTACAAGAGAATGAGAATTTGTTACAGGCGCTTAACGGTGCAATGCAACAGTGTAATGAATTTCTCAAAAGTTTTGAGGATGTAAATGGTGATGCCGGAAATGGGAAGAAGAAACCCGATTAACGGCAGTAGGATTCCCCGCTAGTATGGGGTTAACATATAGGAGAAGCCAAAATGGCAGATAAGAAAATTACCGCATTGACGGATCTATCAACAGGTATTGCCGGTGCAGACTTGTTGCATGTGATTGATGACCCCACGGGTACACCAATCAATAAGAAGGTATCGGTTACTAACTTTATTAATAACCTTCCTTCTTTTATCGGGTTTTCTAACTCGTATGAAAATATTTCGGACGCAACTACTACTGCGTTTTCGATTACTCACGCTCTAACTCTGTTGGAGACTGCCGGTACTGCGACTGCTTGCACACTTGCAAATGGTACGGTTATCGGACAGATTAAAGTAATCATCAACGATACAGATGGTGGTTCTGCTGAGTTGACACCAGCATCACCTCTTGGTTACACCAACATTGACTTTGTTAATGATGGTGACAGTGTTACATTGATGTGGACAGGTACAGCTTGGGCAGCTATCGCCGCTGTCGCTGTTGCTACCAATTGGGGAATCGTAGAGATTTCTGACGACTAATAGGAGTTAGGGGGGATTAATTTCCCCCCGATTCCCAAAAAGGAGAAAGTAAATGGCCAGAGATGATGGCGTTAGAATCGGTGCCGGTGGTAAGACAATGCTTTCGGAAGTTCCAGAAGTGGAAGAGAAAGTAGTAGAGCCTCTTGCAGTGGTACAAGAAAAGAAGAAGGTTGAAGTACTAGAGGAACGCTTATTGGATGTTCCAGAGGAAGATTAAAATGAAAACCTTTAAACAAAAAATAAATGAAGTAGCGGGAACTTCGCATCAAGAACTTGCGGTTGATAAAAATATCAATCCAGGCTCCTTTAATGATCCAGAAGTTCTTAGAAAACTTAATGCTTGGGTAGGTACTATTGCGGGTAGTTATGTAATTCCAGAACAAGCAGTTCGTAAATTGCGTGAATCACTTTCAAAAATCGGATTGACTTTTGATAGTGTACCTGTTATGGAAGGACAAAGTGGTTCCTTTGAATTGCCTCTAACACTTTTCGGCGGACGTTTCGGAAAAGATGTAGACACCCCACATGATGAATTTGTAGAAGATGATGGAATATCTCACCAAAAAGAAGGTGGACTTGCTTTGGTTCTTAACTACGAAATGAATGAGGATAATTCTTGTAGGTTAACTGCTAGCATTAAATAATGTATGAAACAATAACGAGCGAAAATGTTACAATGTTTGCAATCAAGCATTATAACAATCCTCAGTGTGCTGGTGAAAAAGAATTTCATGATGATATGAAACGCTTTAAGTATATTAAAAGGCTCTTGAGAAAGTATCATGATACTAATATATTGAAAGATCGTTTGTTATTGAATCATATTATTATAACTAGGAATTTATTTGGTACAGAGGCTTGCGTGACCCTTCTTCTGTTTAAGATACAGAAAGAATATTGGGCTACACTCAAGTCTTTTTTATTATATCTAAATATGCTAAGAGAACATGAATTGATAGAAATACCTCATAATGAGTTCGTCTTAGAAGAATTAAGGAAACTGTAATGGGAAGAGCGATAGACCTATTCGTAACATACAGATTCATACGACTTCTCACTACACCTTTTGAGAAAACGGATGCTTATAAATTAGGCGTTATTGATAAAGATGGCAACCGAATGGTTGATCCTAAAACTAAAAGGGCATCCGAATTAAGTACCATTGATGAAAAGAATTCATACACCATACTTCATAAACTCGTTTTCAATATCAAAAAATTATTCGCAAAGGTGCCTGGACTTAGAACTAAGGTAGGTACATATGCTGCGGCGTTATTTCTACTCAAAGATACCTTTAAGGAATCAGTAGATGATCCAAATATGTTTGAAAAGGAATTTATGAAATACCTTAAAGAAGAAGGTATTGAATTAGACAATACTATTTCTGAGAATGTCATTGGTTTCGGAGAAGTGCTTCCTAAAGGAGAATATGTACTTGTCAATGATATTCTAAATAAGGAAGAGGAAGAACTATCAGCAAAGAAAGGTGATAAGGTTATTGCATTTGATGAAGAACCCCCTATAGATACAGTTTTGGGTGTTGAGATTTTTCCTGTTGTTCATATGAAAACAAAAGAAAAAATATATGTAAGTTTGGAGGATATTAAAGATGCCTAATTGGAGAGAAGTAAGTCCTTATACTGGTCAGGACATGGATGAAGATGCCCCTGCTAATTCTGTAGCGGGTGGTGGTGTTTCTATGCCTCCTGATGCCATGATGAAGAAGAAAAAGAAAGAAACTTTAATTGATGGACGTACAAAAGCTTATCGTGGTCACCGAAAAAAATTGGAAACAGCTAGAGAAAAACGTATTGCTCGCATGGAAAAGAAAAAGAGTGCTTATGCTGAATCTGTACTCCAGCCTATGAGAGAGTTTTCGGCAGATGAAAAGCTTTAGGTCGCATCGTAAATCAATTGAACGGACAAAGTTAAAGGAAGATTTGAGTGATGAGGGTATTCTTGAAAACCCTGATGATTTAGATATTCTTGAACACGCAGGCTTCGTTGAAGTCCAATCGCAACCTACAGTACCACATTTCGTTGGTACGAAATCAAACATAACCACAGAAGCAGTTAATTATAAAACCTATGATGATATCACTCTCAATCAATTAAATGATATTGAGAAGTATGCAGACAAATTGTTTGCAAAAGTTGGTATTGATGTAGAGTTTACGAGACACTTCCTTGATCGTGTAAATGATGCACGAAACAAGAGACAGATTACTCCTGCTGAACTTACAAGATTATTCAAACAGTCATATAAAAAGCATGGTAGAACGATATCTAAATTAGGGCCTGCTGCACAAGCGGTTATAAACGATATGCGTACTGATATTAATATGCCTTTTGTTCTAGAACCGAAGGGAAATGTATTAGAACTTGTTGCAAAAACTGTGATGAGAAAGAAGGATTTTAAAACGCCTAATACAAAATTCTCATTTGAGCAGTACATTAAAGAGAAACATGATTTCTTTGAAAAAGATATATATGAAAAAATTACTCTACCACCTCCACCTAGAAATGACTATAGAGAAATTCAAAAAATCAAAGATGCAATTTCTACAAGAACAGCTGCCGATGAAGAATCTATTCGCCTCCATGATGAAGTTCCTTTCCATGCAATACAAGAGTATTGTGAAAAAGAAAACTTGCAGTTTCATATTGGAGAGTTTGAACAGTTAGCAGACCAATCTGCCGAAGTTATAATGCACTTCAAAGAAAAGTTTAATCGTAAACGTCCTTGGTTGGTAGATGAAAGTATCCGACCACTTAATAGTAAAACTAATAAGACACCAGCATATCCTAGTGGACATGCTGCTCAGTCTATATTAATAGCAAACTACGTTGCTGGGAAGTTCCCCGAGCATAGAGTAGGATTAATGGCTGCCGCAAAAAAATGTGGATGGGGAAGAGTACAAGCAGGATGGCATTATGTTTCGGATTATAAGGTAGGTAATCAGTTAGGAGAAGAACTGTATAAACTTATGAATAGGGCAAGTTTCTTTAGTGAAGATGCCTTAAAGTTCGATGAACAGTTGCGTGGTTTATCTGAAGATATTAGAATTGAATCAGAACGAGATAAGATTGCACAGAAAGAAAAAGATGTTATACAATCACTTATAGAAGTGAATGAAGCTTTCAATGAGACAGAAGAAGTTGTCGTAGATTTAATACAAGATCCTTTCCTTAGATGGCAAGAACCAATAGAACCAGATCCAAATTCACCCCAAGATGTTGCTGGACATATTACAGGTGAAGGACATATTCTACCAGAAGAATTAACAGTAGTCCAAGCTTTAAGTGAGGAATTGGGACAGTTAAAACGTAGTCTACCTAACATGATGGCAACTACTGCCGGTGGTGGTTCAGTTAACTTATTTGATTTGGATGATGTTGATGAATCTACTAGACAAGACGGTTATTTCTTACAGTATCGTTCATCCGATTCAAAATATATTGGTGCCGCTTCTGCTGTTTCTGAAGAGACTATTGCTGATGTTGTTGGTTCAATGGTCACATCTAATACGGAAAGTGGTATTACTGTAACATATCAAGATGGTGATAATACTTTAGATTTTACAATTGGAACACTTAATCAAGATACTACAGGCAACGCTGCAACTGCAACTGCATTAGAAACTGCTCGTACTATTCACGGTGTATCTTTTGATGGTACTGCCAATATTGATCTTACCGAAGTAGTACAAGATACAGTAGGAGCTATGTTCTCTAGTAATACAGAGACAGGAATTGCAGTATCATATGAAGATGGCGATGGAACTATTGACTTAGTAGTTGGTACTCTCAATCAAAATACAACAGGTAATGCTGCAACTGCTACTTTAGCGACTACTGTTACAGTTTCAGACAGTACTGCAAATACAAATTTCCCTGTTGTTTTCCACAATGAATCAAATGCATTGTTAGATGATACTGGTGCATTACGATACAATCCAAGTACGGGTGAATTACTCGTTCCAAAACTTACAGTAGCGGGTACAACCACACAAGTTGATACCGTTACGATGGAAGCATCTAATGCGATTGTATTTGAAGGTGCAACAGCCGATGCATATGAAACTACATTAACAGTTACGGATCCAACAGCAGACAGGACAATTACATTACCCAATGTGACAGGTACAGTTGCATTAACTTCTAGTGATATCACAGGTAATGCGGCAACTGCCACTGCATTGGAAACTGCAAGAACTATAGGAATGACAGGTGATGTCGTATGGACTTCTGCTTCATTTGATGGTTCTGGTAATGTAACAGGAAGTGCAACAATTCAAGCAAATTCAGTTGACGGTACTATGATAGCACTTGGTTCTGATGCCGCTGGTGATGTAATGTACTATGACGGTACAAATTATATTCGTCTTGCTAAAGGTTCTGATGATGAAGTATTGACTCTTGCTTCTGGTGTTCCTTCTTGGGCAACCTCCAGTGCTGGTGGAGCAACAAGTATTAATGGATTAAGTGATGCGTTAGTAGAAAACAATTCTATTTGGTTAGGTAGCAGTCCTACTGCATCAACCGATACAGCTAATAAGAATGTAGCAGTAGGCACTACGGCTTTAGATGCAGTCACTACTGGCGATGAAAATACTGCGCTCGGCTGGAATGCTTTAACTGCGCTTACAACTGGAACGACCAATGTAGCTGTTGGTTCAGATTCTTTAATTGCAGCTACAACCGCCAACTATAATACCGCCCTCGGCAATTATTCTGGCATGGGCCTTATCACAGGAACACATAGCACTTTTATTGGTTGGTCTGCTGGATCAGGCTATGGGGGTGCGCCTGGTATCGCAGACCCAAGTTACAATACATCAGTAGGATCATATTCTCAATGGGGTGGCGGCGGTGACCCAGCAAGCGGCGCCGGCAATAGTAGTTTGGGTTATAGTTCTCTTAAAGTTATTGACACTGGCTATAATAATGTAGCGATAGGCTATAACACAGGATTAGCCATTACCACTGGCCATAGTCATACGCTTGTCGGCAAGAGTGCCGGCGATGCTATAACAACTGGCAGTAACAACACTGTCATTGGTTATAACGCAGCAGCATCTGCTGTTGATGTATCAAATGAAATTACTTTTGGTGATGCTAACATTGATACAGTAAGATTTCCTCAAGATGGTACAGCTTTTAAATTTGGTGCCGATGGTGATGTTACTTTAACACACGTTGCTGATACAGGTTTACTTCTTAATAGTACAAGACAAATACAATTTGGTGATAGCGGAACATATATTCACCAAAGTGCAGACGGCGTTCTTGATCTAGTATCTGATACAGAACTAGAATTAAATGCTACGACTATTGATATTAATGGTAATGTTGAAATAAGTGGAACTGCTGCTATTACAGGTGTTGCAACCTTTAGCGCAACACCAGTATTCCCTGATGGTTCCATTGCAGTTGCTGATCTTGATATTGATGGTGCAACAGATATTGGTGCTGCAATTGTAGATGCTGACCTATTCATTATTGACGATGGTGCTGGTGGAACAAATAGAAAAACAACCGCATCAAGAATCAAAACTTATGTTGCTGATGTTACATTAACAACAGCAGCACAAACAAATATTACATCACTTGGTACGTTAACTGCATTACAAGTAGATAATATTAACATTAACGGCAATACTATTAGTTCAACTGCTGGTACTGACTTATTAATTACACC
>VTLG01007532.1_pt1 | contig 51701 bp, 80 predicted proteins | sample 4694571 | NCBI WGS metagenome assembly VTLG01 (sample SAMN12604809, study PRJNA352737) | marine metagenome | biome: ENVO:00000447; feature: ENVO:00000209|ENVO:00000569|ENVO:01000036; material: ENVO:00002151; isolation source: viral sequences binned using virsorter ... | reverse complement strand
GCTATACAAAATAAAATAATGATTTATAAGCATTAAAATCCTGATATTAAGCAGGGATATATTGCAAGCTGTTCGTGAATAGGTCAATAATGCTGTCCTAATTTAAGCAGCACCTAAATAGGTAAGCAATGTTGACCTAGAACTGGCAGTAGGTAAGCAATGCTGACCTATCGTCTTGTTATATTATAATGTGTCGTCTTACCTAGTCATGGATGTTCTTATTTTGTTCTATTTTCTGAGGGTTTAGGTAGCAATGTTGTCCTTTTGTTCTTAAAGAGGACGAAAATACTAGCTAGTTCCTCATTTGTTCCCTATTTGTTCGCAATAAGGTATCTTTTATGGAACAAAACAGGAACAAAGTAAGAACATTGCAGACCCTGCACAAAAAAATGCGCTATGCATATATATATATAAACAACCCCCATATATATTTAGCAAAATACTAGGGTCTATAATCAAAATAAAAAAGATATCTATCATTGTTGCTAAAATACCACAGTGCGGTACTAATTAGTAACTAATTAACTACTAAGATATATTTTTTTATATATTACTATTGTAGATTTATAATAAATAGTGTATAATATATCTATAGAGTAACTAAATAGTAACTAATTAACTACTAAGATATATTTTTTTTATAATTATAATATTAATAATAAGAATATTACTATGGAACAACTACATAATAACTATATAGAGTCTTATATACAGCTTGAAGGGCTGTTGTCTCAGCAAGTTAATCAACAATGTAACACTGACTTCTTGTCTTTTGTAAGATTAGTAGCACCTAGTCTTGTGTCTGGCTTTAAAATGGGGCGACACATAGAAGTTATCTCTGATAAACTACAACAAGTAGAATCAGGAGAGATAAAAAGACTGATGGTCTTTCTACCACCACGCTCTTCTAAGTCTGTTGTCTGCTCTAAACTCTTTCCTGCATGGTATATAGGTAGAAATCCTGAACATGAACTACTAACTATCTCACATAGTGACCAACTAGCCAGTGACTTTGGCAGATCAGTGCGTGATATAGTAAATACAGAAGAGTTTCAAAAGGTATTTCGTGGTGTGTCTTTACGAAGTGACGTTAGAGCAGCAGGTAAATGGAAGACAAACCAAAATGGAATGTATTATGCCGCTGGTGTACGATCACAGATAGCTGGACGAGGCGCACATGTAGCAATCTTAGATGATGCTATGTCAGAAGAAGATGCTATCTCTAGTGCAGGTAGAAGATTTATAAAAGAATGGTATCCTGCTGGACTTAGAACACGTATCATGCCTAACGGAGCTATAGTAATAATAAATACAAGGTATCACTATGATGATCTTTGTGGCTGGCTTTTAAAACAACAAGAGAATATGTCTGACTATGAAACAATACCTTGGAATGTTGTAAAGATACCAGCATGGTTAGATGAAGATGCAGCAGATCTTTTAGATCTTCCAGTAGGATCTAGTTATTTTCCAGAGTGGAAACCAGATAGCATACTTAAAATAGATGAAAATGAGATCAAAGCTTCTAATGGTTCTCGTTATTGGAACGCTCTTTACATGCAAGACCCTACACCTGAAGAGGGTGGCCTCATAAAAAAACGATGGCTTAAAAACTGGGAGTATGATGAACCGCCTAGCTGTGACTTTGTAATACAAACTTATGATACAGCTTTCTCTACATCAAGCACTGCTGATTATAGTGTAATACAAACGTGGGGTATCTTCTATATGTATAATCAAGATAATAAAGGATATGAAGACTATGCCCCACACTTAATACTTCTTGGTAATATTAAAGGTAGGTTTGAATATCCAGAACTAAGGCGGCTGGCGCAGAAGCTGTATAACCAACATAAGCCTGATGTCTGTATGATAGAAAAGAAAGCATCTGGTCAATCACTTATACAAGATATGCGTAGGGCTGGTTTACCTGTTTTAGATTACACACCAGATAGAGATAAGACTGCACGAGTATATGCATCTACACCTATGATGGAATCAGGTAGAGTATGGATACCTATGAACAAGAAGTGGGCAGATGATCTAGTAGAAGAATTAATAAGGTTTCCAAACGCTGCTCATGATGATCAGGTAGATGCTTTAACAATGGCTGTACACTATATGAAAGACTCATGGCATCTCACACATCCTGACGATCCTGAGTATGAAGATGGTGAAAGAACTAGAAGAGCAACTTATTGGAATGTATGATTTGCGAATAAGAACTATTTATGATATAATAATACTATGAAAGATTTAAAAAAAGTTTTAGATATATTATCTTTAACAAATAATTTAAATGATATAAGACTAAAAGCTATTTATAATATTATAATACCACCATTAGAATTAGGACAATATATTATTTACGAAGATAAAGAAGTTCCACTTTGTTGGGCTAGTTGGGCTTTACTATCAAATAAAATATCTAAATTATATGCAGAAAGAAAATATAATTTAAAAGCTAAAGATTGGAACTCTGGAAATAATTTGTGGTTAATAAATATTGTTTGTCCTTATGGTGGTGGTTCTATAGCATTAAGACGATTAGATAAATTAAGAGAAGAAAAAAATTTACCTAAAGTAGTAAACTTTAGAAGGTTGGAGACAGGGAGAACTTCAAATGTTCAGCGAATATAAAAAACCTATGTGGAGTGATGGGTGGTCTTCTATCCGTACTTGGACCAATCTATACAATGATTATGAGTTAACCCATTGTTGTTTTGGTGAAGATGGTGAGTCTTCTGATAGTGGTGGATATGGAGAAGAGACTGGACTTACCGCAGATCAAGCAGCACAAGCAGCAGCAGCGGCTGATGCAGCGGCAGCAGCAGGATTAAGTGGAGAAGCTCAACAAGCGGCTGCTGATGCGGCAGCGGCTGAAGCAGCAGGATTTAGTAGTGTTGATGATTATGCTCAGTCAGAAGGATTTACAGCAGCAGATCCAAGTCTTTCTGATTTAGAGGGTCTTTATGATGCTGATATTTTTGGTTATAATAAAATGGATTCTTTTGATTATTTTGATAAAAAAGATGCAGCAGTTGATGCAGCTATGCAAGCACAAGCAAATAAGAGAACAGAAGATTTAGCTGCACAAGGTATTGCTGCTGACGTAAATTATGATCCTGTTACTGGTACTTATACTTATGATGCCCCTACATTTGGTCAAGCAATAGGAGTAGCGGCAGGTGATGTAGCTGGATCATTTGGTAGAGGTATTGCTGGTGCTATGGATACTATAGGTGAATTAGCTAATCCAGTTCAAGCAGCAGTTAAAGGTGCGTCAGGTTATGGTGCAGGACCGGGAACTATATCAGGAGCAGTAGGTGATCTTTTAGGAAAGGGTTATGGTATGTCTACAGCAACTCGTGCTGGAATATCTCCAGATCCTTTTCAAATGCCAGATGTTAAAACATTAGATGATTTTAATAGAGAAGCTATAGAAAAAGCTAATAGAGAAGCGGAACTATCTTATGTAGGTCTTCCTGTAAATTATGAAGAGTTAAGTATGATTAATACAAATCCTTTGCAAGATCAAAATCTTCCAACTATGACACAGGCAGATGCATACACCAGACAGAGCTTTGACCCTAACAGAGCAGGTTTTCCTGATACATTTACAAATGAAGATCCAGTAGCTGTATACAGTGGACCGGGTGATTTAGGTTTAGGCTCTCTACGTAAAAATTAAAATATTAATTAGGAATAAAATATGGCTGTAGAACAAAACCCACTTGAGCAGATACCTCAAGAAGAAAATATAAAAGTAGTTCCTGAAGCTGCTATGGAAGATAATCTAAATGCTACCTTTGAAGTAGAAGATGATGGTGGTGTTATTGTAGACTTCACAGAAAATGCAGAGATGGAAGCTAAAGGTTCTGTTGCTGAATGGTTTGGTAATATAGTAGAAGAGTTAGATGAAGAAGATCTAGCTGATATAGCTAATACTGTTATTGAAAACTTTGAAGCAGATAAAGATTCTAGACAAGAGTGGGAGTCTATGTTTGAAAGAGGCTTTGATCTTTTAGGATTAAAGTTAGAACAAGGATCAGAACCATTTGAAGGTGCATGTACAGCAGTACATCCTCTTCTTATTGAATCTGCTGTTAAGTTTCAATCTAAAGCATCTACTGAATTATTTCCTTCAAGCGGTCCTGTTAAGACACAGATTATAGGACAAGCTACTCCAGAAAAAGAACTACAAGCTAATCGTGTTCAGAACTTTATGAACTATCAACTTACTGAGCAGATGCCAGAGTACTTTGATGAGTTTGAAAGAATGTTGTTCCATCTTCCTTTAATTGGTTCTGCATTTAAAAAGATGTACTACGATGCTACAGTTAAACGTCCTAAGTCAGAGTTTATACCTATAGATCAGTTTTATATATCTTACTATGCTACTGATCTTAGTAATGCAGATAGATATACACATTTAATTTATCGTAGCCCTGTAGAAATACAAAGAGATATTAGGGCTGGTGTCTATGAAGATGTTGATCTACCAGAACCTTCTATGGGAACTATTACAAATTTTGGAGAGAAGATAGATACTATTATTGGTTTGTCTCCCTCTTCAGATAATGATCCACAATATGTTCTACTAGAACAACATTGTTATTTAGATATAGAAGAAGAGGATGAGCTTCTTCCATATATTGTAACTGTTGAGAAAGATTCACGACAGATACTAAGTATTCGTAGAAACTATAAGGAGAACGATGCAAACAAGGAGAAGATAAATCATTTTGTCCACTATAGGTTTGTACCCGGCTTTGGTTTCTACGGATTTGGTCTTATACATTTCCTTGGTAATCTCACCATGTCAGCAACTGCTGCAATGCGATCCCTAATAGATGCAGGACAGTTTGCTAATTTACCGGGAGGATTTAAGGCCAAAGGTGTAAGGATGGTTGGTGACAATGATCCTATAGCACCCGGTGAGTTCAAGGAGGTTGAAGCAACTGGTGTAGATTTATCAAAGGCTATTGTTCCTCTCCCCTACAAAGAGCCTTCCTCTACTCTATTCCAGATGTTGAATTTTGTAACTGCTGCTGGTCAGAAGTTTGCAGACAGCACAGAGCAAGTTATCTCTGATGCTGCCTCCTATGGACCTGTCGGGACAACTATGGCACTACTAGAAGCATCAAGTAAATTCTTTAGTGCGGTACATAAGAGATTACATAAAACACAAAAAGATGAATTTAGAATATTAGCACGTATTGATTTTGATTATCTACCAATAAAATATCCATATGATGTTCCTTATGAATCTCGTAATGTATTTAAAAAAGATTTTGATGGTCGTATAGATATTCTACCTGTATCTGATCCTAATATTCCATCTAACGCTCACCGTATGATGATGGCTAATATGGCATTACAGATGGCACAACAGTCTCCACCGGGAATGTTTAATCTTGAAGCACTTAATCGTACAATATTAAATGCAGCTAATATGCCTAACATAGATCAGATACTTCCACCAAAGATTGAGCCTCAACAACTTGATCCTGTATCTGATATTATGGCAGCAACTAAGGGTGTACCTATTGCAGCTTTTCCGGGTCAGAATCATGATGCACATATACAAGTAAAAATGTCTTATCTTCAAGATCCTAAAAATGGTGCTAGTCCTGCAATGCAAAGAATAGCTCCTATTCTTCAAGCTAATATTCAAGAACACTCTGTAATGAAATATCAAGAACAGATGAATGGAGTAACACAAGAAACACTACAACAAGTTCCTAAAGATAGTATAACTCCCTCTATAGTAGAAATGGCTATGGCACAAGCTGCACAAGAAGTAATGAATGCTAATCAAGCTATGGGTAAAGTAGAATCTCCAGAACAGCAACTTGTTTCTATTGAACAATCTAAAGTAGAATTAGAAAAACAAAAACTTCAAGCAGATTTAACAGTTGATTCTAAAGAATTAGAACTTAAAAATAAAGAACTTGAAATAAAAGAAACTGCTCAAATTATAGATATGTTAAAAGCTACAGGTCAGGCTGATTCTAGAAAAGAACAAATGCAGCTTAATAGAGAATCTAAACAAGCTATTAAAGAAGCAGAACTAAAAACAAAAGAAGAAATAGAATTAAATAAGATAGAACTTGAAAAAGATAAAGAAATTGCTAAGTATATGGTAGAAATGATAAAACAACAAATGAATGACCAGAAAGAAATAGATCAAACAACTATAGAAAATATGTTAAAAGTAGCAAATCAACAAATGATGGAGATAAGAAATGATGAAGAAAGGTAAAGGCTATCCTGAGAATGTTAAAGAAACTGATAAAAGTTTTGGTGATGCATATGCTCAAGATGTAACTGGTGGACGTAATATTCGTTCAGCACTTAATAAATGGGATGATTATTCTTGGAAAGGTGAGGAGAAAGGAACGCTTAAACCATAATGGATATATGGGATGAAATAGTTTTAGAGTTTAATAAAGAAATAGGTAAACTTCAAAGTAGTCTTGGCGATGGTATGGCTGAAGACTATTCACATTATAGACAAGTTGTTGGCTCTATTGTTGGTATACAATGGGCTAGAGATAACTTAACTTCAATTTACAAAAAACGTCTACATATGGAGGATGACGAATAACATGCAACAAGTACAAATGGGCGGGGCATTAAAAAATGATTTATGGATTACTGATCCAGAGGAAAAACCTGATCCATCACCTTTACCTGAGTTACCGGGATATCATGTCTTGGTTCGTCCAACCTCAGTAAAAAGTAAAACTAAAGGTGGTATTTTTATTCCTGACTCTACAAGGGAAGACATGTCATATCTTACCACAGTTGGTAAAGTAATTGCAATGGGAGATCTAGCATATTGCGAAAAAGATAAGTTTCCAAATGGAGCATGGTGTAAAGTAGGAGACTATGTATGCTATGGAAAACATACTGGAACAAAGCTTTTTTATAAAGGTGTTCGTTTAATACTTTTATTTGATGATCAAATTAGTATGAGAGTTCCTGATCCAAAAGATCTTGATCCTACATTTAATTTAACAAGAGGATCAGAGTGATTTGTGAGATTAGCATTTATATGTTATAATAGTATAAAGAAAAAAAACGTAATCGTTTAGATCGTGACTAACGGAGAAAATAATGAGTGATCAAAATGAAGGTTGGGATACAATAGAAGTCCCATCTAAAGAAGAAGAAAATAAAATAGAATTTGAAGTAGAAGGTGAAGAAGAAGTTCTTGAAGCTGTAGAAGAAAAACCAAAAGAAGAAGCTGCGCCTCAAAAAGAAGAACTTAAAGAAGAACCTAAAGAACTAGAAGGTATTAAAACTAAAGGTGCTGAAAAAAGAATTAAACAACTTATACGACAACGTAAAGAACGTGAAGAACAAATTGAAGCACTTATATCACAAAATGAAGAACTTAAACAAAGCTTACAAGATAAGTCAAGAGATTTAAAAAATGTTACTAATACAACTATTAATAAAGGTCAAGAACATTTAGAAAAAAATATTGAACTTTCAAGACAAGCTTATTTAGAAGCTTTTGACTCTGGTGATAAAGAAAAAGCTTTAGCTGCACAAGAAACTCTTGCTGAAGCTAAAGCAGAATTAAAAAATATTCAAAACTGGAAAGCTAGAGTATCATATGAACAAGAAAATACACAACAACAACAAGCTCAACAACCAGTTCAACAGCAACAACAGACTCAAACTGTAGATCCAAAAGCTCAAGAATGGGCTGAAGAAAATGAATGGTTTGGTAAAGATACAATTAAGACTGCTGCTGCATTAGCATTAGATGCAGAATTAAAGAACGAAGGATATGATCCTAATGGTAACGAATTTTACGAAGAAATTGATAAGAGGTTGGAAACGGCTTTTGGTCAAACTTCGCAACGTGTGCAGGACAACACGAAGCAACCTGCTCAAGTGGTATCGGGGAGTTCACGCTCATCTCCAACCTCTAGTAAAAAAGTTAAACTTTCAAAAGAAGACGTAAGACTTGCTAATAGATGGAATATACCGCTTGAACAATATGCCGCTGAGAAAATGAAAGTTACTCAGGCTGATGGCGAATATACAGATATAATATAAGCGTGGAGGAATAATATGACACGAAATGAATCACGGACTAAAAGCCAAAGAGAAAATTCAGTGAGAGAAGAAGAATGGACTTTTGAAGAGCCAAATGCTCTTGATATTCCTGAAGCTGTACAGCAGAGGTTTGATCAAGAACAAATGGCATTACGTTGGATACGAGTCTCCCTTCAAGGTAAAGATGACTATATTAATGTTGGCAAACGTCAGCAAGAAGGTTGGGTCTTCGTTGATCCTGAAGAAGTACCTGAAATGGCTTTATCCTCTGTCGTGAAAGAGGGTGGCAGGTATCAAGGCACAGTAAGTCGTGGAGACTTAGCTCTTGCTAAGATACCAGCAGGAAAAGCAAAGGCTAGGCAGAGATACTACGAAAAGAAAGCTAATGACATGATGGATGCAGTTAATGCACAACTTATGCGAAGCTCTGATTCTCGTATGCCTATTTCTAATACTAGCCGTTCTGTTACAACCAAAGGCAGACAACCGTCCTTTCAGGACTGACTGTCTTTATATTTAATTAAGGAGAATGAAACATGTCTAGTACCGCAGCATTTCGTGGTTTCATTCCTGCTCGTAAAAAAGGTGGTAACTATAATAATGAAGCTGTCACTGATACCATTGAGATTACCTCAACTGGTATGACAGGTAGCCCCACAAATAAAATCTTTACTGGTGATCCAGTGGTTTTACCGGGTGCTAACTTTGCTACTATATCACCATTTATTGCTGCAACTCTAAAACCTTCAGGGGTTTTCATGGGTTGTCAGTATGTTGAAAATGGAGAACAAAAGTTCTCACGTTTTTGGCCGGGTACGGTTTCAGCCACGGACATTAAATTTTTTGTAATAACTGATCCTGATCAGACTTATTACATTCAAGCATCTCTTACCGTTTCTGCGGCTGAGTTGCTAATTGTTAAAAACTACAATGTGACCGTTAGCTCAACAGCTTCTAGTGGTAACACGACAACAGGTCAATCCAGCTACTACCTTGATGGTGCATCTGGTGTTGAATCTGCTGCTGCTGTTCGTGCCATTGGACGAGCTAAGTTCCCAGATGAAGGTAGCGATGATGCTAAACCAATTCTTGAAGTTTGGTTAAACCATCACCGTGATCGTTTTGTAACTGCTACGGCATCAAGTGCTTAATAAGGAGGGTTTATTATGGCTATTAATAGAGCTAGTATTAGCAAACAACTCCTTCCGGGTCTAAATGCTGTATTCGGGATGGAGTATGGAGAGGTAAACGATGAACACGCACCTCTCTATGAAACTGAAAATTCAGATCGTGCTTTTGAAGAGGAAGTACTCTTCACTGGTTTTGGTACTGCCCCTGTAAAGGGTGAAGGTGCAACTGTCAGTTTTGACAATGCACAAGAAAGCTTCACGGCTCGTTATACACACGAGACTGTAGCTCTTGCCTTCGCTGTCACAGAAGAAGCAATGGAAGACAATCTATATGATTCGTTTGCCAAGCTTCGTGCTCGTGGCCTTGCTCGTGCAATGGCAAATACCAAACAAGTGAAAGCTGCTAATCTTTTCAATAACGGTTTTTCTGACACCATTGGTGATGGTGCTGCGTTCTTTTCTGCCGCACACCCCACAATCTCTGATGGTAATCAGTCTAACCTTCTTGCAGCGGCTGATCTTACGGAAGCAACACTTGAAACTGCTCTTACTACGATTCAAAAACTTAAAGATGATCGTGGTATTTTGATAGGTGCAAGTGCTATTTCACTTCATGTTCCAGTTGATTCATGGGCAATTACAGATCGTATCTTGGCAAGCCCCGGTAATACTCAAACGAGTGCTGCTGGTGCAAACCCAAATACGAATGCTATAAATGCTACTCGTCACTTGGGCATGATTCCAGAAGGTTACTTTATTAATCGCAGGTTTACGGATACAACCTCTTATTTCATTAAGACAGATGTTCCTAATGGTACAAAGATGTTTGTTCGTTCTCCACTTCAAACAAAAATGGAGCCTGATTTTGATACTGGTAATCTACGCTTTAAGGCACGAGAGCGATATAGCTTTGGTGTATCTGATTGGCGTGGCTTCTTTGGAAGTGCTGGTACTTAATAAAAGCGAGGGGGTGGCATTATGTCACCTCCTTCTTTATTACATGGAGAATATAAATGGCTTCAAATATTAAAGTAGCACATAACGTAAGCAGTGATGGTGCAATTATAACAGGATTTAGATTTGTAGATGCACCAGCAGTAACATTAGGTGGTGATGGAACTGGTTCTAATCCTGTACCTACTGTTAGTCGTGTTGTTGCTATACATACTTTTTCTACTGTTGCAGGTGAAATTGTAATATCAGGTAGTAAACAAATTACAAATAAAACAGCAAAAGGTAATGCTATTCATTATCGTGTAGGTGCTACAGATTCAAATGATATGTACATAGGTGATATGGGTGTTCCTATACATGGTATTGTAAGTGTTTCTGTATCAGGAGTTAATGCTCCTACCATTACATTATATGTAGGTTAACATGCCTAATTTTGCTCAACTAAAATCAGACATACAAGAGACTTCTGAAAATGATGGCACTGAGTTCACCAGTGCTATTACTGGTTTTATACAACGAGCAGAGTTTCGTCTTGTAAAAGATCTTGATGATTTTGGATTAGATGAATTTACAAATGTTTCTGTATCTGCTGGTAATGCTGGTGCAGTAACTCTTAATGATCGTGTACGTATAGTTCGTAATGTAAACTATATAGTTAGCACTGGAACTACTGTTACTAATTTATTACCACGTACTTTTGAATATGTCAAGGACTATTGGCCTGTTAGTGCTTCCACTGGCACACCACGATATTATTCTAGAAAAGATAATCTTACATTAAAAATAGTTCCCACTCCTACATCAGCTATAACAACAGAAATTCAAACACAATCTCAACCATTACCTCTAGCATCTGCTACAGGGACAAGTGTAACAACAACTAATTATTTTAGTGAATATTGTTATAATGCTTTATTTTATGCTTCTTTGATGGAAGCTACAATGTTTAATAAAGATTGGAATAATTTACAGTTTTGGACTCAACAATATGTTGATCAAGTTCAAGCATTACGTAATCAGGCTAGAAGAACTAGACAGGATGATATGGCAGTTGCTGCTTCTCCTGCTGGTGGGCCAAATACAATACAACCAACAGCACCGTAGGAGAGTTATTATGGCTAAAAAGAAAAAAGGTAAAAAATTATTTGATAATTTAGGACCGGGAGATGATACTATTGTTGGTGCTCCAGAAAAAATACCTGAAAAAAATAAAAAAAAGAAACAAGAACCTAAAGTAAAACGTCAAGCTGGTGGAGCTTTAAAACCTATTGATTCTGAAACACAACCGGGACTAGCAGCTTTAAAAAAAGAAAGTCCAGAAACAGTTAATAAAATGGGATATGCAAAAAAAGGTGGTAGAATAGTCTCTGCTATGACTGGTGGTCAAATTGTATCCATGATGTATGATGATTAGTAGATCAAGTATTAAACAACAGGTGACTAAACCACCTAAAAAGAAACGAAAGAAAAAGAGGAGAAAGAAATGATTGGACCTCATACACTAATTAAACGTCCATATGATTTAGATGATATTGTAGGCAGACCTACTGGACAAGGCTATGGTGCTGCACGTAAAGGTCCAGATGTAAAAGGACCACCTCAAGATGTTGTAGTAGATGAAGATTACACTCAAGGTAAATCTTTTAAAGTAGAGAGTTAACTGTGGAATGCTACTTATTCAAATAAACCTATATAATGTCTTATAAAGTAGATAGTTCTAAAATAAATTATAGTGGACTTAGACCTCATAAAAGAGATTATAATTTTAAAATGGATTGTAATTGTGAAGAGTGTACAAAAGAATGGAAAAAATATTCAACTGATGTGTGTGAATTTTTAGTAAAGAAATTTAAAGATACTTATGTAAAGGTATAGAATGGCTGCACGTAAACCAAAAAGAAAAGGTACAGGCATGAAAGGACTGACCATTAAAGGTGGTCATAAACGTCCTACTAAGTCTGGTGCAGGTATGACTGCTAAAGGTGTAGCCGCATATAGACGTAAGAACCCCGGCTCTAAATTAAAAACAGCCGTAACAGAATCAAAACCTAGAACAGCAAAAAGAGCAGCAAGGCGTAAGTCTTTCTGTGCAAGGTCAGCAGGGCAAATGAAGAAATTTCCAAAAGCAGCTAAGAATCCTAATAGCCGCTTGCGACAAGCACGTAGAAGATGGAGATGCTAAAATTAAATGTCCTACTTAATATCAAACATTCCTCATTTTAAATGTTGGGTGCGTAAAGAGTTTACATATAATCATGAACAATATCAAGGAGAATATTTACATGCAATGGCAATAGCCGTAAATACAATACCAGATAGATCATTAAGTTTTCAAATTGTATTTACAGGTTGTGATGAAGAAGAAAATACATCTGGTGGAGCAATGTGGGCAAGAATGCCAATTAATGCTTTAGTAGCTGATACACCATTAGAAGAATGGCCTAACCAAATGCCAACACATTTTGTACAACCTTGGGACTGTTCTGCTAGAAATCATAGTGTAATAGTTATGGATAGAATATCTTCTAGTCCTTGGCTTTGTAAAATAAATGGAGAGTTTTATAAAGGTAGATATATGTTTACAGTTGATTATACTGATAGTCATATATCTGATGATCCAGCACAACATAAACAATCACATGTATTAGAACTTATAGATGCTGGTGAGTTTACAGGTAATATTGTAGCATTACCTAATAATAGAGTGAGAGTAACAAACCCTGCTTTATGGGAAACTGGAGAAGGAGCACCAGATTTTGTACCTAGTCAGTATATTCATTCAGCGGAAATAGATGATAGTTATATGAATCCTAATATTACTTTTAATAATTTATATGCAAAGGAGGAGAAATCCAATGGCAAAAGGAAGAAGCAAAAACGGAAGTAAGATGAAAAAACGTATGGGTGGTGGCCGCATGATGAGCAAGACACGTACTCGTAAAGGAGGTGGTCGCATGATGACTAAAACACGTAGTCGTGGTGGCGCAGTTCGTAGACGTTCTGGTGGTCGTGCTAGGTAATGCCTGATCCTAAAAAAGGTACAGGTAAAAAACCTAAAGGTTCTGGTCGTAGACTTTATACTGATGAAAATCCAAAAGATACAGTCAGTATAAAGTTTGCTACTCCAGCAGATGCAAGGGCTACTGTAGCTAAAGTTAAACGAGTTAAGAAACCTTATGCACGTAAAATACAAATACTTACAGTTATGGAACAACGTGCAAAAGTAATGGGTAAGAATGAAGTTGTAAAAATAGCTAAACGAGCAAAGAAGGTATTGAAAGATGGCAATCAAAAAAGCAAAGCCAAAAACAAAAAGAAAAAAAGGATCACCTAGACCAACTAATCCTAGTCTCTATGCGAGAGTAAAAGCAGAAACTAAACGTAAGTTCAAGGTATACCCTTCAGCGTATGCAAATGCATATTTAGTTAGAACCTATAAGAAACGTGGTGGTGGTTACGCATGAGCCTAAAAGACTGGTTTGGAAAAGGCCCAAAGGGTGATTGGGTTGATATTGGTGCTCCTAAGAAAAAGGGCAAGTTCCAAGCCTGTGGTCGTAAGTCTACTAAAACTAGCAAAAGGAAGTATCCAAAATGCGTACCAAGAGCTACTGCGAAACGCATGACCAAAGGTCAGATCAAGAGTGCTGTCGCAAGGAAGAGAGCGAAAGTACAAGGAATAAAAGGCAAGCCCACAATGGTCAGGACTTTCAAGAAGCGAAAGAAAGCCGTAAGAAGAAGGACTAAGAAATAATGGCAGTGTCAGGAACATATAACTTTAATCTAGATATAGATGAAGTTATTCAAGAAGCTACAGAAATGATTGGTGGTGAGAGCACACTTGGTAATGAACCAGCATCTGCTAGACGTTCTATTAATCTTATGCTTAAAGATTGGCAGAATCGTGGTGTAATGCTTTGGAGTACATCTGTTTCTTCTTTAACTGTGACAGCAAGCACTGCTACATATTCTTTAGATAGTTCTACTATAGATGCTCTTGAAGTTGTTATTAATAGAGATGATACAGATTTACAATTAGAAAGAATTACTTCAGAAGAATATCTACTTATACCAAATAAAACACAAAAAGGTAGACCTAATCAATACTCTATTCGTAGAGAAAGAGACAATCCTGTTTTACGTGTGTGGCCTTTACCAGATAATTCAACTGATGTTCTTAAATTAGAATTAGTAAAAGAATTACAAGATGTAAATAAATCAGCAATACAAAATGCTGATATACCTAAAAGATTTTTACCATGTTTAACAATGGGTCTTTCTTATTATATGTCAATAAAACGTCCCGGTGTTACGGCAGATAAAATACAATTTTTAAAACTTAATTATGAAGAACTTCTTGCAAGAGCTATGGAAGAAGATAGACAAAGAGCTTCTATGTATATAGTTCCAAAGTTAGGATATATTTAATGGCAAGCACTAAAAATGCTTTAGCTATGTGTGACATTTGTGGGTTTGTTTATCCACATCGTCAAATGAGAATGAATAGCTATGGTATGTTAGTATGCCCAACAGATTATGAAGGACAATACGATTTAAAAAATCATCCACAAAATAAAGTACCTGATGTTAGAGACAATCCTTCTATACTAAATCCAAGACCAGATGATACAGGAAGAAATTTAACATGGGATCAAGCAGCAAGTACATATGATTCAACAGAACAGTATTGGCAACTAATATGACAGATTTAACAGGAAGACTTATTTCAAATACTTATAAACAGCTTATACTTGTAAGTTCTGCTGTTAGTAATGAAGGTGTGAGCACATCTCTTAAACCTATACAAACAGGAGATGGTACTAATACAGCACTTAAAGTTGCAACTAATGCTGTGCAAGTTAGTGGTGCTTTAGGAGTTGCTGGTTCTGTTTCTCTTGATAATAATCTTCATGTAGATAATAGAGTATGTGCTTCTGCATTTTATGGAGATGGTTCAAATATAACAGGTGTTACTGCTGTAATAGCAGGTAATATATCAGTTAGTAATGCAGTGGTAGGTGGTACATTACAAGTATCTAGTACCGCAACTATAGTAGGAGCTACACATTTAAAATCAACTGTTACTGTAGGTGGTGCAGCAAACTTTGGTTCTACTGTAACTGTGTTAGGCAAAGCTGTATTTAAAGATGATGTATCTGTATCAGGAGCAGCTAACTTTGGTAGCACAGTAACCGTAGAGGGTGCAGCTATATTTAATAATAATGTATCTGTTAGTGGTACATTTAATGTGGCAGGTGCAAGTACATTTACATCTAAAGCTACATTTGATAATGATGTTTCTGTTAGTGGTAGATTAGATGTAGCTACTTCTGCTTCAGTTGGTGGTACATTTAGAAGTACAGGTAATGCAGGATTTAGTGGAGATGTCTCTGTAAGTGGTGATCTTAATGTAGGTGGCACAGTTACTATTGCAGGTACAAATATTCAAGCTACTAATGCTAGAGTTTGTGCATCAGCATATCATGGAGATGGTTCTAATCTTACAGGTATAGCTGCTTCTATTATTAGTGATGGTAGAGTTGGTGGTAGTCTAGCAGTATCTGCTGCATTATCAGTAGGAAGCACTTTAGATGTAAATGGAAATACATCTATAGGTGGTACATTTTTAGCAGTAGGTGCTGCTACTTTTGATGATGATGTATCTGTTAGTGGAAATGTTAATATTGGTGGCACTACTACTATAGCAGGGGCAGTAAGTTTAGCATCTACTCTTAGTGTAGCAGGTGCTACTAACTTTGCAAGCACTGTTACAATAGCTGGTGCTACAAGTTTAGGAAGCACTTTAGATGTAACTGGTAATACTTCTATAGGTGGGACATTTATAGCTGTTGGAGCAGCTACTTTTGATAATAATGTATCTGTTAGCGGAAATATTAATATAGGTGGAACTACTACTATAGCAGGAGCTACAAGTCTTGGATCAACTTTAGATATTACTGGTAACACTTCTGTAGGTGGAACATTAATTACTACAGGCAAAGCTGAATTTGAAGACGATGTTTCAGTAAGTGGAAATGTTAATATTGGAGGAACGGTAACAGTAGCTGGTGCAGTAAGTCTTGCATCTACTCTTAGTGTAGGTGGAGCAACTAACTTTGCAAGCACTGTTACAGTAGTAGGAGCAGCTACTTTTAAAGATGCTGTATCAGTATCAGGTAATGTTAATATAGGTGGTACTACTACTATTGCTGGTGCAGTAAGTTTAGCATCTACATTAAGTGTAGGAGGTGCTGCTAATTTTGGTAGTACAGTAACAGTTGCAGGTGCAGTTAGTCTTGCTTCTACATTAAGTGTAGGTGGTGCAACACATTTAGGATCTACTGTAACTGTAGCAGGGGCAGCTATATTTGAAGACAGTGTATCAGTTTCTGGAAATATAGATGTAGCAGGTAATGTTTCTGTAGGTGGCACATTATTTACTACAGGTAATATTACATTTGATGGTAATGTTTCAGTAAGTGGTAATGTTAATATAGGTGGAACAACAACAATAGGTGGTGCAGTTTCACTTGCTTCTACTTTAAGTGTAGGAGGAGCTTCTAACTTTGGATCTACAGTAACAATAGCTGGAGCTACAAGTCTTGGTTCTACTCTAGACATTACAGGAAATACGTCTGTAGGTGGTACATTCTTAGCTACAGGCAAAGCAGAGTTTGAAGACGATGTGTCTGTAAGTGGAGCATTAATTGTAGGTGGAACAGTCACAGTAGCAGGAGCTACTCATTTACAAAGTAATGTATCAGTAGCAGGTACTTTAACTGTAGCTTCTGCTTTACAAACTGATGCAGCAGGTCATGTTTTAAAAGCATCACAATCAGGTTTTATTGCTAGAATGACAAGCAACTCTTTAAACAGAACAGGAAATGGTACATCATATACAATTACAGATGGATTCACAGAATATTTTGATACTAACTCAGATTTCAATGCATCAAATGCAACCTTTACTGCACCAGTGGCAGGAGTGTATCACTTTTTTGGAGAAGTATTTATAAGTGGTGGAATGACTTCTGGCACTAGTCAGTGTACGTTTGCAATAAAATCAAATCAATCAGACGTTGGTAATATAGAAACAACTTTTAATCCCATAAACTTTGCAAATGCAGGAGTTAATTTTGGTATGAGTGTAGCAGGGATAATGAAGCTGGATGCAAGTGATACAGTTAATTTAGTAATTGTACTTAATGGTGCAGGAGGTGATACAGTAGATCTCAGTAGTGGATCAGCGCAACAGCCATTCACTGTTTTTGGTGGATATTTATTAGGATAAGGAATTAAAAATGGCACTAAATCTAACATTATCAATAAGTGATGAAGATCAAAAAATTCTTGAGGATAATTTAATTGATCCTGAAACTTGGATTAAAACAATGGTAAGTGAAAAAACAGCTAATTGTTATTCACGACTACAACAAAAATGGACTGTAAAATTAATGGAAGACACTAGCTTTACTGATTCAATACCTAGTATAAAAAGTGATTTTATTACTTTAGTAACATCAAGATCAGATTACAAAACAGCAAAACAAATTTCTGAAGAATAAAAGGATAACAAAATGTCTAGTACTTTTACCACTAACCTAAGACTTAATAAACAAGGTGATGGAGACAATCCTAATAGTTGGGGACAAGTTCTTAATAATGGTGTTATAAGTCTTGTTGATGATGCAGTTGCTGGTTATACAACTATATCAGTAGGAACAACAGCTACTGTTACATTAACAGAAAATCAAGGTAGTGGTGATCAAGCTCGTTCTGCATTTCTTGAAATTAAAGGAAGTGTTGGTGGATCACATAGTACAATTAATGTTCTTATACCTAATAATTCTAAAAGTTATGTGGTACGTAACTCTGTATCTTATGCCTCTGCTGGTGCAGATGTTATATTAAAAGTAGCTGGTAATACTGGTGTTACAATAAGACCTACAGAAAATCAATTTGTAATTACTAATGGAACAAGTGTTTTTAATGTTGCTCCAACAGAATTTAGTTCTTTAACTATTGGAGGAACTTTAGATATAGCTGGTAATACATCTATAGGAGGAACTCTTAATACTACTGGTAAAGCAGAATTTGAAGATGATGTTTCTGTTTCAGGTGCATTAGTTATAGGTGGTTCAGCAACATTTTCTAGTACAGTTACAATAGCAGGTGCTAATGTACAAGCAGCAAATGCTAAAGTTTGTGCCTCTGCTTTTTTTGGTGATGGATCTAATTTATCTGGTATTGTTGCTATGCCTACTGGTGCAATTGTACCTTTTGGCGGTTCTTCTGCTCCTACTGGATTTTTATTATGTGCTGGTCAAGCAGTAAGTCGTTCTACATACTCTTCATTATTTGGTATTATAAGTACAACTTATGGTGTTGGTGATGGATCATCTACTTTTAATCTTCCTGATTTACGTGGTCGTGTTGTTGCTGGTCAAGATGATATGGGTGGATCAAGTGCTAATAGATTAACAGGACAAACAGGTGGTGTTAATGGTGACACACTTGCTGCAACTGGTGGTGCTGAAACACATACACTAAGTACTGCTGAACTTGCTACACATAGTCATGCTGCTGCTATGGAAGAAAACGCTGATAGTGAAAGTGGAATTACAAGAGTTGGTTTAGGAAGATCTCTTCAGGATCGTGATGATAATTACAGAACATCAGTAAGTGATGGAGGAGGTGATCTTCTCATTGCAAATACTGGTAGTGGATCAGCACATAATAACGTACAACCAACAATTATTCTAAATTATATTATTAAGATTTAATATGGCAGAGTTAAGAACATTTAAACTAGCTCCGGGTTTTCATAGAGAATCTACCCAATATGCAGAAGAGGGTAAATGGTTTGATGGAAATCGTGTTAGGTTTCGTGAAGGTAAACCTGAGAATATGCGAGGCTATGAAACAAGAGCAGAGGGTGCAACATTTGATGGATCAGCTAGAGCATTACTAGCATGGAAACCTGCTGATAATATTTCTACTGCAATATTTGGTACACCTGAAAAACTTTATATTCATGAGGGTGATGAGTTATATGATGTAACACCAATAACAGAAAAAGTTACATTAGCAAACTGTTTTGGCACAAGTTCAGGTTCTACTAGAGTTTGTTGTTCTGATGCAGCACATGGTAGAGCAGTTGGAGATTATGTTTTATTTACATCTTCAGCAGCATTTAATAATGTAAGTTTACAAAGTAATACTTATCAAGTTGTATCTGTTGAAAGTGCAAATGTTTTTGCGATTACTGTAACTAATGCCGCTAATGCAACTGGTAGTGATGTAGGAAGTGCAACATTTAATTATTATATACCAACAGGTAACTCTGTTGCAGCCGCAGGTTTAGGTTATAGTGCTGCTAAGTATCAAGCTACAGTATGTGCTTCACAAACAAGAGCATGGAATCAACCTGCATCAGCTAGTGCTAGTGGTTTATTTTTAGATATATCACAATGGAGTTTTGATAATTGGGGTGATGATGTTGTAGCTAATAGAAAAGGTGGTGGACTATTCTACTATGATTCTGATGCAAGCACAGAACCAACAAGGGCAACGTCTGTTACAACATCACCTGTAAGTACAAACTCTATTATTGTATCACCTAATGATAGACATCTTATTTGTCTTGGTACAAATAGATTTGAAGCTACTGCTACAGTTAGTGGTGCATTTGATCCTATGCTTGTTCGTTGGTCTGATCAAGATGATAGAAATGAGTGGAATCCAACGGCTGCTACAGATGCTGGTGAGGTTGTATTAACAGATGGAACTAGAATAGTTGGTGCTGTTCGTGCAAGAAATGCTATTAATATTTGGACAGATAATGCTCTTTGGCTTATGCAGTTTATTGGTGGTAGTTTTGTATTTAAGTTTCAACAAGTAGGAACTAACTGTGGACTAATAGGACAACACGCAGCTATAGATTATAATGGTACTACATATTGGATGGGTTATGATAATTTCTATGCTTTTGCTGGTTCAGTACAAGTTTTAGATTGCACAGTACGTAGATTTATATTTGATGATCTTAATACATCTTATTATGATAAAGTTTATTGCGGTATTAATTCTGAGTTTAGAGAAATAATATGGTTATATGTTTCTAATAATAATACAGAATGTAATAAATATGTTATATATAATCCAGAAGAAAAGTATTGGGTATATGGTGATATGATTTTTACTACGTTCACTGATCGTTCTGTATTTGGAAATACAATAACAACTGGTGTAACTGTGGCTGGTAATAATATTTATGATAATGAACCACCATCTGTATTTACAGGTAGCGGAGAAACATTACCATCTTTTGTAGAGTCTGGTGACTTTGATATTAATGATGGTAATCAAGTTATGTTTATGAATAAGATTGTACCTGACTATGATTTATCAGGAGGTCAAATTAAATTTAAAATTATAACAAAGAAATATCCTGAAAGTACAGAAGAAACAGAAAAAGAATTTAATATATTTGATAATACAGAAAAAATTAATATAAGAGCTAGAGGAAGGCAAGCTAAAATTAGGGTATCTTGTGGATCAAATAATGCTAGTTGGAGATGGGGATCAGTAAGAATAGCACTACAAGGTGATGGTGAAAGATAATGGCAACATATCCTATTTTACCTTTTGCACTAACAAATGAAGACTTGGTGGATATGTATAACCAAGTAAGAACATGGGGAGATGTTTTAGTTCAAGAGTTAGATGCAAGAGATTTAGATATAGATAATGCGGCAGCATCTACTGTGTTTACTGTAACAACAGTAACTCAAATAGGTAGGCCACAAAAAGGTGACATAGCATACTCTGTAAGTTCAGGTAAATTTAAAGGATATGTTAGTCTTGGTTCAGAAACTTCATGGCAGAATTTAAACTAATGAAAAAAAATTTAATAGATCATTTTAAATTAATTAATGATAGTACCTTAATAGGTAATATTAATACTGGACAAGCTCTTGATCCTGAAAGATATCGTCTTGATCAAAAACAAGATTTTATTAAAATGAAAAAACTAAATTACTCTAACATGATGAATGATTTTTTAAAAGGTAAACAACCATGAGTAAAGATATATTAGAAATATTAAAACTTAGTGGTTTAAATAAATTAGCAGAAAATGCTAAGATTAGTTCAGAAGAAATGCAGTTAGCATCTACTATAATTAATCTACCACCAGCACCAGCACCAATTCCTCCTATGCCTATGGAGCAACCTGTAGCTCCTAATCAAAGGCCAATGAATGTGCAACCAGCAGATCCAGAAAAATTTAATAAAATACAAGGCATGATAAAAGCTTTTGAAACACCGTCTTCATATGATAATGTATTAGCTCAAAGGATGCAACCTATGATGAAAGCAAAATATGGAACAGAAGGTATGACTATGAGTTTTGGAAGTGGCTCTGTTCCCGGTGAAGGACATGGTATGCAAGATAATGTACAAATGCCTATAATAGAAAAAGGTGATCAAGTTGCAACTCTTGCTGTAAGTCCTGATGAATATATTGTAGATGCATATACAATGTCTGCTCTTGGTAATGGTAGTGCAGATGCAGGTGCAGATGTAATGGATCAAGCAGTAAAAGAAATTAGACAAAAAGCTTTTGGCACAACTAAACAGCCACAGCAAATAAATGGTTTAGCTTCATTAAGATCAGCAATAGGATAATAAGATGAGTATATTTAGTTTTTTATTTGGTTCTCCAAAACAAGCAACCACTACAACTAGACAAGTAACAGAGCTACCTGAAGAAATAAAACCGGGAGCTAAACGAGTTATAGATGATGCTTTAAAACTTTATGAAGAAAGAATAGAAGAAGGCTATGTTCCTTTTGGTAAAACAACTATTGCTGATTTAACTGAAGATGAAAAAGAAGCTATAGGTGGATTAAAAGGTTTGGTTGGAGGTCAAGTACCATATGTTGATGAATTTGAAGAAACATTAAGAGAAGATATACCTGTTGAGTTTACTGCTGAACAAGCTCAAAAATTTAAAAGTCCATACATTGATTCTGTTCTTGAAGTTCAAAAAAGAAAAGCTCAAGAAGATCTTCAACAAAGAGTTTTACCACAATTTGAAAAACAAGCTATAGATGCTGGAGGTATGTCTGGTCTTGGCAGTCGTGCTGGTGTTCAAGCTGCATTAATTGGAGATGCTTTTAGTAGACAGCTTGGAGACATTGAAGCGATTGGTCAACAAAAAGCTTATGAAGATTCATATAATAAATTTTTACAAGAGGGTCAAAGAAGAAGAGCATTAGCTGGTGATTTATTGGATGTGGGTAAAAGACGTTTAGATACTGGTCTTGCAGAGTTTGGTCTACTACAACAAATTGGTCAAGAACAAAGACAAAGAGATCAAGAAAAACTTAAAGAAGAATATGGAAGATTTATAGAAGAAAAAGAATTTGCTCCTACAGAACTTGCTAGACTTTCTGGTTTTGTTGGTGGTAGTCCTTTTACTAAGGCATTGACTGAAACAACAACAAAACAAACACCACAGGCAAGTCCTTTTAGTCAAATAGCCTCTCTTGGTCTAGCAGGATTAAGAGCATCCAAAGGTGATTTTGGTGGACTTAGAGGATTTGGATCTCCATCACCATTTGGGTTTAAAAAAGGTGGTAGTTTAAAAGATGCTCTCCCTCTTGTTAAAAGACAGGCAGGAACAGTAGGATCAAACCCACCTTTTGCTCTTGCAGCAGGTTTATCAGGTTTAGGTTTAAGTCAAAGACAAAGAGAAGCTGTTGCTGCACGTACAGCAATAGAAAGAAAAAGACTAGCTGATCTACAAGAAATAGAAAGAATACGAGCAGGTAGAACAAAAGATCAGGCAGATGCTTTTATAAAAGATAGTAAAGGTTTAACTAAAAAGTATCTTGAAGAGTTTGATAAAAAAGTTAATAAACCAATAATGGATGCAACAGATCCTGATAAAATTTCTGGTGAATATAATCCAACTGGTAAAGGATTAAGTGCTGCTAGTAAATCTCTTTTAAGCGAACAGGCTCAAAGAATGGGAGCAGTGGGTCAATTAGGAGGTGCAATTAATGCTTTCTTTGATGCGTCTGATAAAGAAAAACGAGAACAATCAAAAGCAATTAGAGATATTACTTTTAAAAGAGCAGAGATAGAAGGCAAACGTATTGAAATTAGAAATGCAAGAGAAAAAGGTGACTTAGAGCTTGTACAAAAATTAACTAAAGAGGTAGATCAAGCAAACGATAACTTGGAAAAATTAAAAGCTAATGCTACAACACAAGAGGCAAATGTTGCTGAAGCCACTGCTAAGACAGCTTTAGATGCAACTAAAACAGAAGCTGAAATAAATTTAAGAAAAGCACAAACAGAAAAAGCTAAAAGGGGTGATCCACGTAAAGGAAAACTTACTGATAATCAAATAATAAATCAAGTTAGAGCTTTTTCAACAGATTATCTAAATAAAGTTAAAGGTATTACAATACTTGACACTAAAAATAGAGATGGTTCAATAACTAAAACTGTTAAAGTAGATGATAAAATTTATGGAAGAGGTGCAGATCAAGCAAAAGCAAATATAGCGAAAGCGCAAACTGTAGCACAAAATTTAGGACAAGCATTAAGACAGGCCGTTCCTGTTGCATCAGTGTTAGAAAAAGCACTTTCAACAGATTTTTTATCAAAAACTACTGAAGGATTTAAAACAGATTTAAAACTCTTTTTAGCAAAAGAATTTAGAGGTACACTTTCTAAAAGTGACATAGCTAATATTGTAGGGAATTAATTAAATGGTAGAAGTCCTTACCAGAGAAAAAATACAAAAAGATCTAGATGATTTAAGAATAGGCGATGTTTACAGAAATTTATCTGATCAAGAATTTGCAGATAAAACTTATGAAAAAGATATAAATCAACTTTATGATTTAGATGAAGATCAATTTTATAAAAGTCTTAATGTAACTCCATTTCAAGGATACTCAGAAGAACAAGATCCTCTGCTTGAAATGGAAGAAGAGATTCCTGTAGAACCTTATTCTGTAGATGCTGATCCTCTAGGTGAGATGGAGGAGAAAAAAGTTAGTGTTATAGATAAAGTAGCTGAGACTGTTGGTTCTTATTTTGAACAAGCTCAAAGAGGAAGACAATTAGCAGACGAAGGTGTAGGTCGCATAGCTGGTAAAGCAGCAACTGAAATAGCAACATTTCCTATAGAGGCTACTAAAACAGTTGCTGCACTTACTTCTGATGAACTTTTTAATAAACTTCAAAAATCAGAACTTAATAAATCATATGAAAATTTTAAAAAGAATTTAAATCCTAATATAACAGAAAATGAAAAAATTGCTGGTGAATTATTAACTTATGTTATTGGTGGTCTTGGTGTTACAAAAGTTATTAAAGATCTTGTTGAAAAGGTTGGTAAAAAAAGAGCAGATAAAATAGCTAAAATAGTAGACGAACTAGGTGATACAAAAGTTATTCGTAAAAAAGATTCAGTAACTAAAATTGAAACAAGCACACCAAAGCTGCCTTCTAAATTAGAAAAACGAATTGCTAAAACTGCTGGTTTAGCTGGAGGAGGTGCAACTGTTGTTCAATTAGATGTACAAATGGCAGAAGAGGATGATCCTCTAATGTCTGAATTTATAACAAATATAGAAACTCTATCAAAAGAAGAAGGTGCTATAGGAAGTGTTGCACAAACTTTAGAACCTTTTCTAAAAGATAGTGTTATAATGGATGCTGCAAAAACTTTAGTTGATAGTCCTAATGATACAGAAGCACAGAAAAGAATAAGAAGACTTAAAGATGCTATTGGTTTTAATTTAGCACTGTCTGGTATTGCAGCAGGTCTTCTTACAACAGCTAAATATGGTGTAAAAGGAACTGTATCATTATCTAATAGATTAAAAAATAAAGCTAAACAATTAAATAATGCAGAGAAAAGTGGAGAGTTAGATGTACCTCCACCAACTGAAAATGATGTTGTTATAAATTCTAAAGTAAGTGAAACTAAAGAAGGTAATATTGTTAAGAAAGATACTGTTAGAGAAAAACTTGTTAGAATTTTACCTGATTTAAAAACAGGTAGACTTCTAAGAAGTGATGGTAGTTTACCTAAAGAATATGTAGATCTTATAAATGAAAGATTTAATGCTGATAAAGGTTTTAAAATAGAAATTAAAGCTGAAGTAAAAAAATTAGAGAGATTACAAAAAGAAGAAGGAATAAGTAGTGAAGCTTTATCTAATGCAATAAATAAAAATGATATATCTGGATTAGATAATAGTCCTAAAACTTTAGAACAAGTTTCTAATATTAAAAGTTTAATTCAAAACAATGAGAATAAAATAAATGATTTTCTTGGTTTAGAGGGTGAAAGTCGTATTGGATTTGGTCGTGCAGTTGATGGAACTGTTTATTTTACTCGTACATTTGAAGCTAATAATAATGTTGGTTATGTAAATAAAATTAGAAAAACTGTAGATGAATTAGCTAAAAGAAGAGAGCTAGGTGAAGATTACATTCCTAAAGTTGATGCTGAGTTTATAGCAAGAGTTCAAAATGCTCGTAATTATTTTCTTAAACAGGGTATAGCAGAGCAAGATGTTGATGAATATGTAAAACTCTTAGTTAAAAAATTAGGAGGCTCTGAAAAAAATATTGTTGAAAGTTTTTTTGAACCAGTGGGTCAAGGTTTTTCTGCTAGTCAGGGTGCAATTAAAGTTTTAAAAGAAAGAAAAGATTTAGATAAAAACGTCTTAGAACTTTTAGGTGAAGAGACTGATCCTTATAAAAAAATAGCTGTTACATTACAGCAGCAAAACAAACTTCTTAGTGAGTTAAATTATCTTACAGAAGTAGATAAACTAGCTAGGGCTGGTATAGATAAAGATGTTCCATTAAAAAGTTTTGTACCGGGTTTATCTACCAAGACAACTTTTAGCGCAAGAGAAACTGATCAATTAGATTATAATTTAGAACAGATTGTAAAAAATTCTATTGGTAGATTTGGAGGAGATAATAAAAAACTTCTTAACAATGTATTTGCTAGTAAAGAAGTTGGAGAACTTCTTAATGCTGGTTTAGATATAGGTAACAATAAAGGTAAAGGTCTACAAAATTTTCTTGGTAGAGCCGCAGCACTTGCACAAGCAAAAGAAACCATTTTAGATGCTCCTGCTTATTTATTAAACTTATATGGTGCAGGTCAGGGTTTAATACTAAATGGTATGATGTTAAAACCTCGTGCTTATAAAGCTGCTGTTACAGAATTAAAAACACTGGCAGAACAAATAAGATTAAAAGATCCTAAAGCTGTTAAAAAACTTGCTACACTTAGAAGATTAGGTGTGCTTGAACAAGATGTAACAGGAGAAATGATTTCAAGAAATGCAAATCTTTTTGGAGATACACCTAAAAATGCATTTGCTAGAGAATATGGTAGAATTATGCAAAAATTTGGTTCTGCTTATGGACAACCAGATGCATATGCAAAATTAATTGCTTTTGAGGCAGAGTACGCAGATATTAAAAAGTATTTTCCTAAATTATCAGACGATGAAGCTATTAGAAGAGCAGCTACATATGTTAAAGATACTATGCCTACATATGGAGAAGCTGCCCCATTAGCTCGTGTTATTAGTCGCACTCCTTTTCTTGGAAACTATGTGTTGTTTCCCTCTGAAGTTTTAAGAACTACTAAAAATATACTTAAATATACATTTTTAAAAGATCTTCCAGATGCATTTAGAAAAGGAAAAACAAAAGCTCAAAGAGCTTACCATCTTAAAAGATTTACAGAAAGACTTGTAGGATTAGGATCAATAGGTGCTGGTGCTGAATATATGGTGAGTTCAAATAATGAAGCAAATGGAATTGGATCAAATGAAAGAAAAGTTTTAAATTCTGTAGCTCCTGATTTTGGTAAAGGCAGTGCTAACTTATTTTTAGATGGTGGTTTTGTATTAGATGAAATAGGAGAGGGTCTAACTCCAGAACAAAAAGAAAATTATGTTCCTCAAATAAGAGGTCGTTTTGTAGGTAGTAGCTCTGCACATGCTTATGATTATATTATGGCTCCTGTTAGATTAATAACTGCAAGAGTACTAGGTGCAAAAAATCCTCTTGCTGTAGATATTAGTGAAACTGATATAGATAATGCTTTTTCAGATGCTGCTAAATTATTAACTAATTCTTTTACCTCTCCTAAATTTGCTGCTAAACATTTAATAAATGCACTTACAGGTAGAGATGAGCAAGGTCGTTCTATATTAGATGAGGGTGTAGGAGCAACAACAGCAGAAAATGTAAAAAGACGAGCACTAGAATTTTTAAAAGGCTATCAAGGTGGTTCTGTAAAACTTGTTAGAGATTATATTTTAGCGGCTGATGCTGAAGAACTATTAGGTGAAGGTCTTGGTATGAGAGCTAGTGGTTTTCCCATGACTAAAAAAGATGCTTTATTTTCTTTATCTGGTATAAGATCACAAACGGTTCTCCCTGAAAAAGCTATAGGCTATAAAACATTTAATGATTTAAAAGCAATAGGTGAGGTTGATTCTATGTTCTATGATGAACTTAGAAAGCTACCTATTAAACAAATTACACCAGAAGATATTGATAATATTGTTGATAGGTATAAAGAATTACAACTTAGAAAAGTTAAAGGATTGTCTGATTTTAATAAGAATATAGATTTATATTCTAAATTTAGTTACACTAGAAAATTCTTAAATAAAAATAATAAACCTGATACAGAAAAACTTACACTTGGAACAGCGGGAGTTCTTAAAGCTGTTACAAATAATTATGCTTATAATACAGCACCTGAAGTTGAACGAGCATTTGCAAATCAAGCTCTTCAAGATAGTAAACAAGAACTATTTGTTCCAAAAGATATTGATACTGATAAACTACAAAAATTTGTTCAAGAAAGATCAAATGATGTAGGTATAGTTGGTGATTTAATAGTTAAATTACAAAATGTAAATAAGGAATTAATAAATACTACTTTAAATCCAAAAGGAGAAGAGTAATGCCAGAGAGCGCAATGATATGGAATCTCATACTTAGCGGCTTTGCTGGTGCTGTAGTATGGTGGATACGTGGTGTTAATACAAAACTAGATGATGCACGTATATTAATTAGTAAGACTAGAGAAGAGTTTGCTAAAGAATATGCACGTAGAGATGAAGTAGAACGAGACATGGAAAAACTAATGGATCGTTTTGATAAGTTAGAAAATAAATTAGATAATATGATAGAAAGGATGAGCAAATAATATGTCAACACATTGGGTTTACTTTACAAAAAAAGAAATGAGATGTAAAGGTACAGATGAATGTGAGATGGATGAAAAATTTATGGAGAAACTAGAGTGTCTTCGTGAATGTTACAATAGACCAATGGTTATTACGTCAGGATATAGAAGTCAAGCACATAATAGTGCAATAGGTGGCTCTCCTAATTCAGCACATGTACAAGGTCGTGCAGTAGACGTAGCTGTAGCAGGATCAGATGCATATGATCTTATTAAACTAGCAATAGAACATGGCTTTACAGGTATAGGTATAGCTCAAAGAGGAGCCTACAATAAAAGATTTATTCATATAGATGATCTAGATGATTCAGATCGTACACCTAGACCTACAGTGTGGAGCTATAAGTAATGACTGAACCTGTATATTCTACACCTATGTCTGGTAGTGTAGCTCCAATAGAGACATATGTTAGATATACTATTAATAAAGGTGGTGGTGATATAACACATGTCACTCGTGAGTATGAAATGAATGGACCAGTTACTAAAGTATCTGAGTCTTCATTTACAATATACGATAGATATGGACAATTAGTAGAAATAAATAAGGACAGTAGTACGGTAGAAATTTTAGCATAGAGGGGGCAAAGGTGGTAGATCCAGTAACTATAATTAGTGGTATAGCTCTTGCCAATAAAGCATTTAAAGAAGTTAAACAGCTTCTAGAAAATGGTAGATCAGTTAATGATTGTGCAAAACAGTTAACTGATTGGGCCACAGGATGTTCACAAGTACATGAAGAGAATAATAAACAGAAACTTATGGGTAGTAGTACATCAGCTTCTGCTATGGAAAGACTTTTAAGTGTACAGAAAATTCAAAAACAGAGAGAAGAACTGAGAGAATTTCTCCAATTATATGGAACTCCGGGTAGTTGGAATTTATTTCTTCAGTATGAAAGAGAAGCTAGATTAGAATTAAAAAAAGCAAAAGAAAACATGGCAAAAAAACGTGCTAATAGATTAAATAAAATAAAAAATATATTTGTAGTATTTTTATCTTTTGTGTTCTTTGGTTTACTAGCAGGAATAGGAGCACTTATTTATTTTAATATGTAAGGAGTAACAATGGTAGGTGAAATGATGTATGAAGAAGAAGATAAAAAAGATATGATACCAAATAAATCTGTGTATCAAACAAATAGAAGACGAATGGCTTGGTTGGTTATGGGAATGTTGTTTGCTATGACTGTATGTATTGTAGCTGATCCAGATCGTTATGGTAATAACAATGTCATGGAAATGGCTTATCTAGCTTTGTCAGGGTTGATTGCAGCTTACTTTGGTGCTGCTGCTTATCAGGCAGGTAAGTTAGGACGAAATCCACGTTAAGGGGGTATAGCTGCTCATACAGAGCAATCTATGTGTTTGTGGTAGGTTAGTATACTAGAGGGGTTAGATGGCTACTCAGAGGCCAATACAGCCCCTTTTTTTTCAGAATAGTACAGTGCAATCTTCTTATATGTGGTAATTATAATTATATTACCATTTAAATCATACACTTTCCATTTCTTCACCATGTTCTTCATCTTGCCCCTCAAATATATTATTAGCAAAGTCACACTTCTCTAATAAATTAATAACTTTTTCTTCTCCTAATGTATTAAGACAACCTACTATAGCTGTTTCTAATGTGTCTTTATCTAAACCAGTATTAATATCACTACCAGCACCACGTATTCTAGATAATAATTCTAGAGCTTTGAGAGCACTGTTAGAGTGACCATTGTTCTTTGCAAACTCATACTGTTTTTCTAATTCATTTATAACATCTACATCTGTTTCAAGTTGCTGCTCTAGTTCATGTACTCTATCAACAATTTCTTGATTCTGCATAAGACGGTAGCCTTGATTAGCTGCTGAATCAGGAGCATAACCAGCATTCTTTGCAGCCTCTGTAGCATTACGATGTAGTATGTATGACTGTGCAAACTTTTCTTGTTTTTCATTAAGAGCCATTATCTTTCTCCTACTGTCTCACGATCTATATCATCATGATCAAACTCAGCCCAATATAATTCAAGAGCTTCTCCATCTAATACAGCTTCAAACTGATGATACTCTCCCGGCCCTACTGTAGTCCACTCTCCTTCTTTAATAAATGTTTCATCTACAAGATCATAATTATTTTTCCATACTCTAATAATTAATTCACCTTTAGTAACATAGAATCCATTCCACTTATACTTGTGTTTATGTTTACTACATTTACTACCTTTATTAAATTTTATATGATGAAATTCAAATACACCGTTCTTAAATATAGAACAAGTTTCACCCCAAACTTTTCCTGCCTTCATAATACTTTCTTTTCAATTATTTTTAGTGTTATATCTTTTCTTCGTTCAATAGAGTTATACAATTTTTCTATAGCTTCGTTATCATTGTTACCATGAACATGTACAACATAAGGTTTTTTATACATTTCAGCTTTAACTTCAATTAAATATTTTATTTTATTCAATTAATTTTCATATTGTTTCTAGCTACACCCTTCCACTTTTCTGCTGTTCTCATACCACCAAGTCCTAGTAATGCAAGAACTAAACTTGTAAGCTCACCTGTTTCTAGTATAGGTAGTGTAACCATTGGATACCAAGTTAAAATAATCCACGATGCTATAGGTGCAAGTATGAACTGCCAACCAAGAGCAAATGCACAGATCCACATGATAGCAGGTCTAGCTCCTGAAACAAATATAGAAGGATGTTTAGCTTGTTCTATATTAGCCTGTGCTTGAGCAAGATCAAGACTAATCATTTGTTGTTTTAGTTCAGCATTTAATTTAGTCTTGAGATCTTTATCTTCTACAAACTTATCAAGAACTTTACCAGCTACACCTATAACACTGTCTGCTATTCCTAACATTATGTTACTCCTTATATCTCATAGTCTAAAAGTATTTCTTCATTCTTTACTATTTTTCTAGATGTTAGTATATTATAAATTAGATAATCATCCCACTCTTGTGATAAAACTAAATAACAATTTGGATTATCTGAATGATTTATAAAACCACCTAGAGGTGTTCTTATATAACCTATAATCATAGGATATTTAATATGAGTAGAACCTAAATCTGTTTTAGATTTAATATTTTCTTTAGCAAAAATACCATGACCATGTATAGGACTTTCTTTAATCTCCACATTACTAGGTAATGGATCATAATAAAATCTATTATATTTTAATACAGTCAATTAATCCCACCTTTGTAATTCTGATTCATAATCTTTTTTAGGAGCTATCTTTAACGGTATTATTGTTGGTCTTGGTATTATTTTATATGAGTTTAAACGATACTTATCATTATTTTTATCATCAGCATAAACGTAGATAGTTAGATACGGATAGTCTACTGATATTCTAGCAATAAATTGTAGCCATTCTTCTACAGGATAGAGAGATACATGTACATTCTCACCATTAGGAAAATGTTTCATTGCAGGTAGACAACATATATTGAGAAATACTACATTAGTAGAGTAGTTTAATATCTCTTTAATAACCCAAGCTAGATCTTGATATGGTACATGTTCTAAAACATCTGTGTTTACTACAATATCATAAACTCCAGTTGGTAATTTATTATGTTCTTCTTCACCGGGATCATAAAGAGTAATATCTTTTATACCCCAAAACTCATGTATTGGTGTATCTAAGAAACCAGAATCAGGAACAGTACGAAACTTATCTGTGTAAGGATGTCCTTTACCACAACCATAATCTAATAAAGTTTCACAACCATGCTTCTCAATTATTTGTTTAATTGGGCCAGCAAATCTTACTAGACTTCTACCATTAAACATACCCTCATTAAGTGAGTGCATCTGTTCATATTGTTTTAGTAAATCTTTGTATCTTTGAGATGGGTTATCTCTACTATATTGTTCTTTATATTCAATCATAATATCCTGCAAACGGTGGACGTTTCTCCTTACTCTTTTTAATATCCCATAAAGCAGAGATCATTGTATTTTTACCATGAAGTTCTAATACACCTTCAAGGCCGGGATCTTCAAATACTTTCTCACAGTCTTGAGCCATAGCTAAAAGCTCACCTGTAGTCCAGTATGTAGTATCTCCTACATTAACTTGTATATATTTAGGTTTAGGTGTTTCACCACCCTCTATATCACCTGTAGTTTCTGTTCTCTCTTCTGCTGTTGGTTCTTCACGGCAACAGTCATAACCAAAGAGATGTATTTCTCTGAAGCCCATTGTGTGCATCAAACCTATACCACGCATAGCTGCACAAGTACCACCTGTAATTAACGTAGCTCCTTGTGGTATACCTAACTCTTCATTAAGTTGTACAGTTTGATTAACTATCTGTGTGCCTCGTTCCTGTTCTTTTCTCATAAAGTCTGTAAAAGCATGCCAACCCCATATTTTAGCATTACTATCTTTGATATGTTTAGTAACAGATGGGTCTGTCATAGATGCAACAAAGAATAAAGTATCTTTATCTATATCTTTAAACAAATCTTTACGCACAATATTATGTGTGCTCTTACCTTCTATTGAACGAGGATCAAGAACAATACATCCCCAAGGTTTTATACCATGTTTTAATAAATTAGGATAAGCATGTTTAACAGTTAGTATTTTAGGTCTAATACCTTTCTCTAATTGTTTATGTATAAACTCTTTTAGTTCTGCATAATTTAAATATGGGCCAGCAGATACAACAATACCTATTTCTCTGTGAGATGGATGTTTAGAAATCCATTTATCTTTACCTACGAGTTTTAGATTTGTTTGTATATTACTTATAATATAATCTTTAGGCACACAATCTCTAGGATGCACTACTATAGGTACACGTTTAACATCCTCTGGTATATCTTTTAAATCAGGATCATGAAGGAAGACAACTAGATGTGTAGTACCACCACCAAGAACTCTATCGCTAGATGGTAGCACATACTTTCTTGTTGTAGAATTATCATCAAAGGTATGCCAACCATCCACATCTGGAACTTCATCTGATTTTACTTTTTTTGTAGGCACAGATTTGAAGACATCATTAACACCTCTATAAATAGCAGGAGGCATTTCTTCTGCTTCATCTTTTGTAAAGTAATGATCAGCAACAACGATAGGAATATTTTTTAAACATAGATATTCATGGGCTACAGTATCGTAGCTATTACCACTACCAATGAGAGCAAAATCAATACTGTTATTTTCTTTACTATTAAGTACATCTTTTACATCACCTTTAATTAATTTAAAAGTAAACTCTTTACCTCTTTCTTTTTTAACAAACTCTTTAAACTCTTCTAGTCTAGCTGTTACAGCAGCTAAAGTATTATGAGCTTTAGAATTAAATTCTTCTTGATCTATCTCTGATGTAGCATCTTCAAATAAATCATAACCAATGTAGTGTACTTTATCTGACTTTTCAAATATAGCAAGAGCCATCTCTATAGCCCTACCACCATTCCATGTACCTGTTTCTAAAACAGTCTGTGGTTTATAGTGTCTAATAATATCTGCAAGTTGTTTGTATCTTCCCGGTAATATATCTGGTGATGTTTCTTTATCAGATAGAGGAACTATTCTATTACCTTTAGCATCTCGTAGTTTTCTAGATGCTGGATCACGTAAATCTACAAATAAATTATTTAGTACCCCAATACTATTTTCTGTAAATAGTTTATAGTTTAATCCTCGTGCTTGATATAAAGGTAAGATAGAACCTAGTATAAAATTAAATCCCCACTCTCTATAATTTGTAAACCTGTCTGTAATATATGCTCCCTTTATATCAGCAAGAAGTTCTACTACAGGTTGGCTCTGTAAATTAAAAGCAGCAAAATGATTTCTATGTTCAACTAAAGCTAGAGACAATGCATTATTATCGTCACTAAAAATAGTCTTTAAACTATTTAATCTTACATCTCTTACTGTGCAACAGTTTACATCTAACCAAAATAACCAAGAATCATTATCATTAAATGCTTGTTCACTTATAGAAAATAATTTAGGTGCTTCTGATATTACATCAATAATAGTATTATATTCTACACTACCACCCTCTGTACCATCATGAGTTTTATTACGCTCCATAAACTCAGAGAAGCCATCTATATTATTTAAATTATGATAATAAATATTATCTTTATTAGGTAAAGAATAATTAGATATATCTAAATTATAATAATAACAATGAAACTCTATATTAGGTTGCCAGCTTGAGGCAAATTGTTCTATTAGTTTTGATCCATTAATTTTTAAAAGTGTTTCATCAAAACACGTAACTACTTTATATTTCATGAGGTTTTATTTTTCCTGTTCCTGCAAGATGAGTATAATCATAATTCCACTCTGCTGCATACTGACCATCAATTTTTCTATTAGACTTCCAATCTTTAAACCAAGGACCACCTGTAGTAAAGTGTACATTCTTAGCTTCAATTTCAGCAGGTGAGTGATTGTCCAACCAATTCCATTCTTCATGTATAGAACCAATGTCAGCTTCTTTATCTGGCAACCAACTAAAAGCATGAAGCCATTGTCCTGTTTGAGAATTAACAACTTGTGGTGTTAGTCTTTTATTATAAGGATGACTACAATTCCAAAGAATAAAACTAGACCAGTTTTTTCTACGATAGTTTTGTTGTACTCTACCATCCATTTTAATACCATCACCCGGTTCATACTTATGTTTTACACAATATAAAGGAAAGAAGTCATTATTATATTCTTCAAATAATGTATTAAAATCTATACGTGGATACATATCACAATCCATATACAATGCCCAACCTTCATGCATCTGCATAGCTGGTACAAGAAAACGTGTGAAACTAAACTCACTAGAAAAAGGTTTACCATCTATTTGATCAATCATTTGACCATCAACAACGTCATATTTTCTAGTGTATAAACCATTAAGTTCTAAACGATCTTTTCTTATAGGTACTATGCGAATATGTTCTATTGCAGTGCGATCTAATGTAAATTTTAAAACATCATAGGCTACTTGTTCTTTAGGATCATAGCCTATGTAAATTGTATTTGGTCCTTTTTTCATTTACTTTCCTTGTGATATTTTTTTAGCAGCTTGTAATGGTGTTAGTCCTTCAGTGTTAACTAACTTTACAAGTTTATTTAAACCAGCATTGGTTGTTGGTAGTCCATATTTTTTAGCTGCATTATAAAAAACTGTTCCATCAATTTTTGCTGATTGCTTTTTTTTCATTTAATTTTCCTTTCAAATCTATATTATAATATAAAATAGTGCATATGTCAAGAACTTTTTTTATTTAACATTAATTTAAAATCTAACTCTGATACTATTGCACTTGCTGTATCAGTAAACAACCCCGGTATTATTGCATGTATAATAAAAAATATTGTAGCAAAAAATAAATAGGGTAAACAACTAAGAACAAATTTAAAGTGCTGCCAGTATGTCATGTTGACATCTTTTAAGTGTTTTTTAGTTCGCCCAAACATCAGACCAGTCTCCTTGCAATGCACCTTTAGCATAGTCTGTAGCTCTGTTCTCAAAGAAGTTTGTATGAGTAGGAGCATTGATCATAGTCTCAACCCAAGGTAGTGGATTAGTTTTAACTTTGTAAATACCTTTCATACCCATAGATATTAATCTACGATCTGCTATATAACGAATATACGTTTTAACTTCTTCAGGTGTAAGTCCATCCACTGCTCCCATCTTAAACGCCAGATCAACAAATTTATCCTCAAGATCAACCATCTTACTTGCCGTTTTATAGATTTCTGATTTTGTTTTGTCATTCCAAACCTCTCTATTTTCTTCTATATAAGTTCTAAAAAGTTTGATCATACCTTCTGCATGTTGTGTCTCATCTACAATAGACCATGTAACTATCTGTCCCATACCTTTCATCTTACCATGTCTAGGAAAGTTTAGTAACATGATAAAAGAAGAGAACAATGCTAGTCCCTCTGTGAAAGCAGAGATAGCTGCAATCTGTAGAGGTATTGGTACGTTTTGTTTTGATACATGATCTTTAAAGAACTCATGCTTATCTCTCATAGCTTCATATTCATTGAACTCATTGTATGTGCTATCTGGCATACCAAGAGATTCAATAAGATGTGAGTAAGCTGCTACGTGTAATGCTTCTCTTGAACAGAAAGAAGACAGCATCATACGTACCTCTGGTTGTGGAAAATGTGGTAGATAATTTTCTACATAACCACCAGATACATCTATATCTGATTGTGTAAAGAATCTAAATATATTAGTAAGAAAGTATTTCTCTTCTGTGCTTAGTTTGTTTTTCCAATCTTTAACATCTTCAAGCATTGGTACTTCTGTATGTAACCAATGTGATTGCTCATGCTTGAGCCATGCATCATAAGCCCAAGGATAATTAAAAGGTTTAAAGTAATCTCTTTGATCTTGAAGTTTTAATTTATTCATGTTCGCCCCCATTTCCTCTTCCTAAACCACCTACAGATGTAGGAAATAATTTACCAAAAACATTTGGTTTTGTTTTAGCTAACTCAAAAGTAGTAGCTGTTACAAATAAACCTAACAATAAAAGTATATGTGCAATAGCAGATATACCAAATACAAAATATGATCCTAGATAAATACTAAATATAATACACCACATCCATGCTAGTAATTGCATAATCATATGACGCACTACCATACTAGGTATATTACTTAGTGGGTTATATCTATGATCCATTATAGATAACCAACAACTACCTACAAACTTAATCACGTTTCAACACCTCTCTTGTTGTAGTCTTTAGGTAAGCAAAGAAACTGACTTACTTGTGCTCCCTCTATTTCTTTGTAAGAATTTCTAGCAAATTCAAGTAACTCATTAATATTATTAGTTACATATTCATAACACTCTCCTTGTTTTTCAAATACTAATTCCTTATTATCTTTATGACTAACAACAAGAACATTACCTCTGTCATAGTCTTGTAAATTAGGAAAGAACATTACAATTATTATTACTAATTTACTCATCTTTACTTTTCCTTTCTAACATGGAATAACATTCATAGCAAAGTTTTAATCCTTTCTTATCCCATGTAAATTCATATTGATCTCCTGTTACCCAACCTAGTTTACATATGTAACATACATTTTTAAATTCTAAACTATTTACCATGATTAGGGTGAAAATTATAATTTATATTTGCTAGTTCTCTAGCTTTTATCGCCTCTTCTAAATTATCGTAATTTCCTAAATTTTTACAATGTTTACCATTATGAATCTGTGCTCTGTATTTTTTGCTTTCTTTATCCCAATAGATTCCGCTATGTCCAACTTTATTATTTTTTTGAAGTGTTCTATTTCTTTGATTTTCAGATGCAGTAACATCCCTAAGATTAATAATTCTATTATCAGTTGGATCGTGATTGATATGATCTATTTGATCTTTAGGCCAACAACCATAGTAATGTAGCCAAATTATACGATGTGTTAAATATCTTTTTCCAAAAATTGAACCTTCTTTATTTGCAATTCTTACATGTTTTGAGCGATAGTCTTTAGTTTTATAAGTAAGTGCTTCTTTACCAGCCCATTGAGCGTTCCAGCTACGTGCGTAAACTTCCTTTTTAAAATATTTTAGAGGTCTTTCTTTCCAAAAAAGATCTCCAGTATCAGGATTATAATCTAATAACTCTCTAACTATTTCAGCAGTAAGTTCCATAGTAATCTCCTTATCCTTCACAAGCAAGGCACTCATCTCCAGACGCCAATGCTTCCATGTCTAACTCATTAATAATCTGTCGCTCAATCTTACGACTAACTTTGTCAGCCTTACCAATCTTTTCTGAACGACAATAGTACATAGTCTTCAGTCCTTTCTTCCATGCCATGTAGTGTATAGCATGTAGGTATTTAATCTCAGCATCAGGTCTAAAGAATACATTAAGAGATTGTGATTGGTCAATGTATTGTTGTCTATCTGCTGCGTGTTCTATAACCCATCGTTGATCTATCTCCATAGCAGTCTTAAATACTTCTTTCTCTTCAGTAGTAAAAGATCTTAGATGTTGTACAGAACCATCGTTAGCTATGATACTAGACCAAATACGTTCATAGTTTAGCTTACTATCTTCTTCACATTTAGTCTTAATAATTTTATCTAAGAACTTGTTTTTATTTAAGAAAGATCCACTAAGAGTATCTTGTCTATAGGCATTAGCTCTCCAAGGTTCTATTGATGGAGAAGTATTACCCATGATAATAGAGCTAGATGCATTAGGTGCAATAGCCATAACATGACTACATCTTAATCCTGTACCCTCTGCATCAGGAGCTTCACCTCTAACTGAAGCTAAGTTTCTATTAGCATAGTCTAAACCTTCTCTAATATGTTTAAACATTCTAATGTTATGAGATTTAGCTAACGCACAATCAAAGGGTATGTTTTTACTTTGTAAGTATGCATGAAATCCAAGTGCTCCAACTCCAACTGATCTCTCTCGCTTCGCACTATAACGAGCACGATGAATAGTATCAGGAGCGTTGTCAATAAAACTTTGTAAAACATTATCTAACATCTCTAATATATCTGGTAGAAAATCTTTATCTTTAGACCACTCATCAAAGTACTCTAAGTTTACAGAAGACAAACAACATACAGCAGTTCTTTCTTCTGATGTAGGTAGAATAATTTCAGAACATAAATTAGATTGATTTATTTTAAAACCTTTTTGTTTTAACCATGATGGCATTTCATTATTAGACTTATCAATAAAATGTATATAAGGTTCTCCTGTTTGCATACGCATTTCTAATATACGTTGCCACAGTTCTTTAGCAGAAACAATATCCCTTACTTCACTACTGTGCGGATCAACTAGATCCCAACTATCATCAGCAAGTGGATTAATCATACAGTGTTCAAGAACACTCATAAACTTATCTGATATATTAATACCATGATGCATATTGAGACAGCGAAAGTTTTGATCTCCTGTTGGTTTACGCATCTCAAGAAACATAAGTACATCTGGATGTGATATATCTAGATATGCGGCATAACTACCTCTACGAGTTCTCCCTTGTCTGTATGCCAAGCTTGATGCATCATACATTTTAAGGTGAGGCATGACCCCTGTAGACTTATCGTCAGATGAACGAATACCAAAGCCAACACCAACACCACCACCCAACATTGAAAGCCAGTTTGTTTCACTTAAATTCTCCACTAATCCTTCAGAACTATCGTCAATATAATTAAGATAACAAGAAATAGGAAGCCCACGTTTAGATCGTCCATACGATAAAATTGGTGTTGAATACGAGAGCCAATGTTTTGAAGCGTACTCATATAATCTTTGAGCATGTTTCTTATCAGAACCAAAGCAGCTAGATACATGTGCAAACCTTTCTTGTGGTGAAATTTCATGATCCATCATGTAAGCTTCTTTAAGACGAGTGATCCCTAACTCATCAAAAAGATTATCTCTCTCAGGAGAGATTGTAATATCATCTTTAATCATTTGCCCCTACCATAATACTTTCTTTTCTTTGTAATATAAATCTAAAATCATTTCTGCATAGTGTATTACTTTCTCTATATCTTTTCTACCCTCTCCTTTTGTACGATGTCTTGTTACATACTTTACAATATTACCTTCACAAAAACTTAAATTATTTTTTTCTATATATTCAACAGGTTGTATAACACAATTTTTATAATGCTTACCATCTACTTGTTTATCTAATGCTGATTCTTTCAAGTCTTTTTCCTCTCTTAATTTTCTAACTATATACTGATCTCTTGATTCATTTTTAATATTCATCTAATTCTTTCTATAAAAAAGAGTTTAACTTTTTTCTTATATCTGAATTATCTTTTACAGTCACAGCTTTAATTGCAAAAGTTCTTATTGTATTAGGATCAACACCTGCTAGTTCACAGGTATATGTGAAGTTCTCACAGGTAACACCAATAGAAGCAAAGACCCAAGCATTAGCTTGATCTCTCAGCAAAGATGTTTCTACATTTTCATTATCTACTTTAGGTTTAGATAAGTCAAGTAGTGCTCTTAAAATAATTGCTAAGTTTAAACTTCTATCAGGATTCTTTTCTGTTAAATCGTATAACGATTCGTTTTCTTCTAAATCATTTTCCATTTGGCGGTTCTTGTACTGGCCTATAAAATTTACCTCCTACATAATTATTGTAGAAGGCTGGCTCATCTGTTCCTTCTAATGTTGAAGTCAACACATGATTCATTACTTGATAGTAACACTCATAATATTTTAAACTTCTTTTATTTTTACACTCACAAATAATTTCAAACTTAAATGCACGTTTACCTAATTTCTTTATATCTTCATTAAGATATTTACTAGAGCCTGTATATATTCTCCAGTTAGATTCTACCTTTTTTTTATTACGAGTTACGTAATATTGTTTACAACCTATATAAGACTTATTAGTTTTCTTATTAGTTATTTGATAGACAAAACCAAAGTGAACATGTGGTTCTGGTTTTTTATTAAACTTCCAATGCATATACTTCTTCTACATCTGGTTCTCTCACAACCTGTGTTAAAAATTTATTACCCTTTGCATATTTAAATACACGTAATCCTTTACCTTGATTAGAATCTGCCCAACATGTCTGCTTATAATTACAATAGACACAACCAACAGCCAAGCTACGATTACCAGACTTGCCATCAGGTATATCAGTATAACACTTATCAGGCAAGCTATCTTTACCAACAATGTTTTTAAGATGTTTGACCCTTGCTTCTGCATTAATCATATCCATCTGATGTAATTTAGATAAACATATCTCTCCAGTAGATTTATTTATTGCAAGAAATGCAGCAGTATCTATACCATTTGCTTGAGCGTAAGCAGATATTTGAGCGACATATCCAAAAGGATCGTCTTCTATTAGATTATTTTTTCTAAACTTTTCAAATCCAAAACCACTGGCTGACTTACAGTCAACAAGAACACCATCAATAATAGAGTCTTGATGTCCAGCTACACCATCAACATGTACTTCTTTCTGTTGATCTTTAACATCATGTCCTGCAATAGTAGAACATAAAAGTAAAAGTTCTTCTAGAATATAACCATATAAAAACTTTATTCTAGTAGATGGTTTAAGTTGTTTTTCTTCAAGAGGACTATTAATATCTAACCAAATCTTTCTATCTGGTTTACCTATTGCAGAAAGTCTTAAACCTTTTCTATCTTTAGGAACTTCATATAGAAAATCTTTTATATGAACCTTCAGCATTTCACCAAAGGTATCTATATGTTTATCTACTTCTTCTTCATCCATATCTATAGGATCAAGACTAAATAAATTATATATATCTTCTACAAGAGTATCTACAGTTTTCATAATAAATATGGGGGAGTAATGCAGAGAGGAAACACTACTCCCCCACTCCTTAGTTAGAATGGAGCAGATGCTGATGCTTGTACATATCCACCATCAACAGGGGCAAAGTCTTCCTTGCTATTTGCATATTCAATAAAATCAACAACCTGAACAGCAGCAAGGTCAGCAGATGTGCCAGACTTACCAGCATAATTCCATTCATAAGGAACTGCTTTTACATTAACAAGACTGCCATTGGCAATCAACTTATCATCCCACAGATTATTCTGTGAGTCTTTAACAATAGGAGCTTTACGTTCACTCCCATCCTTTCTCAGCACCTTTCGTTTAATAGTTACAAAATCACCACGATCATCGCCCTTGTTTGTTATTTTAAGATTAGCTCCTTCAATAACAGAACGATTATTATCATCAACCTCAACTTGTATTGACCACACTGGATCAAACTTTGTATTAGGTTCAATGATTGATGCGTAGTGACACTTGCCTGTAATGTAAATTGGATCATTCATGATCTTTATTTTCTCCGTTTAAATTTCACTGGACTATTCCAGCCTTGATTGTCTAGTAACTTTTAGATAGTAACATGGTATTATTTGATTGTCAAGTATTATTTTCTAAATATTTTACAGCCCTCCTTAAATAATTTATGTCATCGTTAAACCACCCAAGAGCAGAGTTACACTTATTACATAACCAACCTCTAAACTTTTTTGTTTCATGGTCATGGTCTAAACACCAACTAGATTTATTAGCTCTTGAATATGGATCTATAAAATCTTCTTTTAAATTCTCTTTATCTCTACCACAGATAGGACAACAATAATTTTTTTCTGGATAAGGTATTTTTGTTTTTAAATAAGTACATGTTTTATCTGCATCTCTAACACACTCTCTACATTTACTTTTCTTTTTACCAGTTCCATCTCTTCTGCTCCAACTGGTCCACTCAAATGCAGATATAGGTAATTCTTTTTTACAAGATAAACATTTTTTAAATAATGTTTCTGGATCAATTAAACTTTGATCAGGAAATAACTCTTGCTGTTCCATCAGTGTGTTTCTGCCCAATTATTTCCAACTTTATAATCAGAATCTAAATCACATTTAAAGTTAAATATCTTTTGTGTCTGATACATTGCCTCCTTTGTTAGTTTACAAAACCTTTGTACGTCTGGCTTGGCTACTTCAAATTGGTATTCATCGTGAACAGACGCTACCAACTTAGCATCAAGGCCAGAGTTTCTAACCTTCTCACTTATCTGCACGAGCCATTGCTTACATACTATAGCACCTGCACCTTGCAGTAAAGTATTTAATGCTGCATGTTCTGATCTAATCTGTAATCTTCTACCATCAAGACCTTTAATAGTACCAGCTTGAGCAGCCTCTGATACATTTGATCTAAGTCTTTTCAAGGCTGGCATGTTAGATAAGAACTTAGATATTAATCTCTGTCCTGTAGAAGCAGAACCACCAACAACCTTACCTATTTTAGCTGGCCCTGCACCATAAAGAAAAGCATAGATAAAAGTCTTAGCTTGATCTCTAGTTTTTAATCCTGCTGCTTTTTGATTAGCAGTATGCACATCACCAGTTAATACTTCTTCTGTAAAATTAGTATCATTCATGTAGTGTGCAAGACATCTAAGTTCAAGACCACTAGCATCAGTGCCTACAAGTTTGTGTGTGTCGCTGTCAGACACTCCCCATAGTGCTCTACATTCTTTTCCATAAGGACTATAGACTGCTGGCACTTGGGCCATGTTGGGACTGTGGTGAGCCATACGACCAGTGATAGTTTTAAGAGTAAGAACACTACCATGAACACGTAAATCATTACTACACTCCTTTATCCAAGACTTTAAAAGACCAGTTCTTTTTTGTAGTAGAAAATATCTACTAAACATTTCAGCTTCTGGCATTTTAATTTTAGATAAGACAGCTTCATTAACTACAACATTACCTTTTTCTGTATGAACAGAGGGCTTCCACCCACGATCTATTAAACGATCTGCTATTTGTTTACGAGAAGCAATGTTAAATGGTATCTCTTTTGTCTTAGTTTTAAGTTGAACAATAGTAGGTTCAAACATCTCCAATGATTGTTTCTCTAGTTCATGTTGCTCATCTTCTAATTTAGCTAAGAGTAATTGTCCTTCTCTCATATTAAATGCAAACCCATTACGTTCTTGCTGATCAATAATAACTCGTATGTTTCTTTCTAACTCATAAGACTTTTTAGAAAACTCTACACTTTCTTTCTCTAATTCTTGTGCTACTTTTCTAGTTAGTGATACGTCTTGTTTACAATAGTCTAACATCTCAAGAGTAAATTCATCAAAATTATCATAATCAATCTTATGATTATTTAATTTATTACCCCATGCTTTTAGACTATGACCGCCATCTCTAATAGGATTATAGAGTTGAGATTCTAATAGAGTATCACGTACTTTGATAGGAGATATTCTAGATCCTGTTAGTCTATTTAATACAGGTGCATCAAAACTAAGACCATTGTGCATTATAAATGTGTCTATCTTTTTTGACCACTCTCCAAACTCTTTACACTGATCTCCTATCCACTCACGCATCTCTCCTGTATGATAGTGTTGTGCAACTATACAATGTATACGACTAGCATCTAAGCTATCTGTCTCTATATCTACTACGGCTGTAGTCATGGTATGTCTACGAGAGTTGCCTCTTGTACTGGTATATGAAAGAAACTCTCGCCCTCTCTTACGTATCTATTAGATATTTCTTTAACATCACAATGTAATAATATTTCTGCTTGTATGTACCAAGCTTTCTTACAATCATTTCTAAATACTAGGAATGAAAATAGAGAATCTGGATAAAGCTCTTGCCATTTTTTAACTAATCTATTTTTTCTATGAGGTATACGTATCTCTTTCCAAGTCTCATTCCAATCTCCTTTCCAACTATACTTAACTTCTGCTTCAAATAAATGATGTGGTTTGTTATCTACACTACAAACTATATCAAAGTCTTTTGTTTCTTCAGTTGTAATTTGTGGGTAGTTCATAGGTTTAATAAATCTAAGTGCTGCATCTTTAGCTGCTTTATCAGAGGATTCATACATACCTCTATCAAATATTTTTCTTTTACCTTGATATTGTTTAGTCATTTTCATCATCCATTAATGGGTTGTCAATCTGTGACATCCTACCAGAGTCTTTATCATAATGCAAGTGACAAGCTACACCAGTGTCACCAGTGTATCTATTCTTTAGAATACGTATAGTAGTAGTGTTAGCTTCTACGTCATCGTCTGCTTGTTGATTACGTTCTAAGGCTACCACTGCATCAGATAGGTGAGCAATAGAAGCAGAGCCACGTAGATGTGAGAGCGATACCTCACGCCCATCCTCATGACCCCTATCACCTGATGGTCTACGTAGATGACTGACAAGCAATAGAGCTATGCCTGTTTCTTCTACAAGAGATCGTAGCTTAGTCATAAGAATATCTATAGACTTACGTTCATCTCCATTATCTTCCTGACCTGATACAAGAATAGATAAGTGATCTAGGAATACCCACTTACATTCAAGAGCCTTGGCCATGTACCTTACACGATCTAGTATCTCATCGTTCTCAATAGAACCAAAGTGATCAAAGGCAAAGAACCTACCAGATCCCACAGTCTTATTCTGCCAACTACTTAACTGCTCTCTTGTATACTGTTCACGTATCTCTTTGATGTACAATCTAGCATTAGCTTCAACACTCATAATATTAAATGCGGTATTACGAGTGTTCTCTTCAAGAGCTAACACGCCAATATTATCCTGTGTGTTAGACATAATATGATGCATAAGCTCTCGCATGATACTGGACTTACCCATGCCAGCACCAGAAGTAAAGGTAATTAACTCACCAGTACGCATACCATATGTCTTTTCATTCATCTTAGACCAAGGATATAGACAAGTCTCATTTACCTTTTCATCGTAAAGAGATGCACCAAGATCAGCAAGATTAACTATACCTACTGGTGTGTGTGTTCTTGCGTTCCACCATGTATTAACAAACTTCTCACGTTGTCCTGTCTTGAGATACTCATTAGCATCTTTTAGATCAAGACCCATAATCTTACATTTATTAGGCTCAAATAGCTTGGCTACCTTTTGTTCTGCTTCTCTGCCCTGCTTGTCATTGTCAAAGCATAGAACAATCTGATCAAACTTATTAAGATAATCTAAAGATTGTTGGCAGTTCTTCAGTGCAGATGCCGCACCATTCTTGATAGATACAACAGGCCACTTAGAACCTAGTAACTCGTAAGCAGACATAGCATCTAACTCACCTTCACATACAGTAATGTACTTACCACCTTGATTAAACTTATTCTGCCCAAACAAAACTGCACCAGACATATTACCTTCAGAGTAAAACTTTTTATCTTGTGTCTGTCTAAACTTTGTAGCTATGTGGTTGTTGTCTTTGTCGTAGTATTTATATTGGTGATCAGTAATCATAGATCCTTGCATAGACACAGTAACACCATACTCTCTACAAGTCTTCTCACTAATTTTTCTGTCAGCTATCGCTGAAAAGTTAAAAGATTTATTATTATTTATCTTATAAGAATTTTGTTGTAACATGTTGCCCTCTGATTTATGATTTGGTGGGAAGTAAGTTTCACAACTGAAACAGTAGTAGTGTCCATCATCGTAACCTATACAAGCATCACTTGAATTACAGTCAAAGCAAGAGTTACGGCTGATAGCAAAAGAAGTGCCTCTATCATATTTTTTTAATCCTATATCCATACTTTACCCCTAATACTCTAAGTAGTCCTTCTCTATTAATAATCTCTAATTCTGCATCCTTCTTTGTACGGAAAGATTCAGATACTACTTTACTATTTAATATTAATTTCCACATATCTATTCAAACATATCATCATCTAAAAAATATTCTAATATATTTTCTTTGTCTAACATAACTTCATTTACTTCTTCCTTTGCTAACTTCTTAGCTTCTTTAGAAGTATACCCTTCTTCTTCGTATTGTCTAGTAAGATCACGGAATATATCATTGCGTTCTTTATCCCATAAATTTTTAGCCATCTTTTAAATCCTCGTAGAATTTATCTCTGTCTTCCTCTAAAGTAGGATTGTATCCATGTGCTTTCATAATCTCCCAATCTTCATTAGAAATACCAAGAGCGTTTCTTAATCTTTTTTCTTTCTGTAATCTGTAATAATCAAGATCGTATACTTTTGTCATCTAACTCAACCCATTTACTTCTACTATCTTTTTCATACTGAGAAAGTTTTTTTCGTAGATCTTTAATTTCAATATCTCTTTTAGCTATAATATCTTTTAGTTGTTTGATTTGTTTCTGTTCTATCATTTTAATACTGTGCTGTCAACATAAAATATGTGTGTGCCTATCATACCAAGCATTTGAAAATTAGGACTCATGCTCCAACTAGGTGATACATAATTTGCATGGTAGTGAGTAGCACCCATCGTAGGTTCTACATGAACACCATTCATGGCAAGTGTAGCCGCATCTATTGCTTTCTTATATGCTTTTGTATTGTGTATTCTTTCTGGTTTACCATCACACCAGTAAGAGAAGTGACATTTATTTCTTATAGGATTACCATTAATATATCTACCTTGGTGAACAACTTCACATATTGTATCAGGATAACTAGGGCTTCTAACTCTTTCTATAATTACATTAGCCACTGCTAACTGTGCCACAAAACTTTCTGATCGTGATTCAAAATAGATTGCCTCTGAAAGACAAGACAAATCATCTGCTTTAGGTTTACTACTTATTAGAACAATCATTAATGTGCTAATAAGTAATCCTAATACTACTTGATAATTAATTTTCATTGTAACCTCTCTATGACTACATTATTTAGAAATCTACCATTAACAAATGGTACTCCTTCATCTAATAAATATGCTGCGGCTTCTTCATAAGAATTAAAACTACATATAGTTTCATCTTCCTCAGATATAAGCACATCAAAATCTCTTAGATGTTTAACAATTCTATTTTCATATTGAGTAATTATAAATTTAGTCATTACATTTAACAGCCCTCATCTAAGTAACAATTAAACGTGTGTATAACTTCAGCAAGATTATCTTTATCTTTTATTTTTATATCACCATTTAGATATAACATCTGAAGAACTTCTAGTGCTTCTTCTACAGCTTCACGCATTGAGAGTGTCATTAATATACTCCTCGTAGCCAGACCAAAACATATTTACTTGGTACTCTATCCAACCATTTAAATCATCATAATTTATAAGATCTAGTGAACAACCAAAAGAAGGATAATTTACATACTCATCAAGAGCACTCAAAACTATTGGGTCAGAGTCCTTATCTTTGAGATAATTATCTATTTGTTTTCTGTTTTTAAATGTAGGAATCTTCATCATGAACCTCTATTATATCATAAAAAAGTGGAAAGTAAAAACTTAAATTAATAAGTCTTTACCTTCCATAGTTTACTGCATTATGCAGCTTCAGCGACAAACTCTTTCCAAGTATCAGAACGTAACCAGTTAGTTACTTTCTCTTGACGTTTGTAAAGTGTACCCTGATCTCCAGTACGAGTCAAGTTAAATGCACCTGTACCATGAGAGGCATAGTGTGTCATAGCAGACATTACAGCAAAAGCATTATCACCACGATTGAATCTCTCAGTAATGTACTGATCAGATAATCTATCTGATAGTGTACCAGATCTTTTATTATATTTAACTTTAGTAAGGGTATCAAACAAATTCAAAACTTTTGTATACTTTACTTTTTTACCTGCTAGTATCTGATAATCATCAACAATTTCTTTATGCTTATTCATAGTAACTTCAAAAGCATTTATAAAACCATCTGTATTAAATTTACGGCTGTGCCTCTTACGAGTTACATCATACTTGCCTGTAACTGTTCCATTGGTGCAGAAAAAATCTATAAGACCAGACCACATGGCCACTGATCCCTTACCATCAAAACTATTTTTCATGACAAATCGTAGACCAAACTCAGTCTTATGACCTACATCAGTTTCAATACCATGTTTAATTTTAGGAAAGATGTATTCAGAATAACATTCTCTACCATTTTTAAGTATAGTATCTTTAATTTGTACATCTTCTAATACAATAGGATCAAAGTAATTTATCATCTGTGCCTGTAATGGTCCTAATATATCTTTGTTCTCTACTACATGGTAGTTCTTATTTACTACTGAGATGTACTCTTCAGAACCATTATTATTTATACGAGTCAACATCTTAACATCAGGAGCATGGGCAATACTTTTCTCTCTTATTCCTCGTACACTTTGTGTGTATACTGGGAACATTATATCTCTATTCATATCAAGTAATTGTTGCATTTTATTATCCTCTCAATACAGTTTGTAAACGGTTTATAGAAACTTCAGCTTCATTTTTAAATTGTCTAGGCTTTCTAGATGGATAGTCATAAGAGTAATTATTTTTCTCACACTTACCTGCTCTCCACTTAATACCTAGTGCCGCACATCTAGACAAATTACCTAATGTTTCTGATCTAAATTTTTTATTAACTATCTTTGCTACTTGTCTAGCAGTTAGTCCTTCATCAAATAATAGTAACACATCTTGTCTTAAAGTTGAAGAGTGTTTAAATAGTTTCGCCATCTTCCTCTCTCCTTTGTATGATACTCATGACAGTCCAAGGTTCGTATAGACCAGAATTATCTATCTTTTTTAATGATTCTATTACTGATTCTGTAACAGATTTCCAGTCATCTACTTTTATAGTATGTATTTCACCATTATCAAATGTTACATCAAATATTTTCATTTATTATCTCCTGTATTCTATGCTCTAATGTATTGATTGTGGTGTGTATATTCCCCTGACCTCCAATCTTGGGATCAATTTTATTTTTTAATATCTCTACTTCTTTCTGTAAACTTTGAAGATGATTGTACATAGCTGTATCTAATTGCATTAGTCTATCGCCTCTACTTTTTCTTGTGGAATATAATCATGAAAAGATTTATCGGGATCGTTAGTAAATAGTTTTACATCTGTTGTCATTGGATGTCCACTATAGTCCTCACTTGTTATTGATACAGTGATACATCTTCCCCAATCATGTCGGGATTCTGAAACTTTAATATCCTCTGTGCGGTGTACTGTTAACTCTGTCATTTTTCTCTCCTTCTGTTAGACAATCATAAATAATTGGTATCATGTACTCTAATTTTTTTAATCTCTTTTCTAGTTCTGCAATCTTAGCAGAAGTATATACCTCTTTAGAACTCTTTGTCAATCTTCAACTCCTCTACTTGTATATTATAATCTTCTGACTCAACAATCTTTTCTACATTTTTAGGTTTATGATTATCAGATATTAAAGGTTTTGTAAAATCTGATTTAACATTATTAATTATTTTCTGTGCTTCATCTTCATCTTTTGCAGTGACATATATTCTGTATTCCGTATTACATCTAACGTATACTTTATATTTAACCATTTTTATTTCTCCTAACTAGCAACAATGTTTACTGCTTCTGGAAAATCATCCAGTACATCTAAAGTATCTTCATATTCTTCTTGCACTGCTCTCCACCCACTATTACATTCATCACAGTCTACTATTGGAACAGATGGATCATTACCATTACCTACTGCTACTTTACCTTGTCCATCACAAGTCTCACAAGGTATTTTAAAATTACATATTGGCATGTCTAATCCCTTTCTTCTTCCTCTTGTTCTAAAAGCATTTCTGCTTGAACATCAGCTTCATACACAGACATACCATTTTGTACAAGGTCTGTCCATATCTCATAGTATCTATCTTCTCTTGATGCCTCTACTTGTGAAGGTCTACTCATAATTATACTCCTATACTTGGTAAAAAAAATTAATTTAATCCATAAGTACTACACAATCTCCATCTGTTATTTCTCTAATATATACTTTACCTTGTTCGTCTTCATATTCTTCTGTAGGATATACAACTACATTGAATGTGGTTTCATCGTAATCTTCATAATATTCCCAAGATATATTAACAGAATATGTAGCATCATCTACTTTATCATACACATCTATCCACATATCTCCATCTAAAGCAGGTTCACTATTTTGACCATTATCTATTGAATACATAACAAGTCTGTGTAATTCTTTAATTACAGATTTAAGTATTTTATTTTCTAGATCATCACGTAATTTCATTTTAAAGTCTCCTAAAAAATAGTCGTATTATTAGTGCTTTGGATATGTAATTATTGCTACATCTTTACTCCAGCAAGCCCTACAAGATCCACACTTATTGCCTCTAGTATTAGCTTTGCATAGCTTACCTAATGGTGCTTTATCTTTGCAGACTGTAGATGTCTGTGCAAAGTCTGGTGCTTTTTGTGCGTCTATTTTTGATGCTGACACTCTAATCACTAGATTAGATGGTTCTTCTCCATACTGTTTGCGGTACTGTTTAACTATGCTACGCTCCTGAGTTGGTAACCAGTGATCAATCTCTGGAGTGAGTAGGGCAACATCTACGATGTTTTTTAACATCTCTACAGACTGTAAGTCTCCACTATCAAACCATCTATGATAACCATCTACATTATATCTTTGTATTTGAAACACCATAGAAGATACCCACAATGACTTGTCAGACTGTTGCCATTTGGCAAGGTTAGCTTTCCATCCTTGATCTACAGTAGGACGTAGCTTCTGCAACTTTCTTGCATAGCAAGAGAAGCAAGGTGTACCCTCTATCTTTGCAAGCTTACTACCAACTATACAAGCAAATGCATCTATAGCAAAGGTAGTACCCGGCATTTTTGAATTA